>TARA_R110000796_G_scaffold11336_16_pt1 | contig 10571 bp, 9 predicted proteins | sample TARA_R110000796 | Tara Oceans TARA_R110000796 (sample SAMEA4397815) | marine metagenome | biome: Polar Biome; feature: [SRF] surface water layer (ENVO:00010504); material: water (ENVO:00002006), including particulate matter (ENVO:01000060) such as... | depth 5 m | reverse complement strand
AAGCCTTGTATCATTGCTACAAGATCTTGCTCCGGGCTCTAAAGTGGTGGTTGCATTTGGGGAAATTGATTGCCGACCGGACGAAGGAATTTACTCTTATAGTTTGAAATCTAAACGAGATTACAAAGACGTGATTGATGATATGTTGTCAAAATATGTCAATGCACTAAAAAGTCTTGCAGACTCCTTTAACATTGAAATCATTCTTTACGGCGTACCAGCTCCTCACCCTCAAAGCATCGAGATACTCCCGCAGTCCGAACAACAAAGGTTCAAAGATATTATTGCTTACTATAACCTTACACTGACAAATATATGTCAATCTTTAGGAATGACACTACTTGATGTATATCCGCTAACCAACAAGGATGGACAAAGTAACCTGTTATACCATATTGATGACCATCATCTTTCACCTAAAACAGTACCTACATTGTTCAATTTACAGAATAAATATCTCTGAATTGTTCAAATCAAGAAGGCTAAAACCAGTAGTTGTTGCTGCGAATAAGAAGATTGTAATAAATATCATGGCTATTTAACAAAACCGATGATATTACGTATACATTTCATTTTTATATGTATGGGCATAAACGTTTAAATGGACGTAAATGTCTAGAATTTGAATCAAACTGCGGAAGGTAAAACTCTAAGAAAGGGAACTATAACAGGGCAGTAATTGATAACGCTCTAAAATATCGGTACACAATATGGTCTCCCCACAGGTGAGTTTGGTTGACTTTAACTAAAGTTAACCAAAATTAACTAAATGTTATTTATCAACATCTTAAATCGATAATCATGTTTTTGACATTAACCAAAATTACTGTAAATTAGTCAAAATAGATTCCAGAGGCGGCACATAGGCGGCACAACTTTTGAGGCTAAGTGATTATGGATAAAGAATTTACTTTCAATAAACGGTGTTTTGAACAGCTAAAAAGTGCCCCAAAACGCTATAGAATTGCCGATTTAGACCAAAGAGAGTCAGTAAAAGGCCTAATTTTAGAAGTTATGCCATCAGGCAAAAAGTATTTTCGCTTTAGACGTAAGCACTTAGGCAAAGACGTTGCCGTCACTATTGGCCTCTTCCCCAATTTGACCATTGAACAGGCACGCAAGCAGGCTAAATTAATCGCGGTAGACATTGCCCAAGGTATTAACCCCAACGAATCTAAACGACAAGCCAAAGAAGCGATAGCACTTGAAGATGCCCTATCCTTATCTGTTCAACAATTATTTGACGCATACGTTGCTGAGTTCAACATCAAGATTAAATCTGGTGAACGTCGGCAAAAATCATTGGATGATGTTCATTCCATTTGGAACAAACATATCAAATCGCGCATTGGTCATTTAAGAGTTGAAAGCATTTCTAAAACGGATGCAGACAACTTCATTAAACTGATTATCACTAAAAACTCCGCCGCCATTAGAAACAAGTGCCTGACCTTGCTCAAATCGATGTTCAATGATCAGCCTGTCAATCCATTTGTGCATATCAAAAAACTTGCAGGCACAAAGCGAGAACGTATTTTAGCCGAGCATGAAGTTAAGCGACTACTAGAAGCCTTAGAGTTAGAGCTTCCTATTTACCGCGATGTGGTGATGATGTTGCTATTAACAGGCCAGCGCAAAAGCTGCGTGTTCAGTATGGAATGGCGCGAGATAGATCATCAACGTGGTATTTGGCTCATCCCAACCAGCAAAATGAAAGTTAAAAAACCTCATGCTGTACCACTGACAAAAGAAGCGATGGACATTCTTACCAGACGCAGCCAAGAAGCCGTCAAAGGTGAGCGCTTTGTATTCCCGAGTGAGCGCAGTCAATCAGGCCATATTATCGAAAAGGCAGGAAAAGGTAGCTTTTGGCATCGCATCACAGAACGTGCAGAGCTTCGTGGCACTGAAAAAGGTGATAACGTCACCATTCATGATTTAAGGCGAACCATAGCAAGTTGGAGCGTTATGCGAGGCGGTAACATTCAAACCACCAGTAAACTGCTAGGCCACAGCGATATCAGTATCACAGCAAGTACCTATGCTCATTTAGATATTGAGCATGTTCGAGCTGAGTTAGGTATTACCACGGCGCATTTATTAGGCACTTTTCAACATGAGTCGAAAGTAGATAAGCTTGTAAGGGAGATAGAACAGCTCTCAACGGAGGAAAGGAGAGAGCTGTTTGAACTAATCTCTTTATATTAGCCATAGTGTTTTTGTCTATGACAATTCGGACATAGGGCGATTGTATTGTCTACAGAGTCTAATCCGCCTTCTGAGAGTAATATTTTGTGATGAACTTCTAAATATGGTGTGTTGTTTGATTTTCTAAGAAATGCTTCATAACCTTGGCAGGATTCACTTTCACATTTTCCACCTGCTAGGTGTAGCCTTTCAGCTACCACATCTGGATTTCTCTCATAAACAAAAGTAGATTTTTTGCTTTTAGTTGGCGATTTAGATACTAATTTTTCAAGTCTTTTTCTTCTGGATTTTAGATCATTGAATGATTTTGATACTTCATTTTCAAAGTGTGTAAAAAAATCTTTAAGCTCATCTTGTATCGCATTGTCTCCAGATTTTATTTTAACTATTTGCGTATTATTTAAGTTCCAGTATTCTAATATATCTGTAATTTTAGTTTTTTCGTATTTTAGTGTATGTTCAAGAAAATCTAACTTTAATCCTTGTTCCATATAGTCAGAAAGTAAGCTTTTTACATCAACCAATTTAGTGTGTTTTACATTATTTTTTTGCTTATTAATGTCACTTTCTAACTCTAAAATTACATCGATTGGTACAAGAGATAAATTGTTATGGTCTATTATCGCTGCCCACTTACGATCATCAGTCCAAATAACTGCAAAATAAGGCTCGCCGTATTGAAGCTTTCGATCTCTGTAAAGTATTGAGTTTGTATTAAAGAGAGCCATTGCGCTGTAGTTGCTCTTTGTTAGGTTACTAGTACCCTCTTCACCAAACAGAGCGCTTTTTAAAGTATTATGTTGATGAGTTACTTTTCGCCAATTGCGACTTTCGCTGCAAGCTCTATAGTTGATTTTTTTATTAATACAATCGTTATCTAACAGTATCGACCATTCAATAGTTTTTTCCGCAGTCATGATAAAGTCCTTTTAATTTAGTCTTGAAAATAGCCTTGCTAAATAAAGTATGCAATTAATTTACTAATACCGATTTATCTCCACCCTATTTACACACCCCCTCTCACGATTAATTAACATCAATAAAAAAGTGCTTACTTTGGATTTATAACGTTCAAGCTAACTTCATATCTTTGTAAAAAACCAACACCATTACCTACAAGCTGCTCATGGATTTTTGGACTAATTGATACATTATCACCATTGAATTCAATTAAATGGTGATAATCATTAAGGAGCATCTCTGATACCCCTCGACTAAAACCATTTTGAATCAAATTGATGACTAATTTATTTGTCGTTCCATATTTAGCAAGTTTATAGAAGTTCTCATCAATTAATTCAAGCTCATTAAGAATATCAATAAACCTGAAGATAACGTAATCGAAAAAATCTTCTTCTTCTTTAATTCTTACGATTGCCAAATTTATTTTTTCACTAATTGTTTTCAAATTTATATAAGTGAATACTTCTCTATGCATATCTTCTTTTTTAGTATCTCCCCAAGAACCAACAAAAACGGGAGTATGTACTGGTAAACTATCCCAATATTTAATAAACCTCTGAATCATAACAGGTAAAGGGGCACTCTCTATGTTCCAATCTAAAAACATAGCATAAAAAGTTTGGGCTTTATCACTTTTCAAACGAAGTAAATTGTTTTTGCTACTAGTTTTTTCGGAATCAATAAAGGAAATAAATGCATTGTAAATAACAGACATTAATGTGTTTGAATCATTTATCAACTTATTCGGATCTATAATTTGTGACAACTTCTCCTCTATATCAAATTCAAAAGTAAATATATCAATTTCTGATATATTACTTTCTAGCAATTTTAATCCCACTTTAGTTTTAACTCGTGGTAAATCGTTAAAACTTGTAATCCCCGCTTCTAAGTTTTCAAGCCTAGTTAGTACACTTTCATATTCAGATTTGTTTTTATCCGTTATTTTTGTTCCATCAAGTAGAACATTTTCAATTATATCTTTATCTTTTTTTTCTACTCCCATAACTTTTTCACAAAATGAATGAAAATTTGAACTAGCCCGACTATAGTCGTCAGTACCTACAATATGAACTTCTGGCATTAACATTTTTAATGAATTTACTTTATTAGAATCAAAAATCTCACTAAACCTATTAATTCGTCCTATAAGATTTTTAAACTGGGAAGGTTTAAGATTACCAAGTCCCTTTTGAATGCTTAAAAGGAACATTTTTTGCACTGGCAAATTTACTCCCTCTAGTAATGTAGAGTTAGATACTAAATATTTTATATCATCACATGTTCGATATAGATATTCAGTATAATTTCTCATTGCATCATTCATCGAGCCATGATGATAAAGAACTCCACGTTTCAAACAGTATAATAGAAGGTATTGATTATGAGTGCTGCTACTAATTTCTTTAATCGCGATATCAATTACTTTTGAGTTTACTTCTGGTAACTTATCTGCAAGTTCTTTTGCAAAGATCTGAATATGTTTTGGTCGATTGAAATATATTAGATTTTTCTGTTCTGAATTTTTTAATATGTACGAATGATAATCTTTATTTTCATTTTTAAGTGATATAAATTCGCCAGTAAAATGATCATAAAACTCTAATGAATTAAACCCACCAATATAATTAGCAATATAAATACATTCAGACTTCACATATTCATTAACTTTATAGTTTTGAGAATTATAATTAGATCCTCTAAGATTTAAGCTATCCGTATCAGCTAAAAAAGGTGTTAAAAACTTGAACCCTGTTTCATCTGAGCGATACTTTAAGATACTTATTACTGAAGCTAACAAAATATTTCGATTATCTTTTGATAATAAATTATGAGCTTCATCGACAATAACAATATCGAAATAAACATTCTGGTCTTGATTAAGAATTCTTGTTAATCTTTCCTGGGTCAAAATATAAACTGAAGATACATCTTTAGAATTATGCATTTCAGGATGAGAAACTATTTTTGTAACCCATTCTATTTCAGCATCTAATACTCTCTTTCTTGTTTGTGCTAAAAGCGCTTTTGAGGGAACTACGATACAAATTCTTTTATTTTTTGAGTTTTTAATCGCTGAGATAATTAACTCAGATTTACCATAAGATGTTGGAGCGACAATGGTTGTTGTTTTGTTTATATTCTTATCAAAAAATGCATTTAAGATATATTGTTGCTCTGTAAATACTATATTACCAACTCTAAAATTATCGATGTAACTATAAACCATGTTAGAAAGAAAAGAGTCTTTATTATGACTATCGTGGCTAAAAGGAAGATCCTCTAAATTGTTTATCAAGGCGGCAATAGGTATCACACCTGAATTAATAGATATGTCATACAATGGTTTAATATCTTTAGTTTTAATACCATATGCTAATGCCATCCTATAACCGAATCGCCGCATTACTTCATCAGTTTGTTTCGTAAAAAGTACTACCATAGAAAGAATCTTTTGAATATCACTTTCTAATAAAACATCATCAGTAAATAGTTTCATATAAACTAAAATCATAACTTCATATGCTTCAAAAAAGCTTTTATGCTTAATCCTGCCTAATGTTAACTCCTTCATTTAAACTCCAAGTGCTTCTGCACGAATAAAATCAACCACTTTTGAATACGTTTCTTTTTGTATGCAAAATACAAATACATTATTGAATAAAGCAGAGTTATTAAGTTTATTTGTAAACTCAACAACTGGAGGTAAGGAAATTTTCGTTTGCATTGAATCAAATAAATTTGCAATTAGTACAACAGAATTGTCTTTACTAGTTGCTTTTTTTTCAACTGCATTATTGCCTTCTCCACGTAATATTTTTAATAAAGTCTGTTTGTAATCTTTATCATCGTGAAGTGATGAACGTACTGAGTTTATGGAATTATACCAATATTTTTTTTCTGTTTGGTTAAGTCGCTTATTAAGGTCTTGCTTTGCTGAGTTTAATAGCTCTCTGGTGGTTTTGTCGTGATCTTTACCTTTATGAAGCATTCCTGATTTGACTTCTGTAATCCACAAAGACTTATCCGAGGTCCTGCATAAAATCAGGTCAAACCCTTTTTTAATAGAGTTTTCTTCCAAGTTAAAAAATGCAGATGCTACTTCAAAGTCACCATAAAGTTCCGTTAATAATAAATGCGAAAGGAGCTCACCTATCATACCTATCTGTGTTTCAGGTGTTTTACTATCGTACCGTTCGAGGAAAGATTCTAGCGTTGTTTGGTAAGAATAAAGAGGATCATCAAAGTAATCATGAATATGAGTACCATGACATATAGCCGATAGATTTTTTTTTATTATTTGTTTGAATTTAGCTGAAATATATTCAACATGACAAATAGCATTATCACCATCTAATTTAAAGTAAACACCATCAATCTTATTTGTCATACCTATCATCCCTGACTTTTCACTTACAAAATTTTTTAGCTAGTGACCATGATAAATATATCTTACCTTTTCCTTTGAAACAAACATTAAATTTCTAATAAGTACAGTTATTTACAGAACTCCAAGTTAGAGCGATTGGGCTCAATTTTACCATTAGCTTGTGAATAGCTTAACGTCCACTCATGTACTCTAGTCACGATTTCAACACCTAAAGCCACTATGCCTTTCAACTGCACAACAAACTCATCACCATAGCGATTAGATTTGTAATTACGAGCTTCTGCTTGATTGCGGGAATTCCCGAAAATTCCAGAATTAGAATCTCGGATTATTTCAGGATTTCCTGAAATTGATTGAGTACTTATTCCCGCTGCATTCGTAGCATCCCCCGCATTTTTTCCTGCTGCGCTAAAACTACAAAATGTAGGCTGATGCCCTACACCCTTATTATCGACATAGGGATTGCCGAAATTTTGGTTGTCGAATCTGATATTGCTTTGCTTTTTATATTGGTATAGCAATCTAATTAGCTGATCATCACGTTTACAAAAAACGCCCCCCATGAGTTCAGTGTAACGACCCCAATCGGAGTCATCAGCCGCTTGTCTAATTTCTTCCACCCACTCTAGGCTTTCATCAGTTATTTTACTTAACCTTCTTAATTCGCGCCAAGGTGTTACCCCTACCCCTCCAATTTGCTGAAATTGACGAATACCCCAACATGAAGCCCAAACACGAATACGTGTTGCAGCGGTGACAGACTCAGTACCATAAAGGTCATGCTCAATCCCTTCACCATCAATTCCTTTGGCTACATACTTGGCAATATATCCCGTTGCAGACCCTTTATTAGGATCGATATATTCAACCTTAAAACGGCGCTCTTTTGCACCTTTTTCGTCACCATCTTCTTGTAGGCAATATTCTTGAAAGGTTTCGACTAATTGTTGTTGCTGTTCAGTTTCAACAAATAACAATAAATGCCAATGGGGTGTGCCGTCATGGTGAGGCTCTGCCACTCGAAAGCCAAATGGAGTAATTTTGTCACGATTAAGTGATGCTCTAATTCTTTGGAATGTTCGATTGAGATAATCTTGCCCATCCAAAGGTGTTGCGCCTTGCCACTTAGGGTTTTCAGCACCCGATTTGGCAAAGCAACGGTGATATTTAGACGGTGTTGTCATTGTCAGAAATACAGCTGAGTAGCCATGCTTTGTGGCGTAATCTTCAAAGCCACGAATGCGAACCATCAGTTCAGCTTTACGGATTTTAGGATTAGACACATTAAGGTCTGATAATTCAGCAAGGCTTACACTGTAATCAAGCTCATTGGTGGCTAAGGTATTCTCCAGTAATTCACGACTACTTTTCCATTGCGACATAAAATTCTCAACGGTAATGTTACTGGCATAAATACCACGATGTTTATTCACTTGATTTAATAAACGTGAAATAGTTTCGATTTGCCGATTGTGAAGCCTTCTTAGTTTTGGCTTCCACCATGACTCATCACAAGCACGACGAATCACCCCCATGACTTTTGAATACTCTTCATCGGTCAAACAATCATTCTCAAGATTATTTAATACAGTATCCGTTAACGGGTGTTGTTTTATTTGATAGCAAGTAACATAACGCAATATTGCAGAGTAAGTTTTGAACAAACTTTGTGAATTATCACGTGATGATATTTTCAAGCATTGTCGAGCATGGTGTTTAGACATTGCCTTAAAATCACGGTCATCAACACTAACACAGCTCATTCGGTTACTGCTGTGGCCTAATACTTTGCTAATTGCAGTAGTTGTCCGCAATAGGTACAAATTTGCTTCTATGTGATTAGAAAAACGTTTGTAACGATGCATAAGTGCATTTTTATGAATTTGTGGTAAGCCATATAATCGCCTAACAATAAAGTTAGCATTATCAAGTTCTACTCTAGTCATGAGATTGCACTCCATGCTGCTTTAGCCACTCAAACCCACGTTGATTTAACGAGCAACATTGCCATCTTAAGCCTGCTATATAACAGGTACTTTCGCTTAAAAAGCCACTAGCCTTTAACTTAAACAATGTTCGTTTTTGAAAATGACCAGTATATGAGTCATAACCGATCATCTTGCCTAGGTCGGGACATATCTCAATACAGACCTCAATGTGGTTATCTTGCGATAACCACTCAATGAATGTGACTTGTTCATTAGTAAAGGCGGCCATTACTTGCCCCCTTCACTATCTAAAGCCGTTACGTTATGTAACGGGTTCACTTCTATACTGTCAGAATTGTCATCAATGGACTCGTTAACGGGTACATGTTCTGTTAACGGGTACAGACTCGATTTATTGGCTTCATGTTGCCGTAACAGAATAATGTTTTCGTTATATTCTCGAAGTTCATTAATTTCATCAACAGTACGTTTAAGAATGATATTCATATTTAATAGCGAGCAAATAATCATTCCCGCTAAAAAGCTATACAGTGTGTTCATATACCCTCCCGTTAACGAAGCTTTCAACATCGCTTTGGCGGTACATCACACGACGACCAACTTTGATAAAATTAAGAGGATAGCGGCCTGTACAACGCCACACTGAAAGAGTGCCTATTGTCACGCCTAAGTATCTCGCCACTTCCGCAGGGGTGAGTAGTATATTCATATTAACTCCGATTAGATTGTGTATGTCGAAGTGGATAATATGATTGGAAGCTTTTGAAGTATGCGCTTGTGAGGGTCAAAAAGGTGTTTCTCAGGGTGAGAAACACCTTTTTGTATTTAGACTATTTTTTGAACTTTTTTACTGAGTTCAAGCATTATTTGGGTTCTGGCTTGTACTTGATTCTCATATTCTGGAGGTAATCGCGGTAAATTTATACCGCTGTATCCACCAGCTTCAATAGGTCCATAATCTTCGTCCCAACGTTCACCAGTGTACTGATGGATTGCATAGTGGTCATCTTTAGTGACATCAATCCCATTTGCTTTCGCAAACCTATCCCATGAATGTTGTTCTATTAGGTTTTCGTTTCTTTCAATAAATTCAGCGATTAAATCTCTTTGAGGGCGTTGTAATGCATATAATTTTAACCATTGGTTGAAGGTGTCGAGATTAAAATCATCATCGTAGTCCTCGCCCCAATGTTTGCTTATTAAATGGAACATTTCATCAGCGTCAAAGTTATAACAGATTGAGTCTTGAATAAGCTCACAATCACCAGACTCAATACAGTGATCTATATTTGGACAAGCTAAATCAGAAATATCAGTCTTATCCATAAATAATTTAAATGCTTGAGCTGGCTCTATTTGTTTTGCATAGTTATTAGCCCATTGCTTTTGAATACCAACTAATTTTTGGCCTTTTAAGCTTTGCTCATACCAATGTTGGCTACCTTCACTATTAGACACTGACGATAAATCACCTAACAGCCAAAGAAATAGCAACAACGTAGATTCTTTATCACCATCTTTAGAGGCTTGCTGCAATGCGGCGTACAAAGTTTGTACATCAACATCAAACCCCTTATAAGGGAATGACTCTAGCGTCTGTAAAGTATCTTCTTCTAAGTCATCCTCGTCATAATCATCGTCATAATCATCGTCATAATCATCGTCATAATCATCGTCTACATTAATCCATTCACTACCAGAACGAGTTAAATAATAAAGTGCCTGCTGGTTAATTAATACCGAAGATTTTTCTAACAAAGGGGCTAGTTGATCACTTATCAATTTGCTTAGTTGTTGAGCAACCTTTGTAGTCTGATTAAAAGAGATTGCTCTTTCTTGGCATCTAATAAATGCCGCTTGCAGGTCATTTCTTGCAAGCTCTATCGATTTATTTAGTGAGGTTTTCTTCAATGCCGCATGAGATTTTTCACCAAGAAAAGCAGCTGTTAACTCGAATATCTGAGCTCTTGATACAGTGCAGTTAGGTATGTTTTTTATTTGTGAAGATACGTTGAAAACGTAAGATGAAAGCATGTTCATAAATTAACTCCGCGGTTGAG
>TARA_R110000796_G_scaffold182239_1_pt1 | contig 10574 bp, 17 predicted proteins | sample TARA_R110000796 | Tara Oceans TARA_R110000796 (sample SAMEA4397815) | marine metagenome | biome: Polar Biome; feature: [SRF] surface water layer (ENVO:00010504); material: water (ENVO:00002006), including particulate matter (ENVO:01000060) such as... | depth 5 m | reverse complement strand
GGGTTATCAGTCAGATAAATTTAGAGCAGGTGAACTAGACTGTAGTAACGCCATAGGTTCTGCAACACAGTTAGAGTTTGGTGTTACAGGTTTAATACAGGGTGGTACTAGTTTTACTAACGGTAAAAAAGTTGGAGACATTGGTGTATACAGTAGGATTATTATACCACTGGGTAAAAGAGTTAAGTCAAGGATAGACTGTAACAGACTATATGAACTAGAACTACAGAAAAAAGAATTAGAAGTAATGAAGTTAAAACAAGAGATTAACCAACTAAGAAGTTTATCATTTGAGAATTAGGAGTATGTTATGGCTGAAGTAGAAATAGCAGGAGCAAAAATTAAAGGTGGTAAGATGCTTCTTATCCTTCCAATTTTAGGCTCACTGGGTGGTGGACTCTGGGGTGGTTTTGAATTCTATAAAGACTATATGGATATGAAAGAGATCATACAGAATATAAATATTAGTGCTATTAAATCTCAGAACACATTAGTTCAAACAAAACTAGATAGTGCGTTGGAATACAGTAAAGACATTAAGAATAACTTGCGTGATGATATACTAAAGTTAGAAGGCTACATAGATAAGATAGATAACAAGGTAGAAAAATCTTCTGATGGAATTAAAAAGACACAAGCATCTATAGATTTAATGGTGGAGAATACACTAGCTGAGATGAACCAGCTAAACAAAGATGTTAACTCTTCTCTTCGAGAAATAGAATCTTTGAATAGAGAAACAGAAAAAGATGTACGTGATACAATGAGAGACACAGAGGAACGCATTGATTCTAATTTAAAGCAATTAGAAGATAGATTGAGTGAAAGATTACAGGAAGCATTAGACAACCCATTGGTAGAAAATTAACATGACTTGTAAATGTAGTAATAAATGTATATGCAAAGACACATGTGCTTGTGTAGACAAGTGTGTTTGTAAGAAACGTAAGTAACAGTTTTTATGTTTTACTAGCCCACTTGTAACACTGTGAGTCAACAACAGTCCAACCTTGTTGTTCAGCTATCTTCACTCCTATAACTAAAGATTTTTCACAACTAATTTGTGTGTCATATAAGATAGGACTAACGGCTGATTTGCAAAGGCCAGACTCTACAAGGCAAGCTAGGATTAAAGCTGAAAACATTTAATTATTTTCCAATTCATCTATAAGTTTTTCTAAATACCAACGACACTTCTTAAGATCTTCAAGACCATTTTTGTAAGGCCATCTCCATAAATATTTAAATGCATTCTGCCAACAATATGAGGCGTGAGGTTTAACCTCAGCTCCTTCTGCCATTGCCTTCATTGCATCGATACATTCTATACCTGAAGAATTATAGTGAGGTGGGTGGTTTACTAAATCTTCCATAAGTTTTCCTTATTAAATATTAATTAACTGAGCTTCAGTGTAAGGTATATGAAAAAACTTTTCACCTTTCATAATGTACCTACCCCTGGCTTCCTTAAGTGTCTCAGGTTTTAACAGAGTATCCTTAATTCTCCACACTTGTTTCATGTCATTACGAAAAATATAAAAATTAAGAACACCTTTTTTCTCTTCATACATTTTGACAAGTCTGCTTTTACGTTCAGGTATTCTGATCTCAGCCCATGTGACAGGCCAGTCTTCCTTCCAAGCTGTCTTAACTTCTGCTTCATTGAAGTAAGTATACTCACCTTTCTGACTGACTACATCTACTTTATAGTTTTCTACTGTATTAACAATAGTGTGTCCTTGGCTTTCAAGAAGAGACATAAGAGTCTCTTTAGCTTTATGATCATATGCTTCATATAATGCTCTGTTAAAAGGTTTACGTACACTCATGTTATATCCACCATTTCACACACATCACCAGTACAGGCCATTGTTTGCATTGATACTGTGTTGTCCTCTTGTTCGTAGTCAGAAAGTTTAGACCAGTCTATAGCTTTAGGCATGTCTAATAACAGATCTTCATATTGTTTTCCATTTATTTCTTGATAAGGTGCTTGTACATAAGTGTGTTCATTATAAGGAAGAAAGGATACTCCACTCATTTCATCAAAGTTTTTATAAACAAAGGCTCCAACTTCAAACCACTCGTCAGACTTTACATTAATTGTTACACTTGGTTTATGTTCACACCAGTGTCTTTGGTATACTAACCACATCTCTAGCTGTTCGATAGCTGTCATATCTGAGGTAACTACTGAACCTTGAGGGGACTGTACAGGAAAACTAAACACAGTTGTATTTTCAGGTTTCATTGCATCAGGTTCACTAGGGATGCCTTGGCTAATCATAAATTGTGTCAAAGGATCTTTGTTATCCCCTCGGACAGTTCTTATGTAAAAGTCTGAGTGTCTAGCATGAATACCAGATGATGAGTCTACAAGTTGTGACACAGTACCACTTGGTTTAACACACGTTATAGCTTTAGACTCAGGTATCTCAAGCAACTTAGCCCAATAAACATTTGTTGCAACAGCAGTTTCACGTAAGTAATCTAGTGTTTTTTCTAAGCCATCATTCTTTTTTGTCATTAAAGGGTTGTCCATAATACCAGTTAAAGACACACCTAACAAACGTTCTTCTTCTGTATTGTTCTTCCATACCTTTCTTAGATAAGGAAAGTGAGTGAAGGAAGATTGTATTGTACCTAGTATTGTAGCCAACCTTACTTTTTTCTCAAGGTCATCAATGTTATCTGTTGCCCTGACAACAACCTCCGTTAAGTTACAAAACTGGTATGGCCTAAGAATAATTTCACTGCAAGGATTAGTTCCGAACTCATAGTCAGAGTCCCTTCTTCCATATTTAGCTGCTTGGTTTTTACTTGCCTGTCTATTAAAGATACCTCGTTCACCTGACCCTGACTCAACAAGAGCCAACCATTCTCTCATGAAAGATAGACTGTCAGGTTTTTCAGTATACGAAACAGAGTTATTAGATAAAGCACGTTGGGGATCATTGTCCCACCAGGCCCCTGACTTAGCATGTCTCATACGATCATCTGAAAGATTAGAAAGACTAATCATAGCTGACCTACGTACACCACCTACAACAACAACTTCTCCTATCTTACACATAACATCATGACACTCAATACTAGATAGCTTCCTGCCTTGAGCTGTCTTAAATACTTGAATAACAAAATTAAACAAGTCAACTAAAGGTGCAGAACCACTGGCCCTACCTCCGAATACTTTAAGTTTAGAACCAGCAGGACGTACTCTGCTTACATCCCACTTAGGAATCTCACCACTATACAGGAGTGCAATCACTTGACGAAGAGCCTTAGCCCACCCCTCCTTGCTATCCTTGACAACGATGACAGTCTCACTCTCGAAGAGTTGAGGCACCTCTGGGAGCTTAGAGATGAATTGCCTCTCGACACTGAAGCCAACCCCAGTTCCACAAAGAAGAATGAACATAGCCTCATCGAAGCTTTTAAGATCATCTACGGGTAGGTAACTACAGTTATAGCCTGATGTATTGTCTCTGTCTAAAGCTGGACCTGCTGTCATCAAAGCTCTCATAGATGGCATAACATCTAAACTAAGAATGGCCTCCTCTAACTCAGAGGCTATACCTATTGTATCTATATCAAGACAACGACGAACAACATTGTCCATGTACCTCTTGACAGTTTCAGGCCAGGATTCTCTTCTATCTTCCTTTTCTAACCATCGAGCATAACGAGATGTGTGAATAAAAGATTGATAGTCTGTAGGTAAGTAGTTGTTCATCTGTTATCTCCTGATCCTTTTAAAGTTCCTCTTTGTGTACGGCTATTTAGTTTGTCTACATTTAATTCTATAAGTGACTTAAGTGTTCCATCATATATATTTGCAAGGGCTACAGTATAAAAAAGAACATCCCCTAACTCTTTAAGAATGTCCTCACTACTAAATCTTGTCTTGTCTCTTATCATCTTCTTAATCTTCTCAGCTACTTCACCTGTTTCACCAGCTAACCCAAGTGTGTTCTCAAACAGTCTTGTGTCTCCTTCAGTAAAGATTTTACTTTCAACCCAAGATGAGTATGTCTCTAAGTCCTTACCATAATTTTCTAAGTTTGTCACTCTTCCATCTCCATCCACTCTTTCATTTCAGCATCGAAGTTAAAATAACTATCTAACTCAACCATGCCTTCCTCGATAAGGTATTTAACAACAAAATTTTCTGATATTTGGTTGTCTTCTAGTAAATAATTTAGTCCGTAGTTATCTACTAAAGCCTGTATTTTACTCTCTTGATCAAACATTGTCAAACCATCATTTCTCTTTTATCCATTTTATAGGTATTATTTCTTTTGCATATAGAAAACCATTCTTCTCACACCAATCACCATAGCTTTTCTTAGAGCCCTTATAAAGTTTAGCATTAGGATTGCTAAAAACAAAACGAATGTCCAGCTCTGGATGTTGCTGCTTTACCATAAGGTGTTTGGTTCTATCAGATGAAATGAACCGCCCCTTAGTTTCTATTATGATACCATTCTCAAGGACAAAATCAGGTGTATATGTTTTTTGTCTTAAGTCTTTCCACAAGATTTTTAATTTCTCATAGTGAAATTTTACTTTTAGTTTTCTTAAATAGTTAGCTGTACGTTTTTCTAGTCCTGACCTGAAACGCATTTTGGTGGCTCCCATATCTGGCCTTCGTATCTTCTAAGCCAAAGAAGCTTACCGTTCTCGATGACACGGGGCTCCTCTCCTCTATAAGACCTTAAACAGGCTTCATATAAGTCTTCTTCTGATGTGTAATCCTCTAGTATTTTACTAGACTTGACAGGACCAATACCGTAGAGCCCTATGATATTGTCTGCCTTATCCCCTGTCAAAATCTGGGAGTAAAAGAATTTATTTCCTTCATCCTCAGAAACAACTTTGTATTTTCTTTTGTTAGGGTTGTAGTGATTACAAGGAAGCTGCAACATATCTTTATCTACTGAGATAACTAAACATTCTGGGCCGTAACCTGTTGACCATATTCCAATGAGGTCATCTGCTTCTTCACCTTTAGAAACAATAGCTCCCCAGTTCTTAATCATGTGTTGTCTTATTTTTTGTAAGTACTTAGGTTTCTCAACTGACTTTCTATTGCCCTTGTACTCGTGACTAACAGCTACAGCATACCTAAAGTTTCCCTTACCAGTTAAAAATACTTGGTATATATCATCATCAAGTTCCCAGAGGACTTCATTAAGTGTGTCCTCAAGTAACTCATCTACTTTATTTATTGCATCCCCAAGTGTTGTGTCTTCGCAAGAGAAGGCTGCTCGATAGGCAAAGGTATCCCCATCAACAAGAACTTGTTTGTATGTAGTACTCAAAAACCTATTCCTCCTCTAAACAAAACCCACAAAAGTCACCCTGAGATGGACCCCCACAACTGACACACTTTACCCAAACCTTTTCCTCTGTAAAAAAGTAGGGGGCCGAAGCCCCCATAAGTTCAGGGAGAGTTTCTTTATTTAATTTTACCATATATCCTCAGATTCTGATACCTCATCATAAGGTACATGTTCAAGGATACCTACTTTTTCTAAACGAACAGAGGCGGTGGCTCCTTCACCATAAATAGAAAGTTTTACTAAGGCTGTTGTACCGTCACCCAGTGCTCCATCCTCTATGTAATCCCAAGGCGTATTAGTCTTTCCTTTTGTGACAGAAGGTGCTCCTCCGAAGTCTTCTATACCTGAAGGGTGTACGTTTGGACGTTTAAGTTTCATTCCTTTACGATCATCAGCTACTGCCCATTCTTTGATCATCTTGTTTCCCATTGATACTTCAGGAAAACCTAGTGCTACTATTTTGTTTAACTCTGCTTCATCTTTGGGTATGAAGACAGTGTTGAACTGGCCTTGAGTCTTTTCGTGGTACTCGTGGTCATCCATATTGTCTATAAATAGTTTTGAATAGTAGAGCTGCCCTTCAAATACTCCATACTTAGTTTTAGTTGCCATCATTTATCTCCTTTAGCTATTAGATAATTCCATATACACGTAATAGTAGTTGTTGTCAATACAAAAAGTATAGGGGAGAGAGCATACAGCCAGTACATCAGTGTGTATCCCTCCAGTTTTTGCCTATCTCTGTAGAGCCGGCGAGTGGGCAATTCATTCTAAACTTTACTCCAATGTCAACAATACTTTGCCTTTGCAGTGTACCTAATTCCTCTGCTGTTGCATAAGTACCACACACTTCTGTCTGCCACTCATCGTGAGGCCAGGTGACAAGCTTAAAGTCTATTTCTTTTTCCCTTGCTTGTTTAACCCACTGTAAGGCTGCGTGTTTCATAATGACTGCCTCACCGTTCTGTAACATACCAGCCAAGGTCTTGTGTTCAGATGGAACCTTGACCTTTCGTCCGTCGAGTCCCTTGAACCAACCTCGTCTAGCTACATGAGGTATAACCTTCTTCTTTAAATCTTCAAGCCCTTGAATTGACTTTAAAAAATTATCAACTGCTTGACTTGCCTCTCTGCTGCTTACCTTTAGGATCTGTGATACCTTACCTATACCAGCTCCTAGTAAAAATGCATAGATAAATGTCTTAGCCATGTCTCTAGTTACATGTGACATACCTAGTGCCTTGCGGTTCAGGTTATGTATGTCTGTCTCATCTTCTTTTCTACCAGAAACAATCGCATGAACATACTCTTCCGACTTCATTATGTGAGCTAATACCCTCAACTGAATGCCTTCAGCATCCGTTCCAACAAGATGACTACCTTCAGGTACACACCAAAGCCCCCTAAACTGTCCGTCATACTTGTCCTTCACATCATCGACGGCTGACTTAGGTTCACCTCTAAACTCAGATGGGATGTTAGCCTGATTGGGTGCTCGATGTGCCATCCTACCTGTCCATGCACCTAGACCTTGAAACCTGCCGTGAATACGTAAGTCATCACCACAGTGCCCTAGCCACTCAACAAGGCTGCTTCTCCTACCTTCAAGTGTCAACCACTCAGTTAATCGTTTACCCCCTTTAGGTGCTGTCTTAGGGAGTGTACTGAGGTTTGCTTCAGATAAGGTCCATCCGTACCTAGCAAACTTCTTTCCCCTATCTGCGTTTTTGTTCTCTATCATATTCTATGTGTCCTTTAGTTTTATCTACTGGTTTCCAACCAGCCTCCCAGAGTCTTTCTATTCGAAGCTTAGGAGAAGCTGGATTAAAGTCTATCCAATCAAAACATACAAGTTGAGGTGGGTACCTTGACTTATCTAGAGATGTCTGTGGGTACTTCTCTTGAGCCTTGACAACATTAATCATCAGAGACCCATCTTGTTTCTTTCGATAGATAATCCTGTTAACCTCTTGCAGCTTAGGTGGGAAGTCATGTTGGAAACCTTCCTCTAATTCACACATACGTAACTCTATCTCGTCGAGTAAGTGATCAGCCTTATCTCTCTCAAAATAAAAACCGTTCTTTGTCATCTCCTCACACAGTGTTTGTATGTCATGTTCACACCTAATGGCATCTTGCCAGGATTCATCCTCAATCACATCCAAAAACTTCTTATATAATTTTACTGTGACCACAACATCTTGATGGCAGTAGTCTATCATCTCTTGAGTTAAACAAGAAAAGTCATTGAAACCAATTTTGAAATCACCCAGTCTTTTTCCCCAAGCCTTAAGACTATGACCCCCATCTAAGTTGTATTCGATAAGCCTAGACAGAACGAGAGTATCGAGAACCATATTAAAAGGAATGCAATTCTCTTGTACCAATCGGTTGATAATGCCAACATCAAACCCAATCCCGTTGTGGAAAACAAAAGTACCAACTGTATTGCAATATACAATAAACCTCTCCTTTTCTTCAGGTATCCTATCAACATTTAAAAATTGATCGGTTTCACCTGTTGATATGTCTTGAGTACAGATACACCAAATCTTTGTAGCATCCAAAGCATCTGTCTCAATGTCCATTGCTACTATTTTTTTATTTGAGAGACTAGTAGTCAGCATACTTTTCCTCCAAGGTAAAAGAATTTGTGTTGAACTTAAGTTGACCTGCGTATCCAGTAGGACCAACAGGTCTATTCTTTGTGACAAGTAACTTGGTGGTGTTTCTTTCGTCAGAATCTTCCGCCATATTATCACGTTGAAGCTCAACGACAACTGATGCTCGTTGCTCAATCATACGACAGTACTTGACAGCACCGTCATCATTTGTATGACCAATTGTGATGATACCTACACCCAATTCTGCTGCGAGTTTAGATAGTCTGACAGATAAATCAGCTAAGAATTGCTCTTTGCTTTCATCTCCATGCATGTTTGCAGCAATGTCTTGAATCGGTTCAAAGAAAATGTATTGAACATTACAAGCTTGAGAAAGGTAACGTATGTGACCCAGAATGTCAATAGGATCGTCCTCATCATTAAGAAAAAACTGATAGAACCTTTCGTCTTTTGTTAATCTAACAATAGATTCTTGTACCTGTTCCTCAGCATCTGCCCTTTCAATTAAATCTTTTCTTGTAAAATTATTATTTAGTTCATATGAGACCAACCCAAGAAGACTACGAAGCTTTGTTTCTTCCATGTGCCAGGCTGCAATAGAGATATCAGGGTAGTTCTTCAAGATGTGATACTCTAAGTACCTCATAAACTCAGTCTTGCCTATGCCTGTGGCTGCTTTAAATAAAGTGAAGTGACCTTGCATAAGTCCCATACACATGTCATCGAAGTCTTGTACCCCTGTCTCAACGTAAACATGATCCTCAGATTTATTAAATAAATTTAAGAATTGATCAGGTGTATTTAAAATGTTCTCAGGTGTATACTTCTTGGCATTGTACCATGCGTGATAGTAACTTCCCTTTTCCCCTGCCTCAAGGAACGCATTAGCATCCTTGTATTTGTCATGCTGAACCCGATAAACTTTATTAGGAAAAAGGTTAGCTATTTTCTGAGCTACCGCATTACCTTGTTCGTCATGCTCGATTGACAAAATAATCTTATCAAATGAGTTCAAGTATTCAGATACGTTAGACCATATCTTATTGGAAGGGGTAGAAGATGGAAGAGATACGAAAGCATTGACATACTTTTGACTCTTACACATCTGGTATGCTGACATAGCATCGAGCTCACCTTCAGTTATAGTTATAATCTTACCTGAGCCAGCATTCCAAAGGTTCATTCCGAACAACTCATCTGTCTTTAAGTTCGAAGCTCTGAAGGATTTAGGGAAGAACCTTGTCTTTATACCGCCTGATGGATAGATGTACTCTTGTTTTATCTCTTGGCCCTCTGAGTCTAAGAATGTCTTGACCTTAAAGAACTCCATCGTTTCCCTGCTGATGGATCGAACACTGCGATACACAGGTGTTAGCACCTCAACTGGTACAGGTTTTACTTTTTGTTCTGGCACTTCCCACCCATCCTTTTCTTCATCCTTAAATCTATACTTACGGTCACATGAGTGACACTTACCAGCCATGCTCTCAGTGTTATAGCTGAAGGCATCTGAACTATCACAGTCATCGAAGGGACAAGGCTGATGGGATATCCATGTCATCTTATGTTACATCCTCTAAAAAGTTATCCCAATAAATCTGTGTCATTGTGTTGACAATATCTAAGTATTGTTCTTTTGTCAAACTAGTAGGGTTGATCCTTTGATCCTCCTGATCAAACAAATCCAAGATACGTATACTAGGATCTCTTATTATAGTATACTCGTCAGGCATCTCAAACCCTTTTGTAAATGAGTAGTCTCCTTCGTGCATTAACTCACCACAACAATAGTATTCTATGTCACCTACCTCGTGGTATAACTCGTAATCATATTCCATTATTTTTCCTCTTGACAATCTGTGGTTTCTTTATATAATAGGGTTGTCCCTACAAAGGGTAATGTATATAAGTATTACTTTAGTAGTTACTGTCTGACAAGTCCTTCTTATCACCTACAATAAGTAACTTCTCTAAGTCCTTTACATTTTCCTCCACTTCCCCCATCCAGTCAGCATCCTCAACGGTGCTTGAGATCTCGAACCTTCTCTTAGTTGACATAATTTTATCCTTTTAGTAAACGTAGTCTTCTTTGAGCATCAAGCAAAGACTGAACGATGATCTCCACGCCTGGATTTTTGTCATCAAGTTCTTGTAAAGTTTGAATTTCTATCTCTACAGTTTCTATTTCACCACAAATACTCATGTTTCCTACTTTCTTTTTTGGTTGCAGCCATTCTTTCATTTCCCATTTAGCCATCACTTTTCCTTTCTAAAATTAATTATTGGTGTTCTTCTAACACATCAAAGGTAACTACAACCTGATTTAAATTTTCTCTGGTTTCTTCTGTGTTATGGTAAAGGTAATCCACTGGACAAGTCTTTAACCACAGGATTAGTCTATCAAGATTTGTCATGATGACAACCAAAGGTAAAAATGCTATCGAAATGCTCAACAATTGATAGTCTTTTTTCATGTTTTAATTTATATATAATATATTCTAATTCGTTTTTACTTAAACCTAGAAATTTTCCTATGGATTTATTTGGTATCTCCCCTGAGAAAGCTAAGAAACGGGCTTGTTCGATTAGACTTTTAGAATATTTAGTA
>TARA_R110000796_G_scaffold251662_2_pt1 | contig 10594 bp, 6 predicted proteins | sample TARA_R110000796 | Tara Oceans TARA_R110000796 (sample SAMEA4397815) | marine metagenome | biome: Polar Biome; feature: [SRF] surface water layer (ENVO:00010504); material: water (ENVO:00002006), including particulate matter (ENVO:01000060) such as... | depth 5 m | reverse complement strand
GCAATGAAACCGAAAAGCCTGGCGCAATTTGGTCCGAAGTATCCAAGTGGGAAGGATTAGGAGTGCTTGCTGCGATAGCTTTAATAATTGACGCTAATCCCGAGCAAGCTTATAAGCTTGAGCCGGGAATGATTTTTTAGAAGACAGCGTATTGGGAGGGCTTGTTGGAGATGATTTAATTATTGACCCTAAAGAAAGAAGACGTAGGAGGGGTTTTTAGTTTTATATGTCTATGGGGTAAAAAAAGAAGGCCAGCGCACCATCTCGCATAGAAATGCGGAGGTATTACATAGTAGTGGGGACTTCCACGAAAGTTCTATTTTACATAATGTAAATTATGATACAGATTGATATATAAGTACTTCAGGTTCAAACATTTAGCTGTAGGTCATAATTCTATTATGTAAAATATCCCTCGCATTTATAGCTTTTATGAGAATTACCAACAGGGTCATCAACCTGTTTAATTTACGTAGCTTCAAATTTTTCACACAAAAGAAATTTTATTCTAAACTTTGAAATTTCGCCACCCTGGGCAACAAACCTTTCGTCTGTACTCATAATTTGCCGTTATGTAAAATAGCCGCTACCAAACGCTCGATTGCTTTTTAAAATCAAATTGCTCAGGCAATTTATTTTAAACACAATTTCCAGCCGCTTGCCAACGCCATTTAAAAGCTAACCTTTTAGATTCATTCAAAGTTTGAGTATTCGAGGGAATGTGTACAAGATTTTTTTCTACAGCATTCTCGTCAGTTTGCCGCAAAAGCACAAAATTTTAGAAATAAAAATTTCTGTGCACTTGCTATCACTATCCTTTGTTTGAAGCTTTACTTTAGTTTAGGTGTTCCTTATATTATGTAAAATAGACTTTCAACATTATAACCAGTAATCGTAATGTCTTTTCTTTTTTTCTTGATAAAAAAAGAAACAAAAAAATCAAGGCTTACAGATAATTTTGGAAACAATGTACGGGTCGGTCGCTAAATTTTAGGATCCATTTTAACTCTTAAGACTGCTTTAGGGTAAAAGAAACAATATGGCAGTCAACAATTATTGTAACCAGCCCCCTAAAATTCTTAACGCTCCCCTCCCCTATTGTTTTAGCCAAAATTCTCATAGGCCAAAATTTTTATCCGTTAAAATGATACTATAGCTGGTCCGTTCCAAAATTGAAGACCACAATTTTCATCACAACAGCTAGATGAATTAGATCCAGAGCCATCAGCTGTTGTATAATTCACTACGTTACCACTAAATGAACCAGATATGGTACATGGGACTTCAATCGGGTTGTTGTTTTCATCTAAATCTGATATTGAGAATGATCTGGTCCAGCTAATAGTCAAAGTTTTACCATTATAATTCCAATTACCTATAGCACCTCCAGGCCCATTTACATCTCCATCATCATTTAAGCTAAGTTGAACTGAATATCCTGACTGATTGGAACTTATCATTTGAACACCACCTATCAACAAGTCTCGCCGTACTGCCCAAGTTGATTCGTCATTCGGGTCCCAATTATCAGTACATCCATCTGGGGTTACAGTATCACCATTAGGAGTATTAGGACAAATATCAAGATCATCATAGATTCCATCACCATCTGAATCTTTCTGGCTATCCGTACAGCCATTTGCATCAACTATTTCACCATTTGGTGTTTCTGGACATTGATCTAAATCATCTCCAACTCCATCCTCATCGGAATCTGTAGAATTTCCTTCAGCAATAAAGATCAAAGACGATTCTTCTATAATTGATCCGTCTCCTTTTTTTGCGAATGCAGTTATCTCCTGACTGTCTTGAGGTCCCAATGTCCAAATTGTTTGTGAATTCCCTGATTCATCAGATTTAACAATATTATCCGATACACTACCACCACCTTCGTTTATTTCATAGTAGATGGGTATAAAAGGAAATGGATTATTATAATTATCTCTCACGCTTACTGATAAGGGTTCGGGAAGACTCTCACCAAAATTGCCTTTCTGATTATTTCCAGAAACAATTTCAAAAGCATGTGGGACCTCCCATATTAATCTCTTGGCTAGCGAATATTCTTGTTCATATTTAGCGATTACTGCTTCTTTGATTATATTTAACTCAACACCATACTTTATATCAGCTGCTACCTTGACACTTGCATCCCAATCTGCTGATGGTACACCTACATTAAATTCGCCTGTAAAATTTAATTCCGGTGTTATATAAGGACCCGCTACTCCATATATTTTAACATCATTTTTAAGCTCATAAACAAGCGACAATTCAAGTCCGGTAACTAAATTTATTTCTGGGGATTCAGAAGAAGAATCTAAAGAATGTTCAAATGAATTAGACCATTGGCCTTCACTATAGTTGATCTTAGTAGTCAAGTCATAAGTTTGGTCAAAATGTTTCTTAAAAGTTATATTAGAAGTATTCCGAGCTTTGAATTTCGCGATTAATTCAGATTTAATAACTATTACCACTGGTACTATTCCAACTAGAAAACTAATTAACTTTGTTTTAACAAATAGTGTCTGTTTATCTTCGATAAACGCAGAACCACCCTCAAACTTGAATTCAATATCATATGATGCTCCTAATTTTGCATTTGTAACATTAAAGTCTAGCTCATTCACACCATTGGAAGCATTAAAATCTGCTGAGAAATCTATAGGGACGTCAAAGTCAATAATCCCTTTTTTTATTGTAACGCTATAACCTGCTTCATCCTTAAGGATTACATCACCTAATTCAATAATATTTTTTTCAGTAGAAACAGTAACACCTTTTGCTAATTTTGAGTAAGTAGTTTTTTTAAATTGATTACTTCCTTTTGAGTATTCTGCGTCATTTGAATTAAATGAAAACTCTGCATCTTTGAATAAATCATCTAATGATGCTTGGCTAGTTTGGAAAATCATTTGGTTATTATTAGTAGAAATTGACTCTACTTTTCTTAGAAACCCTTCACCTTCATCACCAACTATAATATCTCCCTCTTTAACTTTTGGGCTATCACCAGTGTGATTAAAAATATATCTACCGTTTTCAATATCTTCTTCAGAACTTACCAAATCTGAATTGTCATCTGAGAAGTAAAGAACGTTATCTTCAAATTCTTTAGACGTTTCCGAAGGGTTACTGGAATTGTCCTCTGTTTCTTCTTTCGGATTCACAGAATTATCAATTGTTGGGTTCTCAGAGTTTGAATCTTTACTGCAACTAAAAAATAATAGAGACACAACCAATATTATCGATAATTTTTTCATATCTATTTGGTTTTAAATAAATTGGGGGAGTTCAACAAAGATAATAATAAATGCTCTTTTCTTTTTTTCTTGATAAAAAAAGAAACAAAAAAATCAAGGCTTACAGATAATTTTGGAAACAATGTACGGGTCGGTCGCTAAATTTTAGGATCCATTGTAACTCTTAAGACTGCTTTGAACTCTTTGAAACATTAAGATGGTCAACAAACCTTATAACCAGCCCTCTAGAATATGGCCGCTCCCCTCGCCTATTGTTTGGCTAAAATTCTCTTAGGCCCACCTTCATAGTATATAGGGTATTTTGTCCTCATGGCAACAATTCTAATTGTATATGGTAAGTCGCCTCTGCTTGATGGTCATATTTAATATGATTCTGAGCATTTAAGAGAGCCTCATCAACGTTAAGCCCTTTAATCACAAATGTGTATGAATTTGAACCTGATTTATTCGTTTTTTTTAGCGCAACAGCTTTATATGCTTTATCCATTTTAATCAATGTTTATCTGGTAATATTGTTCACTCTAACTTCTTCTCGAAGATTGATATTCGAATGATTGAAGTTGCCATTACTTAATAATTGATTAACTTCATTATATATTTTATGCTTTCGTTTACTATCTTTTATGGTAAGAATTAAACAATAATTTTGATTCAACTCTTCACCATCTTGGGAGGCCATCTCCTCTGCAAAATCTCTAAAAAGACCTTTTACTCTTAAAAACCACTTTTTAGGGCTTTTAAGTTTATTCTCTTTATTTGCAGGTGTTAACCCTCCTAAATTTACTGAGAACTTTTTTATTGGATGATATTTCTTGCCATAATCTAAAAGAACCCTTTCTCTGGCATAATCCGTATCAAATTCTTTTTTATATTTTGCCTTATAAGCTCCATTTCTGAAAATATTTTCAACACCATCTGGCCCAAATTCATTTATAATTGTTGCAACAGTAGTGTCTCGATTTTTAATATTATCATACGTGCCAAATAAGACCTCCAAATTAGATTGACAATATTCACTACCTTGATTTCTCAAGACAGGAGACCCTACTATAGTTAAGTTTATATCTCCATAATAGTAGCCTTCGTCATCAATTAAACTCTCAGGAAATGGAAATTCCAAAATCTCCATGTATTCTCCTTTAATAAGAGTGTCCTGCAATATCAAGGTTATTTCATACTCATCATTATAAATAATTTCATCTGCGGGAGCCGGCAAACCAAAGCCCATTTGCTTGACTCTATCATTCATCCCCATATTTATAGACGATGGGTACTTTGCGGAGTGAATGGCAAGTGCTTTTAATAATAAAGGATTAAACTCTTCATTTATGTTCATATCAAGTGAGGCAAGTAAGGCGCTAACTCTTGGAGTTGAAAAACTTGTCCCTACTTCAGAAACTATTTTACCATCTGAACTTAAAGAACTAACTCCATTTTTTACAATTTTTCCATTTACGACCGACGCGTTGCCCCCATAGCTAACTAGTTCTGGTTTGATAATATTTGAGGGGCCATTTCCTATCCTAGTGAAAGGAGAGGGATGGTCAACTTCTGCTAAATCATTAATTTTTTTATTATGTGCAATCGAGCCCACAACCAATGAAAGTATCGAATCCGCTGACCTCGAAACTCTACTCTTTGGATTTCCATTTTTAAAATTGGTGCAATTACCAGCGGATTTACATATTAAAACTTCATAGGTTTCTTGGATACTATCTAAGGCCTGTCCAAAATGGGAGAAATTATGTTCATCAGCTTCCTGTTTTGAACCAAGTGACATGTTCCAAATTTTTATTTCAGAATTTTCTTTAATTGCCTCTCGAATATTTTCCACTAACTCATCTTCAGATATTTTCTCTATCAGTTCATTTGGCATCACAGTAGCATCAAACAGTTTGCAACCTTCTAGCCCACTAAGTTTACGGTTTTCTAATTCATCTCCATATATTATTATACCAGATACAAAAGTTCCATGTCTGTCGTCAATGTAGTTTTCAGGATAAGAGGAAAACTTTTTATCAATTAACCAAGGAGACAAATACTTGTTTTTAGAGATACCAGAATCAAGTACCCCAATTACTGGATAGTCAATATCCTTACTAGGTGTTTTAATTTCAAGAGTTTTATCCGTGTCTACAAAATCTAGACCCACAGAAAATTGTGGCATAAAACTGATAGATTTAACGGCTTCAAACTCTTGTAGTTTGTCAAGAGTAGAATGTGAAGTCTCAAAAATTTTATAAATTATTAATTCAGGAGAATAATTGGTTCGTTTAAATTTTAAGTCATTGTCAACACAAAATTTTTCAAAAACGTTCTTGACGGCGTTATTAATCTCTAAATTTTGATAATTTATCATTGTAACCTTAAGATCTTTCCCATCATTTTTGTCAACCCTAACATCAGGAAAAAAATCTTCAATATGACTTATTGCCGATAAACCAATTTTGTGTTTATTTATATTTTTTAAATTCTTTTCAATTTCATAAACATCTCTAGGACTATCGATTTTTACCAAAAGATTATTAGCCCCAGTAAAGCCAATAAAATTATGTTTATAATTAACATTGAAAATCTTCTTTATTTCAGACCTATGTGACTTAGCAATTGCTTTGTCGTTGATTTCAACATTTAAGGTTGTTGGTATGAACTTTCTGTTTTGTGGGCGGTTTTCAAAGTCTTGTAACTTATCATGAACTATAGCTGAATATTCTTCAGCTCTTTCGTAAAGTTCCGAATCAGATAGAACAAATTTTGGAAGGTTGCTATTTCCTCCACCCTCAACTCTTCGTTCGTCTATTTCCTTTCTCTTTTCGAAAATCTTTATTGGTAAATTCTTTTTACTCATAATACTGGACTTAAAATATTTCTTACTTGTCTTAATGATATATCGAATATATCTTTTATGGAATTCTGTGAGACTCCATGTTCATTGAGGTATTTAATAGCTTTGTCCAAATCCTTATTGTTATGATTCTTATAAAGAAATATCTCCAATAAAAAGTATTCAAAACCGACAGTTCTGTTATCTCTAATTACACTTTTTGAAACTGAGCTAGTTATAATTTTTTTTATCTCAGAATGAGATAATTCGTTTAGTTCACTAGATAATATTTTAAGCTTCTTTTCATCTTCTTTGAAATCGATATCAACTCCTTGTAAAAAGAGATTTAGTAGGTCTATAATTTCATCAGAATTTGGCTTGCCAATTTCAATAACTTTTTCAAAACGTCTCCAAATAGCCTTGTCTAGTAGCTCTTCATGGTTTGTAGCAGCAATTAAAATGTTATTTTGTGTGAATTCGTCGATGTTTTGAAGTAAACTATTAATTACTCTTTTTAACTCTCCCATTTCTTGAGAGTCGTTTCTAGCCTTAGCAATTGCGTCAAACTCATCTAAAAAAAGGATACAAGGTCTATTGTTGGCATAATCAAACAACTTTCTAATGTTTTTTGAAGTGCTACCAAGTAGTGAAGAAATTAAAGAATCAAATCTTGCAGTAATCAGGGGTAAATCTAATTCTTTGGCAATATGTTTTGCAATTGTAGTTTTCCCTGCTCCTGGAGGTCCATATAATAATAAAGAAGAATTTACCTCTATTCCCAATTTATTTAATTTCCCTTTCGCATTAACTAGACTAACAAATTCTTCGATAGAACCTTTTATTGAATCAGAAATCTTAATATTTAGTTCAATTTCTGGCGGTGTTATAACTGTGGCAATATTTAATCTTGTTTCGTTATCAACAGGCGCTGTAAACAATTTGTCCTGATAAACGGGCAATCCCTTAATGTTCTTAAGAACATTTAAAATTTTATTTGCCAATTTATCATTGCCTTCATCTTCCAATTTTGTAGCTAAGTGTTTAGCATAGCTTATGACCTTTTTTTGGTCATTTACCAATCCTCCTTCAATTATTTTGACTATTTCCGTATACATCAATCGGGTTTAAAATGTTATTTTATGAGACAAATATATTAAAAAACGTAATATTTATAGACAAAAGTGTAATAATTTTTATGTAAATCGTAATATTTAATAAATTTATCGTGATATATTGCTGATATTTAGGCATATAATACCATTCCACACACATTGCCCTCCCTCCTGTCGTCGGTCAGTTAATAAGTGTTCCATTACCTTTTGAGAAGAAAGTTTTTAGAAAGAAAAAAAATCAATGAAGATGGTAACAACTTTCGCTTTTAACCAAAGCTCAAGTTACATAACGCGGAACATTATGGTTCAATTATAGTAATTCCTGTAATAGCGTATTTTCGCGCTATTTGACATAATTCAGTTATAACTACAGCACAGCTGTATTATAACGTCTTGAATTATGTTCAAGGGAAATACGTAAAAACAAATTGCAGGTATTTGGTTTGAATGGTATTCTTAGATACGGTCGCAACCGCATCATCTCGCCGCCATTTAAAATCATCCACTGGATAATTCTAATTGTCACGGGTTATGTAAAATAGCCGCGCGCCAACGCTTATTGTTTAAAAAAATCAATACGCCATGTGGCGCATTATTTTTTACTCAATTCTCAGCGGCTTGGCCCACGCCAAAAAAAGCAAAACTTTTAGATTCTTTTAAATTATGCGATTTATGAGGAATCTTATGTCAATAAATTTTTCAGAGAATTCTCGTCAGACTGCCGCAACAGCTATAATTCACAGCCGCATCAACTCGCAGCTTTTTTAATTGATTCGTAATCAATCAAAAAATCTCGTGAGCAAAATTCTTAGCCCTTGCTAACCTCTCGTCTTGTTTGAATCTTTTTTTTAGGTGTTTCTTACATTATGTAAAATACGGCATAAATTCTGAAGATTAAGAATCTTTAGAGTTTTGAGCGAGCTGTAGCGTTGGCATTGACTAGCACGGTGTTTATTGAAGTCTCTTTTCTTTTTTTCTTGATAAAAAAGAAACAAAAAATCAAGGTTTACAGATAATTTTGGAAACAATGTACGGGTCGGTTTCTAAATTTTAGGATCCATCGTAACCATTAAGACAGTTTTAAGGTAATAAAACCAATATAGTAGTCAACAATTATTCTAACCAGCCCCCTAAAATTCTTAACGCTCCACTCCCCTATTGTTTTAACCAAAGTTCTCTTATGCCGGAAAACCCTTGTCAATCAAGGTAGAAGTTATCAAAATTATTCTCTTGTAAATATTTTTTTGCAATTGCTATAAACGATGGCGAGGCATAATTAAAAGTATAATCGCCAGAGGTCAGATTATTTGCATAAGCAGTAAATGTTTTGTTATATACTTCGTTTGTCGCAATATCTGAATACTGGATCGCAACTACTAAAATTAAATTTTCTACTTCCTTGCCTAGTATTTCCTTATCAATCTTTGTGTTAAATACAATTCGGGAACCACCACCATTTGCTGGATAATCAATTATATCGCTTGATTCCCCTATTTTTTTAATTCTATAAAAGATACCCCGTTCTTTATTGTGAAAAAGAACAATGTGATGTTCTTCAATTTTCGTAGCTATTCGATTTCCAGAATTTTTATAATAATAGGCAATATTAACTTTACTGGAATCTTGAGATTCGGGAATTAATCCTTCAACGTATGCATTTATAACAGGTTTATCTAATGCGAATTGTTCTTCAGCCAGTTTCAATTGTTTATTAACAGCTTTTTCAAATTCCTCTGCTTTACTCAGCGTATTTTTCACTGTTGTAATTTGATTCTGTAAATCAGATTCTACCGCACCCAGAACAGTGGTCAGAGTATCAATATTAGTGCTTATATTTTTTAAATTCCCAAGGCTTTGTTCCAAGTTACCTACAATTTCTTGGGTAGTTTGTTTGAGGTTTTCTGTATTCGTCAGAGTGGTATCCAACTTGGCTCCTTGTTCTGAAGTTTCTTTATCTTTTAAACTTTCAGATTTATAGCTAAAATATAATCCACTTAATATTAATATAATACTGACGGTGGTTAAAAAGAGTTTGTCATTTTTACTATTAGCAATCCCTAGAAATTGTGATAATATCGCTATTATGGCAGCAATGACAATTGTAATAATTATGTATTTCATAAAATGACTGTATAAGCCTTAAAATTAACACTTTTCAATCAGGAATACCAACACCATTCCACACACATTGCCCTCCATCCCGCTGTCGGTCAGTCAATAAGTGTTCCATTACCCTTGCAAATTAACTTTGTAGAAGAAAAATTTGAAGAAAACTATAGAAGTAAAGCTTTGCTTTACCCAAGCAAAGTTACATAACCATGCCTACGCAAAAAGCTTCGGCAGGCAGGCGCCGTACATTATAGTAATAACCAAGCCATCGCCCCAACCCGCTCAAAAAATAAAAGATCTATAAGATCTACTATTTTTATACCGTATTATTGGTTTAGCCGGTGGCCGAAGCAATAATCAAAAAAGATGGCGAGCTGGCGGAATGAATCAGGCTATTTTGATCTATCTAAGGTCTTATAGGTTTTTGGCCTCTTCTAAGTAAAAATCTTTTAAATGTTCCTGTCCATAGGTTGGCGCAATATTGTCCTCCGCCATCAGGGTCAGAAAAAACTCGATAGGGCCATAGGTTTTAACACTTGTGAAAGATCTTAAACACCAAATGCTTAGTTTTCTTGACCAATCGGGTAAATGAACGATTTTTATGGGCTTGTTCAAAGCGGTCAGGGCGAGTTTGGCAATATCATTAAGACTCAGAACATCGGGGCCTCCAATGGTCAATTCCTTATTCTCATCATCCAAGGTATTTACAATGGCTCTTGCAAGGTCCGCACCATGAATAGGGTTGAATTTTTGATTGCCAGATCCAAACAAAAACACACGACCCGATTTGGCGATTTGTAAAAAGTCTGCCATATCTGAAAAGAAACCGTTTGGCCGCATTATGGTATAGTTGAGCCCAGAAGATTTTAAAGCAGCGACAAACTTCTCTTTGGCTTCAAAAATCTTTAAATCCCGATATTTGTCGCCATTAATGGCAGAAACGTATACAAAGTGTGCTACACCACTTTTTTTGGCTTCTTCCAGCAAATTCATATTGGCCCTATAATCTACATCCATATAGGTTAGACCATCTTTTTGTTTTGTAATGCCGACCGTGGATATTACCGTGTTTATTCCTTTACAAATGTCTCGTAATGTTTCAGGCTTTGTGACCTCGGCCACTTTTATCTCCAAATAGTCTTCATTACTATTTTGCAGCTTATCAGGATTGCGTACAATAGCGATTACCTGATTTTTTTTCTCTAGCAGTTCTTTTAATAAATACTTGCCCAAATAGCCTGTGGCGCCCGCCAATAATATGTTGGTATCTTTCATTTAGGTAACTT
>TARA_R110000796_G_scaffold116241_2_pt1 | contig 10634 bp, 10 predicted proteins | sample TARA_R110000796 | Tara Oceans TARA_R110000796 (sample SAMEA4397815) | marine metagenome | biome: Polar Biome; feature: [SRF] surface water layer (ENVO:00010504); material: water (ENVO:00002006), including particulate matter (ENVO:01000060) such as... | depth 5 m | reverse complement strand
ACCATTTCAGGATATACCCGAACTAACTAACATGATTGTTGTAGAGACAGATAAAGAAGGTGGGGATCATATCAGCGATAAAATTAAAAATGATTATGTTATGTCTCAGGAACGTATATTTATGCGAGTCGAAAATGTATGGACGGATAATCCCAAGGTCATTAATCGCAATCTGATTAAAGTAATCGGCAATATGGATATCTTTCTAAAGAAGGAAACTATTAACAAAGAAGGAGAGATAGATATTAAATTATTCCCTCACTCCACAATGAAAAAAGGGTGTATGGATATGTTAGCATATGTTGAGCCAACCGAGGATCCTGATTTCATAGAGAATCTTTGGCAATCTAATCTACATAAACTATGTTTTAAAAATGGTTATTATGATTTCAAAAAGGGTCAGTTGGTTGATTATGATAATGATACTCATACTACAATTAAAATTAATTCCGATTATGGAATCGCCAACGATAAAATTATACAGCAAGTATATGATAAAATCCTAAATCCAATTTTTAATAATGATAATGAACTTCGGGATTGTTGGTTAAATTATATAGCACGAGGATTAGCGGGTCACATAGAAGATAAAAACTGGGCTGTAGGTATTGGGGAACGGGATTGTGGCAAAGGAGTTGTAGGAGGAATGCTAGAAAACTGTTTCGGGGAATATTGTCGAAGTACTAATTCAGAAAACTTTCTTTTTAAGAAAGGTCAAGCAGATAGTGCCAAGGCGTTGTCTTGGCTAGTGCCATTCGAATTTAGACGCTTACTATTAACTAATGAAATTACAGTTGACGCCGAGAGGAAATATAGAATCAATGGTAATACCCTTAAAAAATTATCTTCTGGTGGAGACAAGATTGAAGCGAGGGTCAATCATAAAGACGAAATTAATTTTAAGATACAGGCGAGGGTGTGTATGTTTTGTAATGACTTACCACCAATAGAACCGGCCGACACGAAAGAGACCTCATATATGTTTAGGTATCCGAGTAAGTTTCTTAATCCAGACGACCCACGATTGGGAAAACCGATCATGCGACCAGTTGTGAAAGAGATCGACGGTCGGGTAGAATATGAATATGAGGATAACGGTGATAAGAAAATGATTAACGTGTGTAATTTTTATGAGAAGGACGACGATATAAAAACGTGGTGTAAGAAGCCAGAAGTTATGAGTGCTTTTATTAATATTATATTTAGTAGTTATGGGGATAAAGCTTTTATCCCTAAAAATATGAAAGAAGAAATGGAAGACTTTAAGGAGGAAGAAAAGGAGGAGGATAAATTCCTATCTCTATATAATTTCATGGGTGATTCTGGTTGGGTAGAAGGAGAAGATAATGACTGGGTGTCAATAAATAATATTAACTATTTAAATAAAAAAAATCGTATAGCACTATCAGCCCAGAAATATAAGGGATATTTACAAGCGAAGGGGTGCTATATTGGAAAGAGAACAACCATTAGCGGTGAAAGAGTTAATGCCTGGATTAATGTTCAGGTTAATGAAAATAAGCATTATAATTCAGACGAAGAAGATTAATTCTTCTTTTTCTTTTTAGCAACTGGTTTAGCAACTGGTTTCTTTTTAGGTGCTGGTTTGGATACTGGTTTCTTTTTAGGAGTAGGTTCATTATCGAATATCTTCTCCGTAATCTTATTTTTATTTTTCATAAAATCATTTATTTTGCCTTCGATATTATCGTTGAGAACAATTGGTTTCTTTTTATACATTATAATTATACCATATATAATTATTTTAATTCAGTTTTAATTTTAAGAATCGCGGCGGTGATTACTTCTTTGTCAGAGTCAGTTAGATATTCTTCGCCGCGTTTAAGAGTATCTTCCATACTTTTAATTCTCTGTAAGTCTCGCCGACGTTCGCGAACAGCCATATTAATTTTCAAAGGGGTAAGATCTACTTCAGTTTTTCGCTTAGACATTATTTATAATTTATTAATATATTTTTTTTATATTATATTAAATTATAAATAAATGTCGTTGATAATTTCAAGTAATGAAATACAATCTAATACCACCATAGGAAGCTCGTTTCAAGCGCCATTTTCTTGGTCCAATCACCTGAATCAACCCTTACTGGTAAAAGCTGGTTCAGAAATAGCAGTATCGAGTCTAAAGATTAATAAGGACGGAACGATTACTCTAAGCCCTAGTAATCGTTTTTATGTTTACTGGGGACGGAAATTAAGTTCTACTATCGCAATTGAAGAAACTAATTCGGCAGTTCATATAACTGATTTGGGTATTACCTCGCCCACCGACTTTACTGTTGAGAGTCTTGCTACTCAACTTACTACGGCACTAAATAAAGCATTACCCACTCCGGAGACATATGGAATGGCTTCGTGTACTGTTGTTAGAAATGCGGAGGGAACAGATTTCCAAGGATTTAAATTCACATTCACCACTAGAGCTAAAATCACAGCGACGACCATTCCTCAGAACTGGGTTAATGTATGGAGACTAGATCACCCAAGAGCGGGACTCACTTTTAATCCCGCTACTAGTGTTTTAACTCCTAAGCTAACCTATACGCAAGGCCAAGGAGTCGCGGGAATTAGCAGATATAATATAGCTACGGCAACTGATACACCGCTATCATTAAACAATGGGGTATATCAGGTATCTTTAACAAACGCCGGCTCCACTGCTTGGTCCGTGGGATTAAGACGTTGTGTGGGAATAGACGGTGAACCAATTCCAGGAAATTATGATACGTCCGAATCGCAGTTAGCATATTCAGAACAATACAATGATTTCTCTGTATGTGCGATACAGGATCGCGTAGGAGTCGCAGGTAATAACTTCAAAATACGTGTATATGCAGCGGTGTATGATAGCAGTGCTCTACAAGGTGAATATACTTCAACTATGAAAGAAGTACAATATTATAATGCTTCTGCCTCAACTGATTTTTCTGCCGTTTATAACTGGTCTACGAATGCTTCTGCGATAGATAGTATTCGATTTGAAGTAAAGAATGAGGAAATCAAAGTTGTTGTATCTGCTAGTGCGGTTGATTATACATTAGTTAATATTACGAGTGATTATAAAATAGTTAACGGTTCGGGAATTACTGTTCCTATTAGATATCCACCTGTAAGGGATACGTGTAGGAACTTATATCCAACCGCATACATAGCTAATAACGCTTCTAATAACCGATCACTAACGATTGCGAAATGGGTTGGGCGCACTATTAGTGGCTTCACATACGCCAGTCCGTCAAATGATTGGTGGGGTAGAATCGCTAGTTATGATTTAATGGAGGAACTATCGGCTCCATTAGAGACGCGACCTGCTTTGGATTTAAGCTCCGCTCAATCTCCTCTGGTTCAGCCTACATATGGGTCTGTAAATGCTTCTGACGTCATAAATGATATGGATTTTATTATGGTGCTAAGACCTAACGCGTCATATACGGATACAACTTATGCGAACGCTGATACTATATTGGGATTTACCGGTGTAAATGTTTTAGAGAATGCGTCCAAATCCGGATCCAATAGTGAGATATCCGAATACACAAGCGAACAAGCACCAACACTTAAATCGACGACTTCATTATTTGTAAGACTAAATAATCTCCCGGTTAAATCCTATAACGCGGGACAGAGTAGACGTTCGCAGATTATCTATTCAGCGCCTCGCTTTAGTTCAGGGACGGATCAGTCTGTAGGAGCGTTGTTTTTTGAGGCACCAGAGAAAACATATGTTTCATTAGATAATGACGCGGCTGATATCCAGCTTAATCAGATAGATATTGATATCGTGAATGAGGACGAAACCCTAGCAGACGATTTACTGGGTAAGACTGTTTGTACTTTACATATCCGGGAAAAACGAAAGTAATGTTAATATCTTAAAATTAAAATATCATATATAATATAAAATGAGCGAACTACCGAATATCTCAATCTTAACGCCGACTTATAATCGAAGTAAATTCCTTCCATTATATATCCATAATTTAAAATCTCAATCTTACCCACATAATAAAATAGAGGTGGTTATACATGACGACGGAACAGAACCATTCTCTACGTATGAAGAACTAAGCAAAATGATTAAACCAATGAAATTAGTTTATCATAGAGAACAAGTAAAGAAGACTATCGGGGAAAAACGAAATGATTTAGTTAGGAAATTAAGTGCGAATAAGATAGTTATTTTTATGGACGACGACGATATATATTTAGACGACTATGTCCTATATTCTTATGATTGTTTAAAAAAGAATAAGGCTGGATTAGTAGGTAGTAATTCTATGATATTCTGTTATCCAGAAAAAGAGTTTAAATTAACAGGCATTAAGTGTTCAGCCTTACACCAGATCCATGAGGCTACTATGTGCTTTACTAAAAAGTATCATAGGAGTATGGGTGGATTTACAAAGTCTTCACGTGGCGAAGGAGCCGATATGATTCAAACACAGAAGAACAATGTATTTAATACTGATATTAATCGGTGTATGATATGTGTGGCTCACGAGGGAAACACCGTAGATAAAAAACAATTCGATAATGATAGAACGTGTTTAAAGGCTAATTATTCCGGAGAGAAAGCAGAAATATTAAAACAGATTTTATCAATTAAATAAAAATATATTAAATACTATAAATATGTCAACCCCTAGTCTTACAACACAATATACGGACATAAAAATTATAGATTGTAATAGACAGCACAGCATACAGGCGAACTCTGGAAATGACGAGAACACAGCATTATTTACGAATGAGATAGGTAATGGTGGTCTGCAGTTGAAGGTCGGAGATACGGTTTCAGTACAGGGAGCATTCATATCTGAGATTGGAGCCGGAGCGGATACCGTAGAGTTCAAGGGAAAGCCAACTGGTTTAACACGAACTATAAATTATGTGAGTGAAACTCCTAATTATTATACAACACTAGACGACGGATTACAAGACGTAGACGATTTAATTACCGGGTTTCAAGAATATACAATTGACGAGAATGCTTCTCTTACTTATCCTATAGTAGATAATGAGACTTATATAACGAATCAATATTATCTAAATACAGCTGGAGACAGTGGTTATGTTTCACTTCCTAGAAGGTTTATAACACCTAATGGTTTTTCGGCAAACAATGCCTCTATGTGGACAGATATAGATAGTATAACTTCTGGATTAACTTATCACCCAGAAATAGGAGGACAATTTCCGAGTGACGATTATTACTGGTATGATAATAGCTCGGATTCAGAAGCGGCGGTTTTAACTGGATTTTATAAATTAAAAAATGATTGTAGTAGATTTACACTTATGAAACGCGGAGGGACTTTAAAGTTAAGACGCAAGACAATCGACCATTTAAATGCGAGTACTATAGAGAATGGATATCCACCAACCGCGGATTATATTCATGGTTCTAAATATTATATTTTTAAAGACCCAGTAAAAATAAGCGTGAAGTCTGGGTTTAATTCTCAGGAAAGTATAAGCGAAAGTATAACTAATCAATTAAAAGAAGCCAGTGAACCAAATGTATTTAAAGTAAAATATGAAGGTGTGGTGAGAGACTTGAGTGTTTATTATACAACGAATACTTTAAAACCTCAGATATGTGGAACAGATCTATCGACTTCTTATGAAGCGTGGAATGCTTTTTATGGAGCCCGTGGAGGCGCCGCCGCCGACAAAGATTACGCATGGGAATATTGGTCTAACTATTATAATATCTATGTAAAGAGACCCGAACTAAGGGAATTAGGACAGTTAATAAATACAGGACCAGGAGTATCGGAGTTTAAGGTTCTTACAGCGGTAGATATAGCGAACCGAACAACTGATACGATACAGACTGATATACCATTTACAGAAGCGAAACTACAAGAATTACAAGCATTCTTTAAAGCTCAGAAACTCTACCCCGATTTATTTGATAATAATAACGCACAAACAATAATGCCTCCATATAGCGGAGTTAAAATGTCGTCAGATAATTGTAGGTTTATTCATATGACTTCTCAGATATCAGGAACATTTACATATTTAGGAGGGGATAATGTACAGGTCAGTGGTAGTCTAACGAATAATTCTTCTAGACCTTTATTCTTTTATTTTGATAAAGCAAATGAGGATATAGGTACAGACGGCTCAAATATTACGAACCTAAGTTATGGTTTCGCAACGAAGTGGACTAACGCCTCTGGATCCTTTATAGAACTTCACCCAGAATTATTGGGTGGTATAAATGTAGGATTATTTCAAGACGACGCAATAGTAGCAGATACACCGATAGGATATGATTATCATTTTAACGCTTATGGAAATGCTGCGGTTATGGGATATAATGGAAGACTTCCTTCAGATCTACCACTTGCTAATGCGTGGGGGATCGGTAGTTCAAATCAGGAAAAAGTCGCCGGATTATCTATGTCTAAACTATTACGACTTCAATATGTAGGAACTAATAATCCTGAGTTTGGTTATGATCCAGATAATAGTAGATTTTATTTTAGCTCATTACACACACCGGAATTATCGGGTCAGTCGTGGATTAGTGCAGGGGATAATGGTTCGGGTGTAAGTCCAGTAGTTCCAGATAACACAGCAAACGGAGGAGATATAGTTTATAAAATTAACAAAAGAATTAATCCATATACATTCACACCAGATATGCGACCATACAATCTATCTTATGACCCGGCTATCACGTATAATTACGGAGGCGCTGGCTCACTAACTGAGCGGACTATATCTGAGTATAATAGAAATATACAGGCGTGGTCTGTATTCGATAGTATGTCTGGAATATATATAAGTGATTTTGGATATGATAGAGAAACGTGGGATACTGGGCTATGGGGAATATTAGGATTTTCATACGACCAGTTTAATTTTACAGAGAGTTCAGCTAATAATAGATTAACCAGAGTTATTAATAATAATAAAAATAATTTAAATATACCAACGACGAATAGTGATATAGTTTCTTCAGATACTAGAAATTATATCGTCAATCAATTCGGATCAGTATACTTTACTACACAGATCCCGACGAGTTCATATTTACATAGCGGTCAAGGGTCGAGTACACATGAACCTACATTCTTACCAGCGATTACACAGAAGACAGAGAGCATAAAATTGAATGCTGTTAACCTTCCGAGAAAAATGTTAAGACCATATTACTGTATTAGAAGTGATATCATAGATAAGCCACATTACATAGGTGGACAGAGTAGTAATAATCTTTTACCGGTTATGAATATCTGTTCGAAGCAATACTCAGGAGGGGACTTCTACTTTACCTCAGAGGAGGATTATGAATTTACTATTACTAAAGAAAAGACAATCACGAATATCACCACGAGTATTCACGACCCTGATCAGACATTCAGTAAAGTCAATGGCGATAGTGCTGTTATATATAAAATCAAATCACAAGTAGTTAATCAATTGGACTTAGCACAACAATTATTAAAAAGTCTCAAAAAATAAAATATATTATATACTATAATGAATATAATACTACAAGCAATTTTAATATATATGGTTAAGAGTCCATATGATAATAATGGCTGCTGTGTTTCTTGTGGGTATACCTGGTGCCCAGATCTGAATCAATGCGTCAGGGTATGGGAAACATTTTGTGAGAGTTTAGAGAATGGAGGACATTAATATTGGTAATATATGATTATATAAATTAGTAATATATGATATTATAAATCGAAAACATATTGGAAATTCAAGATATTGTAAATTCCTATTTTTGGGCGTGGTTCTATATTACCAATGGAATTGTTCCTATCGTATAAGTTATTTTCGCACTTTTATCGGGTGTAAATATAAGACACTTCAAACATTTCTGTCGCGGATAAACTCTTGGATTAATTTTTTTACTCGTAGCTTTACTCCAGATACAATCGTCGTAATAAATATAATTGATATCTTCATGAATTACATTTCCAATCGGTGGCGTATATATACTAATATTATGTTGTGCCGTATCATTTATAAAGAATGGGGCGGCGTCATTGATTCGTGTACTTATAACTCTATTTAATATATCTTCCCTCGATCTTTCCGGATAATTTTTAGTATAATAATTATAACTATTATATAATGATCTATCAGTATTCAAATCAAATGGGTTGTCTAGATATTTACGAGCCCTGCCCATATTTATATTTATTAAAATTAAATATTTAATATATAAATATATAATATAAATATAATTATAAATGATTATTGAAGAGATCATTTGCTTTTATGCTATGCGGGGAGATACGGAAATGATTAAGGTACTGCGACAGATCCAGGAAGATATGAAACTAAATGATTATGCTGACTATGATCCACAGACAGATAGCGAAAGCGAATCGGGAGAGGACGCCGTGTCTTCGACAGACGAAGACCAAGAAGATAGCGACAACGAGAATAATTATACGAATCCTTCAATGAATGGCTTCTGTTCTGTTGTTTAATCTAACTTTATACCTATTATATCATTAAAATACCCCTTTAATCTTATATTATACCCTTTTTAGACATAAATAAGCATTAAATACTACTTAAAGACCAATAAATTACGTAATTTATGCCTTTAAATGCCTTAATTTATGTCTCTTTAAGCCCATTTATAGTCATTATTTAAGATTAATAGGCATATATTACTAATAAATTAAGATTTAAAGGATATTTAATATGTATTATTAAGTATAATCATGATATATCAAGGGAAATATGGCTCTATGTGTTTTTATTATCTCGGAATGTTAATCTCTGGCTTTCCTCTTAGCGATATACATACTGAAGAGAATTATTTATATCAAGGTGATCATTTAATAATGGAAACTAAAGGAATACCAATTATGAATCAGATAACAGCATATAGAAGTTTTTGTAATCTAATATATCGAAAAAAACATAATAAGGAACGGATAACCAGAAGAGAACATATTTTATTTATTTCAAGCCTGTGTGCGCTATTGAGATTAAATGTAATTCAGAATGACGATATGAATGGTTATCTAATCTGTAAACGAAAGTAATATATTTATTAATATAAATGTATTGCGCTAGTACAAGCAAATGTAATTGGTGTAAAGAAAGAAAGTTAAACTCGGAATTATGGAAGATAGATATATGGTGTAAGTGGTATGGTTATAAAATATGTGAGACGTGTTATGATATTAAAACCAAATCACTTTAATCCCTTATGAAGCTTTAGAATTTCTGGCTCATTTAATATTTCTTTATTTGCTAATATAAACTTAATCACATTCGTTTTCTCAGTCATAGACTTCTTGTCTTTCTGTTCGGTGGTCTGTTCTTTCTTTGGTTTCGGTTTAGTTAATTCCTCTGCTGTCTTTAAGGTTAATTGTTTTCCTCTTTTAACGAGAGGCTTGATAACTTTCTTATTATGATCAACTGTATAATTAGCTCCATTAATTATTTTCTCTAATGCGTCTGCGTCTTTCCTAGCTTTCGCAGGTACTTTAATTTTACTTAATATATTATGTGCTTTAATTAACGTGAGTAATTCTGGTGCTGTCAACATTTTTTGTATATATTTAATAATTAATATATATTAATATTATATATATGATTAATAAAACATTTTCAAAATGCGATATGATCGAAATTATCAGAACGTTTAATATCGATATCCCTAATTATAACACTATGGACAAAGCCACATTATCAATGAAGCTATGGGACGAGTTATGTTGTATCGAGGATATCCCAACAGACAATGAACTATTTGCTATTAACAATCTCGAAGAACTTAAAACGTATCTAACAAATAAAAATCCTACTAAGATACTATCCGTAAAGGAAAAAAACAAAGTAATGAAATTCTGTAAAGAAGTTATCGTCTATTGTAATAATGGATATCTGATTGACCGTAGTATATTTAACGACTTCGAGGAATTAGATATTCAATTAAGAGATATAGCAATTCATGCCGATATTCCGTCGGTTCGCAGAGCAATTAGATTATTTAATAAAAATCCTAATGTAATAGATAAAATAGAACCTATTATATCCAATCGTGTTAAAAAGGATTTGGAATTAAAAAGTAAAAAAAAAGTCAAGAATTATTATGGGTTAATTGTTAAGCAGGGAAAATTCACTTTATATTTTGATTAAAGCCATTTTTCATATCCCGGTGGTAATCTGGTATTTGTATTGATTTCCTCGGTAATTAATTTTAAATATTTATATGGGACATATACTTGATCAGTTAGTCCCCGTTCCTGGTGCTCGAAATGGTCTACCCTATATTCTCCCTTCTTATAAGTCCACTCATATAATCCGTCTGTAAATAGAAAATAGAATTTCCAATCGCGGCTATCATTTAATTCTTTTAGATATTTAATTTTATTGTATCCGAAAAATGTTTCTGGATATGTTGTGTGTATACATGTTCGGCTTTTAAGTTCTCCAATAATTTTGCTATTTCTAAAATCAACTTGACTTCCTGGATTAGAATATAGTCTCATTTTATCTTCGAAATATATATTTTCATTTAGGTAGCTTACAACTAATTTTTCACGATTTTTTCCAAATGGTAAATCTTCCAAAATGTTCCACATTATATATATAGTATATTTTATTTTTAAGTATATA
>TARA_R110000796_G_scaffold27303_1_pt1 | contig 10660 bp, 6 predicted proteins | sample TARA_R110000796 | Tara Oceans TARA_R110000796 (sample SAMEA4397815) | marine metagenome | biome: Polar Biome; feature: [SRF] surface water layer (ENVO:00010504); material: water (ENVO:00002006), including particulate matter (ENVO:01000060) such as... | depth 5 m | reverse complement strand
TATCTCCAAAACCAACGCTGACACCTTGGTCAACTGGTTGAGCTTTATTTAAAACAATAGCTTTACCTGTTTCTGTGTCAAAGAAGTTTTTACTTACACTTGATGAATCCGAAGAACCATCTACCGACGTGGATTCCGTATTTTTCTTGGGAGCTATTGTTGGTTTCGTTGCTGCAGTTGCACCCTTTGGACCCGCAACAACGTTTGTCTTTACTATTTTGTCTTGATTTGTTTTATCAGAATCTTTTTCAATCTTTCTTTCTTTGACTTTTTGTTTAATCTCATCTGGAGTATAAACACCTTCGTCTTGTAAACTTATTACGTATTCTAAATTTGTCATTTGATTTAATTTAAATCGTTATCATCCATAAATTTTTGCGCCTTTGCTTTTTTTGATTCAGCTAAATCAAAAACCGCCGCGTCAGCTTCAACGCTAGGTATTTGGTTTTTAGTAAACTGTTTTAGATAATTATTCATAAAGTATTTTTTATATTTCTTTTCAAATAAAACTTTATTCGCCTGCGTTAGTGGTAGGTCTTTTTCATAAGACCAACTTTTGCTACCAGCGTTAGCGTTTTGAACCATTTGGTCATCTTCTTCAACGCTAGTTTCTTTTGATATGTACACGTTCCACGCAGCAACCGCGCTTTGCTCTGAACTAAACAACCCAGCTATTTCTGCGTTTATAAAAGGAGTTGCTTTTTTATCAATTTTATCTATGTCATACTTAAGTATATTTCTACCTTTGTTGTTACCTAGATCTACAATTTCATAATCAAAATTACCTTCAACATCTTTCATTACGAAAGTTTCACTTATCTTAGCGTTTGATTTTAATTCTCCTTTGTCATTAAACATTTCTGGATCAAATACGCCAACTTCTTTTAAAAGTTCTGACATATCTTTATTTATATCAGGCGTAGATGCCACTAAGGACGTCCCAGATTCAACTAAAGATTTTAAAGCAGTATTATTAATAACAAACAAACCAGGTATGCCAGGACCTGAAAAAGATATTTCTTGCCCTCCGTTTTCTAATAAAGATAGATCTACACTATAACCATCGCTTTTACTAAAACCAGGTCTTTCTTTAAAAATAGAAGATATAACAGTATACGTGAAATTATTATTAGGATCAAAGTTTGGTTCTTCAGTCACCGAAACCTCAGCCACTAGATCAGCTAAAAAATCTAAAGAATCTTGTGGGGCTTTTTCTAGTTCTGATATTTTTCTTGATTCATACTCACAATTTTCGTCTACACATTTATTGTTTTGTATTGCTAATTTTAAATGCGCATATAATCTTCCCGTGTTGGCGTAAGCTTTGTTTAATATATTAAACCCAGTATCTATAGGACTAGCTAAATAATCTAAATTATAAGCCATCGCATCACTTTGATTGAGTTGTTTTACTAAAAGATTATTAGTTATATTGTTGTTTTCCATTTTATGTATTTTATATAGTACTTGATATTGTTGCCATACTTCCAAACATACCAGTCAACGCGGATGTAGAATCGCTATTGGCTTGAGCTATAATATTTTGCTCGTTTGTTAATTGACCAGAAACTCTATCTAATTGAGCAACTTCTCTTTGTTCAACTTGATTGAACACGAATGATTTACCCGCAACTTCAGCACCTTGCACTCTTTGCGCTTCTGCCATTTTCTGTCTTTGTAGCGTTTGCTCTCCCTGTGCTCTTAGTTTTTCATTAGCAGCTTCTTGATTTTCTATACTTGCAGCAACACCTTTTTTAGACTGCAAAGCAGCTTGAGCTAAAGCAGTTGCACCACCAGCGCTTGCGCCAGTAGCTCTTAAGGTGTCTAAAGTATTTGCTAAACTTATATCAGCTTGTTCTATTTGCATTTCAGCAGCTTGAGTAGCAACTCCTAGATTTGCAAAAGGATTACTAATTAATCCACTCAAGTTTTCTATGTCTTCATAAGGGTTTATAACATCTTGTCTATTTAATTCTAACGCCGCAAGTTTTGACGCTAGTTTATTTCTTCTACCTGCTGCGTTCTTTTTTTGTTTTCTAGCTGATGCCATACCAAAAAGACCTCCGGCTAAACTTAAAGCGCCACCTAATACTCCTATCATAATTTTATATTTTAATTTTTAATACCCATTGTTGGCAACGTATTCTGATCCTACACTGAATAATTCTTTTTCTGATCCATAGTTTGTTACTGTGTCTGTGCTTATTTTAACAGTAGCAATAAACCCTTTTATACCACTCATATCGCTTCCGAATACAACTTCTCCTTGCATAGGTAAACTATTATTAACTAGATTTGCAACGTATTTATTTTCTTTTCTATTAAAACCAGAATAATAAAAAGGTGTAATCACTGCTGAAGTACCTGTGTTTGGTGATGGTGCTGAATCAAATCTACCTTGTGTGTAGCTATATATCGCTGGTGTTAAAGGGGTTGTAAACCCTGGATTTATAGTGTCTTGATACACTGTCCAATCAGTGTTTGATTTTAATGCATCTTCACCTGTATAATCTGAAGTTATACTATTTATTTGCCAACCGTTACTACCTTCATAGTTTATTGTTTTAAAGTTTTTCGATCTACCTACTTGAGGGTTAAAAACAAAAGTCACGGACGAAGGATAATCAACACCGTAAAAATTACCTCTTTTACTTCCTACAGCTCTAGAATAATGTTGGTATAATTTACCGTCTTTTAGACTATAAAAATTATTTCTTATACTAAACATTTGATCAGGTTTATAGCTAAAAAAGCTAGTCCAACCTTTTACCATTTCATCAAAAGAAACGGTATTGTAATCTGTTGAATTAGGATAAGTTACTTTGTTTTCTTGAGTAGATACAACGTATTGCTTGTTATGTATGTCCCAACCACCAATTACAGCTCCCTCCGCTATTGGTGTATCAATTTCGTTTAATTGATCTCTAAAATAATCTAACATACCATATCTTGATATTTCTTCTAAACCATTTTGAGAAAGCCTCATTATTGATCCATTGTTTTTATCTGAAAAATACTTAGCATGTCCATAGTTAGCAAAGCTTTGAGGGTCTTTAGATATGCCATACGTGCCTTTGTAAGGTTGTATTGTGCCTATAGTTTTATTAGCGGAAGTTACAGCTCCACCACCTTCAGCAGAATATATAGCGTCTTTATCTATAAGAGCTCTACTTATTTTTAATTCTTGAAATATAGTTAAGTTGGTATCTTCTGCAAATAATTTTTGTATACTTCCATTAGATGGATCTGTTGCTTTTGTTATGTCTTCGCCGACAGAAAATACGTTGGTATTATTTATACCTGTTCTAGAATTAAAAATACCTGAATATATTAAAGCGTTTTCTCTTATCGTAGCGTTTGGTTCTTCTTCCACTAAATAAGCTTTAGCTCCGTAACCTGTGCTTGTGTTGTTATAACCACCTCTTATTCTTGATTCTTCAATAGCCCACTGATTTGTATCAGTTACCGCTCCTCTTGAATAACCACCTTTTGTTTGAGGTATACCAAATGAACCATTCCACATAGGAAGAGCTCCACCGGATCTCATGCTCTTTTTAAGAATAAAGGTATTGAAATATTTCACTTCTATAAGTGCTGCCATGTTCTATTGTTATTATTACTTGTTTTTTTTATTATTTAATTTACTAATTACAATTTGGAGGTCCTTGAGGTGTATTATAAGGACCGCAAAGTGGACCCACAAAAGCTGTAGTATTAGTTTCTGGTATTCCGTTTAAGTTGTAAGTTATAGTCGGTGCTCCTAAAGAACATAAAAAAGTTGTAGTTCCTTGCAAACCAAACGGATATGCTAGTGATACAGCCTCACCTTGACAATTAGTAAAATTAAAAAACACATCTGTAGCGTAAGGTAGTAATGGTAAAAACCCTTGCCAAGCACAGCAGCCCGCGTTGTTTACGGTCATTACAAACTCACAAGGTGAATTTCCATCGTCATTACCGGCGTCTAATAGGTTTATCACAAAAGTATAAACACCATCATCAACAATAACTCCATCCGCAAAATTAATTACAGCTAACATCTTGTTTGTTCCAGGCGATGTATCAATAGTAAAACTCCCATTTCCAGGAACCGACATACCTGTACTTGGCCCGTAACTTGCCCCGCTGCTATCAGTAACAACTAGATCAAACTCTAAATCTAAACCCGCTTCAGTACTACTAGCTGATCCATTTATACCTTCTAGGTCTGCTAAATTACCAACGTGATTAGTGGTCCAAGTAAAATCAGCAGGACATCCAGACAGCGTTGGCGGGTAATTTTCCAAAGAAACATTGTTTTGAGGTATAAAAGTTTGTACACCATTTACGTTTGCTTCAAATATAAAGTTAAAAGTATCATTAGTTGCATTTTCATAACTAAAATAAAAAGTGGTTGCGGTAATTATGTTATATGTTCCGTTAGAGTTATCTACCCATGTAAAATCACTCTCTCTATTGTTTCCAGCAACATCAGTCACTTGGTGTAATTGTAATTGTGCAGGGCTTTGAGCAACATAAGGTACAGCAGTGCCAAAGTTATCCACTAATTGAAAGTTAGTTACTGAAACATTTGAGCCTATACCGTCTTCTTCGCCAAAACCAGTAGGATTCCAATTAGATAAAACGCTGCTTGATGTTGTTGAATCTAGTATAGCGTCGTTTAATTCATTTACTAGTCCAGTTGAAGTTGTTTCCCAAAATATATCTAATAAAGATTCTACACCGTCTGTTTCTAATATTGCTAATTTTTGAACTGATTCGTCTTGAACAGATGGCGTAAATATTAAAACTGTATTTATAGGTAACGATATGTTCTCACTAACGGTTATTTCAGAAGGCGAAACCACGGTTAAAACTTTTAATCCAGATGGTAGTTCAAAACCAGAAACGCTCATTCCAACTAGCACTGTTCCAACATTATTTGCTAAAGCATTTATAGTTGCTGAATTTGTTATTGCACTACTATTTGTAGCTGATATAACAGTGGCCGGAATACCAAATTTATTAACATTAGATATTCTAGCTATTAAAGGATTAGAGTCTATGTTGTAAAATTCTGCGCTTGGTATATATGACGCAGCGTTTTCAGCATTAAATAAATCATTGTTTCCAGCTATAGTACTTACAACTTGGTTAGTAGTTCCAGGATAGTATTGATTATTCCAGCTACCCGCGTCTGTTCCTGTATTGTTTTCAACTCTACCATTTAACACAACACTACTTCTAAATTGTCTTTGTGTTGGTCCTACTTCTGATAAATCCCTAGGAACTTTGTTTATATTGTCATTTATTAAAACAGCATGAGAAGTTTTGTTTAATTCTAAAGACGTTTCAGTTGGGTAAGCAGCCATAACGCCAGGTAGATATACGTTGTAATATTCTTGCTCTTGTTGTTTTACTACTATTTTATAAGAATACCAACCAAGAGGATTATAATCCGCGGAGCCAGTATTATTGTTGTATAAACCTGGTGAGTTAAGTTGTGCTCCTGAAGAAATAGGATCGTTGAATAGTACTTTTAATGAATTACCAGGCCATGTTAACTGATTAGTTGACGCGCTTATATATGGTGAAAAAACAGTTGAACCTAAAAAGTTTTCATCATTAACACTGACAACGTCGGTACCTGATGATAATATAACCGTGGATTGTCTTCCGTATCTATCAGATAGAACAACTCCAACTTGATAACTTCTGTTTGTTTTTAATGAAGAATTAGGATATTCTATTTTACTAGTTGCATTAAGAGTTTTACCACCTGGTTCAAATTCTAGCACGTCGTTATTGTTTAAAGTGCTAATAGTTGCTTTTGTTAAAGTTATAGTGGTGTTGTTTGTAAATAACTGCACTTGAGTACCACTTGATATACCTGTTCCACTTACTATATCACCGACTAATATTGTTCCTAATCTTGGCGCTAAAGTTAAAACAGTAGTACCAGAAGGATAAGAGCCATTAGTTACTAAACCATCAGCAGTGTTTAATGAAAAATCTAATTTTTCACTAGCCGCAACGTTATAATTTAAGCTAGCGGGCGGAGTGTGTTTGTCTTGAAAATTTCCATAAACTATTCTATTGCTTATTATTTCTTGAGCTAAAGCTTTTACAGGGACTTTATCATAAACTCTAATTAGTTCGTTTGCTGGTAAGGTTTTATAAGGTTTTTTAGATTGATATTCGTAAGTAAAAAAATTAGCCTCACCAAAACTAAGAAACGTATCATTGTCAAGAGTTTGAGTACTGCTAATAGTTAGTTGATTAGTAGCAGCATTAAATTCAATCACTGTAGGTCTATTGACAACTCCAGTTCCACTAACTATGGCTCCAACAGCGGGAGTTCCTGAAACACTATCCACAGGTATAACAGTGCCTGTTACTCCACCTATTAAATTTACTCTAGCCGTTGAAAAAGAATTACTCATAGAATCTACAGACACGGTGTCTAAAACTTTAACAGCTAAAGAGTCTGATTCTTTGTATAAAATATCTATTGATGATATTAATAATAGAGGTCTAATGTTGCTAACAGTGTTTGGTAATGGAATATTGAGTAGTATTTTAGTTACTTTGTTTTCCATAAACTCAACTATAGTGCTTCTAAAAGCATCTTGCTCATCTTCTACGTTCATAGGTGGAGCAGTTTCCACGTTGTACATAAAATAACCGTCTTGTTTTGGAATAAAAGCTGCTTGAGTAAACGGAGCAAATATAGAATATTCACCGTCTGAAAACCTATATCTATAACTAAATCTTACAAATTTTTCTTTCAAAAAATCAGGATCACCATTATATGCCGGTTCGTAGTAGTAATTATAACTAAAAACTATTTCAGTGTTAATTGTTAATGCGGGCATAGTTACACTTGCCACTGCGACTTCACCAGTAACTGAATCGTAACTACCTACCGTTGCGCTTGTTATTGGAATTAAGGCTCCACTATTTGGGTCTATATAAGCTATAGTCACGCCGTCCGCTATGTCATTATCTATGCTTAATAAAGTAACGAAAAAACTAGTGTCGCCCACGTTAACCGCAACATCTAAAGTTGCTGCTCCGCCGTCAGGGTAAAATTTACTAGAAACATCATACATAGTAGTTTCATAGCCATCTGCGGTGTCTGGACTTTCTCTCCATAAATCTATTGGTTGAAAAGGGTTGTATTTAGCTACAGATATTTGATCTTCATTACTGTAAAAAGGTTTTGCCGCTGCTCCTTGTTGATTAGAGATAGCACTAGTTATGTTTATTTTTCTTGGTTGGTTTCTGTTGTCTGTAAAGAATAATAATTCCTCTATTAAATTAACACCAGTTATAGGATATAATTGAGAAAAATTTAAAAAATTACCATAGATCAACTGAGAAGCTGTGTTGGTTAAAGTGTTGTACTGGTATATATAATGATTTGAGCCATTTCCTGTAGGTGTATATGACTCACTTGTATTGTCACTTAAAAACACAAATATACTGTTACTAGTTTCGTCAGTTAAAATACCGATAGATTTTAGATTAGTTTTACCAGTTAACGCAACAAAATTAGCCTCGCTAATCAAAGTATTACCTAGAGCGTTTTCCAAAGCCCCAACGTTTGATCCTTCAGATTTACTTACCTGAGCATTTAATGCATTTCTATACTCTCCATTAGGTATTAATCGATCGTCAAGATCTTTGTTCATTCTACCCTTTATAAAGTTGTTAACGATTTGTGCCATTTAATTCTAGTGTTTTATCCATTTAGATTTACCTCTCATTACTTGAACTATTTCATCAAGTTTAATGTTAGATAATCTTATCTTTGCGTTTCTTAAAGAAGCTGATCTTTCTTTTTTAAATCTCTGTACTACGTATTCTTGTTGTCCAGCTCTATTAGCTATTAAGTTATATGATATACTTTTGTACATAGCATCTTCTGCCATCTTAGGAACCTTAGTATCTAAGTCATAAGCTAATCCATCTGATATATATTCTAATACTATAAGTCTACCAACCAGATTACTTGAAAAAGTAAACCTACCTTCTCTTTCGTTTATTCCAAACCATCCGTTTGACTGAGAATATTGAGCGTCAAGACCATATAGTCTACCCCAATTAAAAGTCCCATTAAAACCATTAGCTCCCATAGCATAATTAAAATCAGTATCAAGAGCATAGCTTGAATTTATTAACCTGTCATTAGCCTGTCCCCATCTTTCTTCTGTTATAGAAGTACCTTCTATGTTTTCACCATGACTATCTTGCGTAGGTTGCCCTGTTTTGTCTTGTAAGAAAGTATTATAAGGATTAGTTGTTAAGTTATTTGTAGGATATATTATTCTTTTAACCCCTAACTGATCTATCCAAGACATCCTAACATAGTTAACATAATCTTGAGGTATAGTCAAAGATAAAGATTCAGGTATAGTAAGCTCAGACGAATGTATACTTTTTAGCGTATCATAGCTAAACTCTTGCAAACTTCTTTTAGCCCAAAATAAAACGTCTGATTTTTTAGCTGTTTGAACAATTTTTCCATCGCCAACATAACCTACCATGTAATTGTTAATAATATCACTTAGTTTTACGTAAGCGTATTCACCGTAGTTGTTTTCAACAGTTTGGCCATAAGCTTTATCTATGTCTGTAGACCCGTATTTGCCTCCAGTCAATACTTTTAACTGAACAACAATATAAGCACTTGCGCCAGGTAGTGAAGTTTCTAAATCTACAGTATTATTCTCTAGTGACATAAAGGTTGTAATCTCTGACCAAGTACCTGCAAAACCAGTTGGACTAGTGTATACTTTAAAGTTATTCAAAGAATAATCAGCGTCAGTTGGATTCCAACTTGTCGCGCTACCCATTATTAAATCAGTGTCAAATGTGGTTATAAGCGTTTGGTTTTGAGTATTACCCGCGTCTCCTCTAAAGCCTTGAGAACCTTGATAGTATTGTTGATTAGTTTCAGTTATTAAAGACATGTATTAAGATTTTTCATTAGTTTCTACTTGTTGAGCTTCTTGCATGGCAGCTTCAACTACGAGTGGATCATTTATTATTATGCCACAATATTTTAATATATTAGTTACAATATTTGTTTTTTCAGATATATCAAGTTCAAAATCAACTGACGACCCTGAGTTGTAAACATATTGACCAACACTACCAGTTGAAAAAACCCAAGCTGGAGTTGTTGGAGCAGTTAGGCCATTAACACTTAGACTGCTAGGTAAAGGATCTACTGTTATAGTTAATCCATTGTAAGCAGCTCCACTAAAAACTAAAGAAACTCCAGCTGCTAAAGTTTGAGCAATGTTAAAAGTTAATAAATTAGTAGCTAAGTTAAAGGCTGCTACTGTTGTTCCACTTGCAATACCAGTTCCAGTTATTGAATTACCTACAACAGGTGTTCCAGTGGTTATAACAAGCGTAGCTGTGGTAACGTTGTTAGTTGCTAGAGTTATGCTTCCGGTGCATGCTATTGGAGTTATGCTTGCGTTGGAAGTGTAAAATAACGGATAACTACTTGTTGGTTTCGTTAAATTAGACCTAGTTATCTTATTATAATCGCTTATACTAGTTAATTGAGTTATTGATTGTTGATTACTATTACCTACGTAATTAGATATTACGTCACCTAGCTTGTATAAGGTTGTGGGAATAGTAGGTATAAATGCATTTACTGAAGTTGCTTGACCTGAGTCATATGTAAATGGTATTGTTTTTTCAAAAGGATATATTTTATAAGCAATGTCTTTGAACATGTTAAAAAACTCTGTATCATTTTGTGTGTTCTTTTGATTTTGACGGTTTACTTGATTTCCGTCTGGAAAATATGAATTGAATATTTCCTCTTGCACTTGAGTAGCAATGCTGTTAAACTCCGTTGGAGAAACATAGCCTCTTTGCTCTTTGTTTAATATGTACAAGACTGTTGTATATACTGTGTTTATATTTACCGCCATTATTTTTATTTTTTATACTAAAAAGGCGGCCGAAACCGCCCTATATTAGTATCACTTGTTTTTATAGTTTTTTATCTATAGATCTATATACTTCTACGCCTTCATCAGTTTTTAACCATGATGCAAATGCAGAATAAGGATTTTCATCAAATGGAACATTCATTAATTTTCTATCATTTGTTCCCCATGTGAAAGATCTTTGATCGCTGGATATTTTTATTATATTCATTTCAACAGCTCTTATCGCAAAGTTTCTAAGCTGTACGTTTTCATCATTAGCTAACTCAATAAACAATGCTGGATTGTTCTTAGCAAACACTAGTAAATCTCTTTTAAGTTCTTTAGAGCTCATTGTGTTTACTGCTGATCCTTTTTCTACTCTTAATATTGCTTCAGCATGATCTATATCTAACGATCTAGCTGCGTTTAAAGCATCTATTTGAAGATCTAAAACGTCTAATTCATCTTCCGCTACTGCTACCGCGCTAAATTCTTCATATATTTTACCTTTTAAAGGGTGATATAAAGACAATAGTTTTTGTAAATTTTGTTTGTCTTTAGAAACTGATAATGTACCATCTAAAAATCTTATGTGCCCCATTGTAGCTTCTCCTTTTTGTTCATCTATCAATGGTGAATCTTGATTAGTCGCGTATCTAATTTCTCTTTGTTTTCCAGTTTTTTCATCAAAATAAAGCAACGCGTGCTTTCTAGTGTGTTTA
>TARA_R110000796_G_scaffold230767_2_pt1 | contig 10664 bp, 11 predicted proteins | sample TARA_R110000796 | Tara Oceans TARA_R110000796 (sample SAMEA4397815) | marine metagenome | biome: Polar Biome; feature: [SRF] surface water layer (ENVO:00010504); material: water (ENVO:00002006), including particulate matter (ENVO:01000060) such as... | depth 5 m | reverse complement strand
TCGTGGCGGCAGGTCAGCCATCCCCGTGTTCCCCACCGCATGGGTTCCAATCCATCGTGCAGTGGGTTCTGTAATTTTCGGCTGGGTCTGATCAGGTGCCCTGCGCTTCGGGGATGCCGTGTGTCCCCCTGCTAGTCCCGGAATTTGGACGACCCCGGTGTGGCCGCATACATGTTATGCCTGATATCAATGGGACGGTCAACACATTAATCACACATTCCGTGGATTTATTTGCACATTGCTGGAAACCCGCAGAGAACGTACGATTGACGGGTTAACTTTAACCTGAGCGTGAAGGGCCAAGGCATGAGCGACGACATAAAACACGGCGATGGGGGGCCGACGCTGACGATTGTGGAGGGCGGCAAGGGTGCCAAGGCAAGCAAAGGCCGGAAACTCACCGGGAAGCAGGAAGCATTCCTCGCCGGACTGATACGTGGGCAGACGCAATACGAGGCGTACTGCGGCGCATACGATGCCAAGGGCATGAAGCGGAGTGCCATCGATACAGAGGCGTGGCGACTGGCTGGGCACCCGGAGATATCCCGGAGACTACATGCCCATCAGGGGGCTGTGGAGCGTGCAGCACAAGCTTCTGCCCTCTCCCGAAGGCGTCTGGTTCTCGAGCGGCTGGAGTATGAGGCGGTGAACGCGGAGAGCGACAGTGCCCGAGTGCGAGCGCTGGAGCTGTTGGGTAAGACGCATGACGTCGGCCTGTTCGTCGAGCGGATCGAGACCGACAACGCGGAGCGGACACCGGATGAATTGCGAACAGAACTACAGGCTCGGCTCTCGGCCCTGCTCGGAGCCAAGGCCTGAGCCAAAGCGCAGTGCCTGAGCTAGGCAGTGAGCCGCCGGGTTAAAAATAACCCGACCCTTCGACGCTGAGGAAAAGCGGCAGGGGGGTGGGCCTGTCTAGCCACACTCTGAGGATGCGCCGGGGGGTGGGATGGGGGGGAGGCCCTATATAATCTTTGCGCCTACCCGCCCCTACACACTGTTTCGCTCAAATAATTACTGAAATTTCACAGCGCAAGGGGGGGTACCCCTTTTTGGGTCCCAATAGTGGGCCTAGTATTTTTCAAAAAAAAATCGAGTCCTATTTTCTAGGACTCGATAAAGTTTACTCATTTAACAGGGAGGTTCGACGTGTGTCCGTTGCGCTAAATAACGAACAAGCCTAGTTCTATACTAGTTACTAGCTCTAGTCAAGAGCTAGCTCTAGGCTAGAGCTAGTTCTAGCCTAGATTTTATATTTTAGTCTAGACTAAGCTATTCTAGGCTAGTATAAGGTTTTGGTGCGTTCAAGTTTTGTTCATGAGGGAATTAAAAATGCAAGTAGGCGACATCGTCTATGGCGAAAACAACAGACAGTGGAAATTAATTTTAGATAATGGTGATGGCCTTTGGCTTGCCCACGTTTGGACGAGTGAGTCATCTCACATAAAAGGGATTAGCCCTCCCCTACATCTCGTAAACGAGAAGTACGTTTGCCTCACAGAAAACAAGGAGGTTAATAGTGGCGAAGAGGATATCTGACGGACCCGTCGTAACCGAAAAAAAGAAAACAACGATAGGCGCGAGTGTCAGGACTCGGCCAAAGAGCAAGCAGCAAAAGCGGAACTTCAAAAAATACAGGGGTCAAGGTCGATGAGGGATGTTCTTATGAACACGCGGCTTAGTTTCCCTAAGTTCAACATTTATCAAAACTTCAAAGACGACTACGAGGGAGACTTTTTTCGATTTGCTGCCGAATGCAGAGGGAGCATGGTCTACCTTTCATCCCCCTACGCATCCAAGCCTATCTTCCAGACCTCTGCGGGGGTCACTCAGAGCGTCTCAGACCTCCGTGCTACCCAAACAGCCGTTTTCACTCACTGGCTACTCAACGCCGGGATATGGGCGTTCTCGCCTATAGTTTATGGCAGTGGTCTAAAGAAGTTTACTGAGGAGCGAACCAAAGAGTGGTGGATGCGCCGGAATGCGGAGTTTTTTAAAAGAGCAGACGCTTTGGCAGTCTTTGCTCTTGACGGGTGGCAAGATAGTCCGGGGGTCGCCGAGGAGATAGGCTGGGCCTGTACCACTAAAAAACCTGTTTACATTCTTGAACTGAAAGGAAGTTGGTTTGACGGAGAGGCAACAACAGGCTCTGAGTTTCGTGAGAAGATTTTGGGAGGAGAATGAACACTCCCCATCATACAGGGATGTTGCAGATGCCCTTAACACTCATCCATCAAACGCTCACAGAATTATACGTGATCTTTTGAAAGATGGATTTCTCTATGTACCTCCCGGTAGAGCAAGGAGCATCTACCCCTTAGAAATTTGGCAATCATTAAGAGGTAAATCATGAGACCCCTGTATCAGACAGACGTAGACGCAAAGAACGAGACTTACGTCGTCAACCAGTTTCACGCTCAGTTTTCATCTGTGGAAGCGGAGGAAGACAGGGTGGAGAGGGGGCACGTTGTTTTTAAGCAGACCAAGACGACTGCCCACTATGATTTTGAAATGAAGAAGGCTATTTCTGTCAGGCTCAACACAGGGGGGTTAATCCGCATTCCAGTTCAAGACCCCATTGCTCTTGTTGAGGTGAAGAAGAGAAACCCGTCTTACGAGGATTACCCGACGTACAAGTTGTCGAAAATTAAGTGCGATGCCCTGATAAAGCTATCAGAGGAAAAAAACATCCCGGTCTTTCTCCTTGTTGGGTGGCGCGACAAGATTGGCTGGATGTACGTCAACAAGCCGTTATCGTCTCTATCGTACAAAAATTATTTCTTGACCGACCGTTCCGGGCCAAGCCTGAATCAGCTAATCGATACTGGCGAAGCGAATATCGAAACTTGGGGAAGGCACGACCGAAACGACCCCAAAGATGTTGAACTTTGCTATGAGTGGTCTAATGATAATTTCTCCACGTTCCATTACTCTGAATTAGATTAACGTCTTTGTCGTTGAAAATTATTGTGTTTTATATATTATATGTCTGTTCCATCTTTATGGTGGGCCGGTGCCGGGGTGCCCGATACCCGTGCAAGTTCCCCTTTACGCACCGGGAAAGGGCGCTTCGGCGTCCTTTCCTTTTGAAGCGAGTGGTGGATGGACACGCAACTTAAAAATTACCTAAGCCAAGTTTCCTCTCTTCCTCATGAAGATCAAGCCGAGATATTGAAGCTACTTCAAGACTTGGACGAGGCAACCAGACGCGACGGCTCCAAGGCAGAGTTTTTAAAATTTGTTCGTCAGATGTGGCCCGCTTTTATCAGCGGCAGTCATCATGCAATCATGGCAGACGCTTTCGAGAGGGTGTGCAACGGCGAACTAAAACGCCTGATCATCAACATGCCCCCCCGACACACAAAAAGTGAGTTTGCGAGTTATCTCTTACCCGCTTGGTTTCTTGGCAGATACCCAGAGAAAAAGGTAATTCAAACCGCCCATACAGCAGAGCTTGCTGTTGGCTTCGGCAGAAAAGTTCGAAACCTTGTCGGCGATGAAGATTTTAAAACTGTATTCAAAGACGTGTCTCTGCGACAGGACTCGAAAGCAGCCGGTCGCTGGAACACCAACAAAGGTGGGGAATACTTCGCTATTGGTGTCGGCGGTGCCGTAACAGGTAAGGGCGCTGATCTATTGATCATTGATGATCCGCACAGTGAACAGGAAGCGCGTTCACCTGATGCATCTGTGTTTGATCCAGTCTATGAGTGGTATACCTCAGGTCCTCGTCAACGATTACAGCCGGGTGGCGCAATCGTAATTGTGATGACGCGCTGGCATCAAAGAGATTTGGCTGGTCAAATATTGAAAGCGTCCCAGCAGAGAGACGGCAGTGATGGGTGGGAGGTTATCCAGCTTCCCGCCATTATGCCATCTGGTAACCCCCTTTGGCCTGAGTTCTGGTCGCTTGAAGAATTAGAGAAACTGAAGGCGGAACTGCCGTCTGGTAAGTGGAGCGCACAGTATCAGCAAGACCCGACAGCGGAAGAGAATGCGATAATCAAAAGAGATTGGTGGCGCACTTGGGAAAAGAAAGACCCCCCTGACTGCGAGTTTGTAATACAATCTTGGGATACTGCTTTTCTCAAAACTGAACGTGCCGACTATTCAGCGTGTACGACATGGGGGGTGTTCTATGATGAAGACGATGCCGCTAACATTATTCTTCTCGACGCATTCAAAGAAAGAATGGAATTTCCAGAACTCAAAAGCGTAGCACAAAAAATGTATAATGAGTGGGAGCCGGACGCCTGTATCGTGGAGGCAAAGGCAGCGGGAACCCCATTAATATTTGAATTGCGTCAAATGGGTATGCCCATCGGAGAATTTACACCATCTCGTGGCAATGACAAGATTGCACGAGTAAACGCAGTGAGTGATCTTTTTGCCTCCGGTATTGTCTGGACGCCTGAGACCGCTTGGGCGGAAGAGGTGATCGAAGAGTTTGCTGCATTCCCCGTGGGCCGCCATGACGATTTGGTTGATAGCAGCACTCAGGCTTTACTGAGGTTTAGGCAGGGCGGCTTTGTCCGAGTAGACTCCGATGAAGACGACGAGTTCATACCGCGCATGAAGGCGGAATACTATTAAACATATTCTGGTGTATATCCGATGCCCTTCGTGTAGGATTGTATAAGAGGAAATATTTATGGCTGTAGAAAAAAGATTAGAAGAGTCCGAGATTCAACTGATGGACCCGGACACCAACGCCCAAGAAGTAGAGGTTGCTATAGTCAACCCTGAGGCTGTTGCTATTTCTACCGAAGATGGAGGCGTTATCATTGATTTCGCCCCGGAAGAAGATGACGTTAATTCTGCGCCTGATCATGATTCCAACCTTGCAGAATATATGGATAAAGATGATCTGCGGAAACTTTCTTCCGAACTTGTTGGGGACTTTCTGGGGGATCGAGAGTCTCGCTCAGACTGGGAAAAAACCTATGTTGAAGGCTTGGACCTTCTAGGTTTAAACATCGAAGACCGAACGACCCCTTGGCCCGGAGCCTGTGGTGTTTATCACCCCATCCTTACCGAGGCAGTTATTCGATTCCAGTCTCAGGCTATAATGGAAGTCTTCCCTTCCTCTGGTCCGGTCAAAACCAAAATCCTTGGGAAAATGACGGACAAGAAAGAGAAGCAGTCTCATCGCGTCCGGGACTATATGAATTATCTGCTTACAGAGAGGATGACTGAGTACCGTCCTGAAATGGAGCAGCTTCTTTTTAGTCTGCCTTTGGCAGGGTCCGCGTTTAAAAAGATTTATTACGATCCCTCTATGGACCGAATCTGCTCGTCTTTTGTACCTGCGGAAGATTTCGTTGTCAGCTACGGAACGTCAGACTTATTGTCTGCGGAGCGTTACACCCATGTAATGCGTAAGACTTCTAATGAAGTTAGAAAATTGCAGGTCGCAGGTCTTTATAGAGATACAGAGATTGGCAATGCGCCTTCTTATGACACGGACATTCAAGAGAAGTATGATGAGTTGGAGGGCGAGAGTTCTTCAGGAAGTTCGGATAGCCGCCATCAGATTCTTGAAATGCACGTCGATCTCGACCTCGTCGGATACGAAGATACCGCTGAAGACGGAGAGTTCACCGAAGTAGCCCTGCCCTATGTGGTCACTGTTCTGCGCTCAACTAATGAAGTGCTCTCTGTACGCAGGAACTGGTACGAAGATGATATCAAGAAAACCAAGCGGATGCACTTCGTACATTACCAGTATATGCCGGGATTAGGCTTTTACGGGTTTGGGTTGATACATTTGATTGGCGGCATTGCTAAAAGCGCCACATCCCTTATGCGTCAACTTATCGACGCAGGTACATTATCCAATCTTCCGGGCGGTCTTAAATCACGAGGCCTCAGGATTAAGGGCGACGACTCACCGATCATGCCGGGAGAGTTCCGGGATGTAGATATTGCGGGTGGGGCGATTAAGGATAACATTACATTCCTCCCCTACAAGGAGCCTAGTAATGTTTTGCATCAAATGCTCGGGGAGCTTGTTGATGAGGGTCGCCGTTTTGCGTCTTTGACTGACCTCAAGCTAGCAGACATGAAGCAGGACGCTCCTGTGGGGACAACGCTTGCTTTAATTGAACGGTCAATGAAAGTCATGACCGCAATTCAAGCTCGGTTACATGCCTCGATGAAGCGTGAGTTTGTCCTTATATCCAGCTTGGTTCGCGACTTTGGCGCTGAAACCAATTACGAGTACGAGGAAGATGAAGAGGCTATTAAAGTAGAGGACTTTGACAGTCGGGTTGATATTATCCCAGTAAGCGATCCGAACTCGTCCACGATGAGCCAAAGGATTATGCAGTACCAAGCTGCGCTACAGCTTTCACAGCAAGCGCCTCAAATGTACGACCTTCCAGAGCTTCACCGTCAAATGCTTGATGTGCTGGGAATCCAAGATGCTGACTCTATTATTCCTCTGTCCAAGGATGCATCGCCGCGTGATCCTGTTTCAGAGAATATGGATGTCCTGAACGGGAAGCCGCTAAAGGCGTTCTCTTATCAGGACCACGAGGCTCATATTCAAATTCATATGAACGCAATTCAAGACCCCAAGATACAGCAGCTTGTCGGCCAAAGTCCTCTTGCTAGTACAATACAGTCTTCTATGGCGGCGCACATCCAAGAACATCTTGGATTTAAGTACCGTCTTGAGATTGAAAAGGAGCTTGGCGTGGAGTTGCCGCGTGAGAGCGAAGTTCTTCCTGAGGAAGTTGAAGTCAAACTGTCACGTCTCGTGGCAGAGGCCTCTGACAGGCTGTTCCGTAAGGATGTTATGGAAGAGCAGATGAGAGAGAATCAGGAGAAGCTCACTGATCCTGTGTTCTTGTTGCAGAAGGAAGAGCTTGAGCTTGAGAAGGCCGACCTTGAGCGCAAGTCCCAGACAGATACAGCCCGGATGGTTACGAAAATGAAAGAGGCTCAGATGCGTCAAGAGACAGAGCTTCTCAGGATGAAGTCTCAAGAGAGGATGGAGGGCGCTCGTTTGGGTGTTCAAATAGCTCAGGAATCTCTTGCATCTCAGCAGGGGAAGGAACAGGCAGACAAGAAACAGATTCTTGATACAGCAAAAATTCTCGCTGATGTCGGAAAAAACTTGATGGGACCGAATAATACCAATAGAAATAACTCAGGTTAAAACTAACCTGAGGTGTGAATTGGCGGTTACTGAAAATGTTTACGAGGTTTTTCAAAAAAACCTAAGGTCTTTAATGAATGAGAAGGCCGACTTCTTAGCTACTGGTGGTGCAGGTAGCTTTGAGGAATACCACAGAGTGGTTGGTGTAATTGAGGGAATTGCCTTAGCAGAGAGAGAGCTTCTTGATCTGTTTACGGCGTTGCGTAAAGGAGAAGAAAATGACTGACGAGAAAGTCGTCAAACTAAGCGAGGCTAGAAAAGCTAAGGCCTTGCCAGAGCCTGTTGGCTATAGAATCTTAATCGCCATTCCAGAAAAGGAGCAAGCTACCGAAGGTGGTATTTTGCTTCCCGAAGAAACTCGCAAGCGAGAAGAGACTGCGAGTGTTGTTGGTATGGTGCTGAAACTGGGGCCTGATGCTTACGGGGATTCTGAACGCTTCCCTAAAGGCCCTTGGTGTAAAGAAGGAGACTTTATAGTTATGCGTTCTTACTCGGGAACCCGTCTTGAGGTTCATGGGCAGGAATTTAGAATTATAAATGATGACTCCATTGAAGCCGTTGTTGAAGACCCAAGGGGGATTAAGAAGGTATGACCGATCAAGATATGGAATTTTCGGAAAGCGAAGATGAAGAGAAGTTTGAGGTCGATTTAGACATCGATCCTGATGCAATCGATATAAAAATAATCGATGACACTCCTGAGCAAGATCGAAATCGTCCAACCCGTTCGGATGACTCCGATAGTGAGGAGGTTGAAGATGATGAGGACGAGACTCAGTTTAGCCAGCGGATTCAAAAACGCATAGGCAAGCTGCGGTATGAGTACAATGAAGAGCGACGAGAGAAGGAGCGCTTTCAGAGGGAAAATACGGAAGCTGTAAGCTACGCCAAGCAAATTCAAGGTGAGAACGAGACGCTTCGTAATCAATCTTCTGAAATGCGACGGCTTCTCTATGATCAAGTCGGGGCCAAAACAGACACTGAGATTGAGGTCGCTAAACGTAAGTACAAAGACGCTTACGAAACTGGCGACACTGATTCGGTCTTGGGTGCTCAGGAAGACCTTAGTCGTTTGTATGCAGAAAAGGTTAGTCTTTCTTCTCAATCGCAGCCTTTTGAAACGACTCAAGAGCAACAGGTTCAGCCTGTACAGCGACAGCAAGAAATCCTGCCGCCTGACCCAATGGCGGTTGACTGGTTAAAAAGGAATGCTTGGTTCCAGCAGCCGGGGCATGAAGAGATGACCGGATATGCTACAGGCTTACACCAGAAGCTCGTGAAACAGGGGGTAGACCCGCGAAACAATCCCGGTTATTATGAGCAAATTGATTCTGCCCTCAAAGGGCAGTTTTCGGTATTCTTCGGCGAAGGAAACACTCCTGCTAGTGAAACTCCGACTTCCCGAAGAACCCCGGTAGTAGCACCTTCCAAAAGGGGGGCAGGTGCATCGCCGCGCAAAGTGGAGTTGACTGGCACCCAAGTTTCCCTCGCTAGGAAGCTAGGGTTATCGCCTCAACAGTACGCGGCACAACTTATGAAAGAGATGAGTAATGGCTGACGTTAGAGCAACAGAGCGCAAGACAAGACAGGCAGATACCCGTGAAAATCAGGTGCGTGATAAACCGTGGGAACCGCCGCAAGTTCTACCTGATCCCGAACCGCAGGAAGGCTATGTCTTCCGGTGGATTAGGACAGCAACTCTTGGAAACTCAGACAACGTAAATACGTCGAAGCGTTTTCGGGAGGGATGGGAGCCGGTAAGGGCAGAAGATCATCCCGAGTTGATGCTACAATCCGACCACGATAGTAGGTGGGGCGGGTCTGGAAACGTCGAAGTGGGTGGTTTGCTACTTTGCAAGACTTCCGTTGAGAATGTAGAAGCGCGTAATGATTATTACGCACAAGCGGCAGCGAGGCAGGTTGAGTCTGTTGACAATAACTATATGCGCGAGAGCGATCCGCGAATGCCAAAGCTGAATGAATCTTCTAGTCGAACTTCTTTTGGTAGAGGCAAAAAACCGGATTGATCTCCTTGTTTTAACCTTTGTCTTCTTAGGAAGGAGAATACGGTATGGCTACCATTGCTGCACCTTTCGGTTTCCGTCCAGTTGGCCTACTTGGAGGTGGCACTTGGTCTGATGCAATTCGTCACATCAAGATCGCCAACAACTACGGAACTGCTATCTTTTATGGGGATGTTGTCAAACTCGTTAACACCGGCACTGTTGAAAAAGACACCGGAACGACCGCGATGACGCCTTGTGGAATCTTTGTTGGGTGTCGTTATACCGACCCCGGCTCGGGTCAGTTGACCTTTAACCAGTTCTACCCCGCTTCCACTGCGGCTGATGACGTCATGGCTTATGTCTGTGATGACCCGGATGTCGTATTTCAGGCTCAGGCCGATGAAGCAGTAGCTCAGACGGCGCTAGGCAACAATGTTGCTGTTGTTCAGACTGGTGGGTCTACGGCCATTGGAACGAGTAGGAATGCTATTGATGGCGGCAGTAATGCTGTTACCAAGACGCTTCCAATTCGTATCATTGATTTTGTAGATGGTCCGAACTCTACGGTTGGTGACGCCTTTACGGATGTCATTTGTAAGTTCAACTCGGGTGGTGATGCGACCGGCGATAGCTGTGCTTCTCATCAGTACCAAGACACGACAGGAATCTAAGCTATGGCTATCTCAAGAGCGCAAATGCTTAAAGAACTCCTGCCGGGTCTTAACGCCCTTTTTGGTCTGGAGTACGCAAAATACGAGGACGAGCACACTGAAGTCTATGACACCGAATCTTCGGATCGTAGCTTCGAGGAAGAGGTCGCACTTTCCGGCTTCGACGCTGCCCCCGTTAAAAACGAGGGTGCTTCAATCTCGTATGATGTTGCACAGGAGTCGTTTACGGCTCGGTATAACCACGAAACCATTGCGATGGGCTTTTCGATCACGGAAGAAGCCATTGAGGATAACCTCTATGACTCACTTTCTGCTCGTTATACAAAAGCTCTCGCACGGGCAATGGCTTATACCAAGCAGGTAAAGGCTGCCGCACCGCTGAATGACGGCTTCAACACCTACCAGTCAGGTGATGCAGTTACGTTGTTTAGCACCGCTCACCCCCTTGTGAGTGGCGGTACTAACTCTAACCGTCCGGCAACGGCGTCTGATCTTAACGAAACCTCACTTGAGGCAGCAGTTATTCAGATTGCAAAATGGACAGACCAGCGCGGTCTGCTTATTGCGGCTCGTCCGCGTAAGCTGGTTGTTCCGCCTGACCTCATGTTCGTTGCTACTCGTATTCTGGAAACAGACCAGCGGGTAGGAACTGCGGACAATGACGTTAATGCGATCCGCAACAACGGAACGATCCCTGAGGGTTATTCTGTCAACCACTATCTCACGGACACCAATGCTTGGTTCCTCTGCACTGATGTGCCGAACGGAATGAAGCACTTTGAGCGTTCTCCGATGACGACTGGCATGGACGGAGACTTCCAGACG
>TARA_R110000796_G_scaffold4997_8_pt1 | contig 10698 bp, 17 predicted proteins | sample TARA_R110000796 | Tara Oceans TARA_R110000796 (sample SAMEA4397815) | marine metagenome | biome: Polar Biome; feature: [SRF] surface water layer (ENVO:00010504); material: water (ENVO:00002006), including particulate matter (ENVO:01000060) such as... | depth 5 m | reverse complement strand
ATTGGTACGCAAAATGCTAATATTAAGATTTTCTTTTTCATACACCTAAATATACGAAATTATTTTGGGGTAACCACACCTCTTTGAGATACTACTTCTGAAGATTTTTGATTTGCAAATTTAATGGCTTTGGACACTGATGGAGATTTGAAATAGGATATTGCAAAGGCTGCTGTAAATGTGTCTCCTGCCCCACTAACATCAATAGTTTCTTGGGGGTTTGGTGATGGGTAAACTTTACCCCCATACATTGACCCTTTAGAACCTAAAGTCACAATAACATTTTTACTATTTTGTATTAGATTAGATGACGATTGATATTCATCCTCATTTAGTTTAACAAATGTAAATTGTTTTACTAAATCTTGAGTAAGTTTTCTTTTACTATCTAATATTGATAATGTTGAATAACGTGCTATTTTATCTAAATCATCATCACTAAGATACCCCTTATTATAATCACTTACAATAACAACATCGGCTTCCGTAATAGTTAATTTTTTAAAACTATCCCAGCTAAACTTATTAATATTATCTTCTCCTTTATCAACTCTTAAAAACATATGATTTGTTTTTTTTTCAACATATCTAGTTTTAGTTATTCTATTGGGAGATGTGATAAAACTTACTTCAGATTGAGGTGATAATGCTTTAACATTAGATGTAGTGTTGCCAGCCATACCTGCATTTCTTTCAGTGCGGGTTGGATTTAAAATTGGGACTGGGGCTTCTGGTGATAATCTATTAATTTTACAATAAATAAATTCGTCAACACACGTTTCCCCTATTACTAATACTTTCATAACTTATCTTTACAAGTTTCATTTTCTTGTTCTTCCATCTGTAGTTGTATGTCTAAACTTATTAAGGAACATATTTCCTTTAGTTGTGATGGAAAATGTTGGGCCATTTCAATATAAACTTCATCACTAATAATATTAAGGTACTTATCTATATAAGCTTGAATTTTGGGGTTGTTATAATCCATAATTAAAATTTTTCAAAAAAGTCTCCTTTTATTTTTTTGCCTTTTAATTTTTTACTTTTTTCATCACCTTTAAGTATTTTACTTGCTAGTCTTTCAAGATGTTTTTCCTTTTGTTTGTCATAATCTTTAACAATTTTATCATGTTTAGATTTTTTTATATTTCTTGTTTTTTTCATATTCGTGAAATAATATCTAATTCATCCTTATCATCACTATCTAACCCCAACTCCTTAAGTCTTTCTAAGTGGTAGTCATCAACTTCCCACTCTACTTTTCCTTGGTTAACGGGTTTATGGTCTTCAATTCCCTCAATTTGTTTATTTGAAAATATATCACCCACAGTGAGGAAAAAATGATTATAACACAACATTTCTAAATTGTTAAGGTGGTAATTTTTTTTATTCCCATCTTTAAAATGGAGCAATATTGGTATTTTATAATCTAATACTCTTCTTTCCTGGAATCCGCATTGTGCACATTCCTCCTCTAAATACCCTTCGGTGATAAGTCTATATTTTATTTTTTCAGGGGTAAATGAAGATGCATTAGCCCTACCTTCTATTAAATCTAGTAAGGCAGGTTCTTTACCACCTACTCTTAAAAATTTAGGTATACCTTTACCTGATTGGTTCTTATGTTGGAAGAATAAATTTTCATGCGTATCACTTTCATATAACTTAGCCCACTTTTTATAGTGTTGATAAGAAACATTTAGGTACCTAGCAGCCGCCATGTTTGATTTAGTTTTAGCCATAGCTGCTAAAATTAATTCTTTTCCTAATGGTTTTGGTCTAGGCATCTTGGTTATATGAATCAAATTTAGGTTTCTGCTTACTTAAACTTGAATGTTTTTTAGCTTGGTCTGGTGTCATAATTTGAATGTCATTCCAAGTATGGTCACCTTCACCGTTAACAGTTGTTACTGCAGTATATGCGCCTACAGTCGAGCAATCGACACAAGATTCATACCCATATTGGGTTAATCTCAACTCAGGCATGGGGCTGTTACATACTGGGCATGTTATCATTTTTAGTTTCATATATTGAATTTTTAAGTTATGATAACCTATTTAAAAGACTTATACTTAATATAACTCCAAAGATCATTAGTATCTTTTATTGTGAATATTTTATTATTAGGGTCTTTTAAAGGAATTATGTTACCCTCACCATCAACCCTATCATAGATATACCACTGTATCATATCTGTAATGTCTTCACCATAGATCATTTTTAAACAATCTTCAATAATAAACCATAAGGGATTAGTTAACCCACTAAAGTCTATTCCTTTTTCCATCAAATCATTTTCTATGCTGTTAGATGAGTTTAAAGAATCAACAAGTTTTTTAAATTTAACTTCTTCACTATGATCTAAATTATCTTTAACATTTACCTCTGTTCCTAGAATTGAACTAAATAATTTTTTAAGATCTTTATTTTCTTCACTTATATCTTTCATTTTTTATTTCTCTTTTGTAATTTCTTCAATTGCAAATAGTTTATTAAACTTTTTAATTTCTATACGTTTTATGTTAGATGCTATTTCATATGCCTCCTTTATACTTGAGGCTTCAAAGGTTGAAATTGATTCTTTTTTAATATCATTAATTGAGTAAAATTTATATTTCATAGTTTATTAATTTTTATTAAATTTTGAATTTGGGTACACCTTTCATATTCTTCTTCTCGTATAAGATACGAATTAATTTTTTCCAAAACAACCTTAAATTGAGATTTTTCTATTTCTAGTATTACAGACATATTAAAAATATTAAATAACTCAGCTTTACTTAAATTATTTTCTAAAGCATCAACTATAGATGTTAGAGTTTCTTCTAAAATAAAATTTTGAAATTCTCTATTGTTAGCTAAATCAGATAAATCCTCTGGGGTGTCCCAATTTATTTCTATGTATATTGCCTCTCGCTTTTCATCTTTAGAATCCATATCTTTTTCTTTCATACTTTGAGGTGTTTTAATTGGAACTAGTAATAAATATTTAAAATTCTATCCCTTTAATAGTTGTTCCTTTAGGACGGTGGGAGTTATTTTCAAATATTTGGGGATTCATACCCCATTTGTATGTAAACATCTGAGCTGCCGGACCTTCTGATAGTTTAAATTTGGTGCTTTCTTTTCCGTTTTTGGTTGCTGTGCTGCCAAAATGATATAAATGAGATTCGTGGGTTCTAGAAAATGATAACCCCATTAAATCTAATTTTAAGAAAAAATCCCAATCACAAATAAAAGGTGATGGGTACATAGTGTCAAACCCACCAGCTGCCATGTAATATTTTTTATGCATCGCAAATGGAAAGATGCCCCCATCAATTGTTGTTTTGTCTTTACTAATTGATTGTTCATATTTAATAAAATCTTCATATTTAAATTCTTTTGGATTACGTCCTAAATTATTAACTGGGAAATTAAATATACCGGGGCCTGTTGGTTCTATTTGATTTAGAGTTAATACTGTTTTTTCATGATGGTGTTTATCTATATTCTGTAATATAGTTAAATCATAGTTTTTACCAAATACATTATCGTCGTTTACTATAAAAATAATTTCATTAGTAGCATTCATCACCCCTAAATTAAGTGCCTGCTGCATGCCTTGATTTTGACCTAAATCTAATATTTGGATGTTATCCTTATATTTATTTAATATTTCCTGGCTCTCTTCAATAAACCCATCAACCGCAACTATAATTTCATTTTGATGTTTTTGTTGATCTATAGCTGATTTAAGACAAATGTCTAAATATTCTGGGTTTCTATATGTAGGGATTATTATACTAATCATTGTTTGTTTATTTTTTTATTATATAAGACCCTGTGTGGAATCCTGATTCTGAATCTATTACTCTATTTTCTAATGAATATACCTTATCATTGTAGGGGTTGTGTACTTCTAAAGGTATTCCTCTTTCTATTAACCAATCTTTAGTAGCCTCAGCACTTTCTACTAAACACAAATCATCAAATATTATCATCCCCCCGGGTACAACCTTATCGTATAAGTGGTCTAGTACTTCCCGAGTTGGTGAATAACCATCAACATCTATTCTTAATAAAGATATTTTACTAATATTTAGTATTGGTAAAGTTTTGTTAACAAACCCCTCAACAAAATTGATTCTAGGATTGTCTTTTAAACCATACTTGTCAAATACCCATTTCACATCAGAAAGTGGTATATTCATGCCCATATCATCTCCTTGTTGGAACCTTTCAGTCATTTCCCCCTGCAATGTGCTGAAGTATGTTAGTTTTTTATATTTAGCTTCTTTCATAGGTTGGAATCCGCCAAATGAATCACAAACCCATATTTTTTTATTGTTGAATAAATGGCTTAAGAAAACAGAAAATCCCCCCTTCCAAACACCACACTCAATGATATCACCTTGTAGTTTACTTATATTATCATAATTTCTAACTACAGTTTCAAATAGAGGTTTACTTACTAAACTAAAACGATCAATATCTACGATATTAGATATTAGGTTATTTATTCTTTTTAAATCCATTAATAACTTTTTTTATTTGTTACTCTTTCTAAAACAGTCAAACCATTACAATGGGTAAACCTTTCTAAAATTTTCCAATCTTCTTTATTTCTATGTAAAAATTCTTCGACCGCAGGCCAAATTCCTTTACCTTTGGGGAAGTTGGGAGGGTAGGGGTTGGCAAAATCTACCCCTAAATGTTTTTCGTATCCTTCTTCATCTCTAAACTCACAATTTGTTGTGTCATGGAGGATTATCCATTTACGGACTTTATGAGAGTGAAGTCTTAACTCTTGTGTTAACTGTTTATAAACATGCCAAGTATCTATAAATAGTAAGTCTGTTTCTGTTATATTTGCCTTTAATACATCTTGTTGGATGAATTTAAAATCAATATGGTGGTTGTAAGCTGCTTTAACTACACTATTTAATTCCTCACCTGCGCCAAATTCTGAAGGGTGGAAGAAGTCATAGGATCTAAGGGTGTTGGGTTTACCTGCTAAAAAGGCCCATGTTGACACTACCCCTCTAACTCCCATTTCGGTTATATGTTTGCTTTTAGAAGCATAACTTTTCAAAGTTAAAAGATGTTCACCTATATCTTCAGATGTTGATTGTTGAGATACAGCTATTAATTTTTCGTCTAAGTTGATTTTCATATATTTTCCCATTTTATAGTTGGTGATAGTAACCCTTCCATACAGTGTGTAGCTAAACCTGGTATGGGTGTTAGGACATATCTTTGTCTTTCGTTGTTAAGATACGTAAATGTGTTATGATCACCAACGGCATTTTCCCAAATATCATAATCTTTATCAAATATATCTCTAGTTATAATAAATGTACCACAAGTGCTAGGTGTTGTTCTCCAATGGTGGGTTTTTGAAGTGATTACCTTTGATGCTAAGTTATCGTACAAAGGCATATATTTGTCGTTATGGTCGTATAGTGAAACATAATTTAAAGAGTGATAACACTCAAATAAATCTATTACTTTATCAACCCAACCATCTAAGTGGAGATAATCATTTTCAACAAAATAAATAAGATCATCCTCATCCATTTTTGTATTTTGGATGTGTTTTAGTAAATCTCTATAAGATAATAAACTTGAACCATAATTTGTAGGGAATAGTTTGAATTTATCTTTGTAATATTTTGTGAAATCCTTTTCAATGTTGCCATCTAAAGCTAAAGTTAAATTAATATTATCCCTACCTTCAATAGTTTCGAGTAAGTTTCCCCAACATTTTTCAAAACTAAACCAATTGGGTCTATTTCGTACAATACAGTTAGAAGTGTGTCTGTAATAAATGTGTATTTTCATGTTATCCTTTTTCACAAACTAACATTATACTTGAACATAAATCTGGGTATTGTTGACCTAAATCAAAACAACCATCTAGGTATTCTTTTGATATGATGTCGGTCTGTAATATTTGATCCCATTGAAAATTCGCTAAAGGTTTGAAAAATATTCCGGATCTTGTCATTACATTTAACCCTGATTCTCTTGCATGGCTTTCTAAAACATCTAGTGTGTAAGTTATATTATGTCCATGTTCTTTTTCAGATGGGGTAATTGCAGTGTTATGGCTTATTAAACCCATTTTAACTGCTATCTGTCTAGAAGGAGCATTAGCATTTGGTACTACCACAAATAATTTTCCTTTATCTGATAGCCATTCATTGTTTATTTTTCTTAATAATGCTATTGGGTCATCAATGTGTTCTAATACGTGAGTTAAAATTATATTATCATATTTAGTTGTTAAATTCACATCTTCAAACATCCCCTCAATATATTGAACTTCATTTCCTATATTTTCTTTAGCCTCTAATATAGCGTGGGAAGAAGCTTCAATACATGTTATATGGTTAAAAGGGTGATTTAGTAATCGTTTTGTAAAATCCCCCTTAAAACTCCCCAATTCAAGACAACTACCATTTACAAAGTGAGGTTTAAAGGCTTTAATCATATAAGGGTGCATTATATCAAAATCAAAATTATAAGCATATTTATGATCTTTAGTATCTTTAAATTCTTTATTGTAGTCTCTTTTTAATTCAATACTCATAGTTATTATTTTATCTAAAATGTTTAATACTTTAAAATTGTTTTTTTTATAAAATGAAATTGCTTTTTTATTAGTTTTGTATACTTGTAAGTTAATTTTACAAAACCCTTTATTTCTAAAATAGTTAATACACTCCTTTAATAAAGATGATGATATTCCTACCCCTTGATATTTACCTTCAACACTTACATTAGTAATATACCCATAACTCTTTTCTGGATTGTCATATATTGCTATTAATCCTATTAATTTATTATTCTCAAACCGTTCAAATCTATCAGCATGGAGGTATATTTTTTCAGAATATTGGGTTAAATTAACATAAGTATCCAGACTAGGAGTAAATTCATCTTTACACCTTTCTAAATGTTTTTCTATTTGATATAATGTTGACTTATTCATCTTCTAATATTGCTAACCCGAATCCATATTTCCCAAATTCATTTCCATTATACAACATATACCACTTATCATCTAAATTAAATACATGTGGGTAATGGTGCATTTCACTATCCCAACCCTGATTTGAATACTCTATACCTACATTCTTATCATCTCTCACCCACTGGATGCTGTCACTAGAATATGCGTAACCTATTTTGTATCCCCTTCCTTTTTTATTTCTAAAATCTAAACCTTCTCTATAAACAAAATACATATGATACTTTCCATCTTTATAGAAAACATCAGGACCTGCTTGACATTCATTAGGTCCTAAAACATCACTAACAATATTTTGGTTATGTCTTACCCAATTTACACCATCTTGGGAAAAAGCCATTCTTAATTTATAAACTACTTCTGGTTTTCCTTTATGATCTATCCATTTACTACCTGCAAGATAATATAATGTATAGTTGTCTCCAAATTTTCTTATTTTGGGTCCACTAATAACAAAAGGTTCTTTGGGGGAAGGTCCTAAAACTGGCCCTAAATGGGATCTTTTAAAAGTATCTCCACCATCTTTACTAGTTGCTAAACCAATGGCACAATTAAAGGGGACTGACTCACACCTATACCAACCGGCATAGTAAAACTTTACTTCATCACCCACTTTAATTATAGATGAAGGGTATACTGAGTGTTCGTCGAATGATCCTAAATCTCCTAATGGTAAGATTGGTTTATCTGATACACGTATTATTTTAGTTAAGTCATTTTTATCAAGATCTAACCAAGTTGTGTTTGAAGTCATCCCACCACCTGCTTCTCTTTTAGGTCGACATGAAAAGTATACTCTAACACAATCATCTTTTACCAAAGTACTAACAGATTGGGAGTGGGATTTCATCCATTTTCTTTTTACCCCATCATCCCAAGTTGTTGGGTTAAATACTTGTCCTAATTTTTTCCACTTCATATTAATGTATATTTATTTAAATACTTGATTATATCTTGTTTCCTATTGAAAAATAATACATCTAAAATTGAAAGCCAAGGGATAAAATCATTTTTATATTGTTTATAATTTAATTGGGGAGATTTAATAAAATTTAGATTTAAACCTTTATCTTTAAAATCTTTTACATTGTATAATTCTTGACCACCAATAGCATTTATATAAGTAGTGGCTTGGAGGTTTTTACATATAGCTATAACCTTATCTTGTGATTTTAAACTATGGTCAATATCAATTGTAGATGAGGTTGTAATTTTAGTGTTAATTTCTAAATAATAATTTAAAGTAGTTAAGGTGTTAAGTATAAAACTAAATAAATTACTTTCAGGGAATAAAATGCATTTTTCTATAATAGGAAATACTATCTCATATTCCGGGGATTTTCTATATGATGATTTTAATAGATTTAGGAGTTTCAACTTTTCAATATCCCAAGTATAAGATAATTCTCTATCTACAACATTTAAATAATCCGAATCTTTTTTAAGTGGTAAGGATATAAGTTTATCTTTACCGTTTACTAAAATTTTATTTCTATTAATCCACCCCTTTTTAGTATATTGAATGTTATCATAAATAACAAATTCATCTACTGAATTTATTAGGTGAAAGTACCCTACATAGGGGAGAAAGTAGGGTTGCATTATTGCTACTCTTTTACTCATATTATTGGTTATAAATTGGGAATTTAGATAAATCTGGGTATGGCATTGTTTTATCCTTACTACGGATGGGTTTTTCACCATTCCAAAATTGACCCATTAACAGTAATCCCCGGGCTGCTAGCTCAGGCATCATGTAAAAATTCCAACCTAACATATCAAAATTATCATCATGGTATGAGCATTCTCGTCTACCACTGTATCTGGCGCGTTTAAACCATAGATAAGCATCATGGTCGTCAGTTATAATAGCTCCACCTTTAGATAATTTAAAATGCTTATAAGGACCTGTGAAAGATAAACACATATGTGTTTTAGGTTTGTACATCCCGTAGGTAAAACTTAAAGCAGAATCCCAAACACAGCTACCTTTTAATTGGTAAGCTCCGGTTATTGTTTTTCCCTTAACATGTTCCCATTTTATCTTTAACCCTGCATGGATAATCTCACAAGGAACTGAGGGGTATGTTCTAGAGAGACAAGTTACTGTTTTATCTTTTATATTATTTTTTATGTGGTTTTCATAATATAAAGAAAGGAATATAGCATTACTAGCATTATCTAAACAGACGGCATATGGTGAGCCTGTGTACTCTGCTAATTTATTTTCTAATTCATCCGTAACATCATAAACACTTTTCATAACTACAATTTTAATTTATTTACTTTTCCAAAAACTATATATTCCTTTCTCAACTTCATAGTTAGACCATATAAATCTATCCCTCATAGGTTGCAATTTTGCCCATTCCCACATTTGGGATAAACCTTCTTTCAAGTTAGTTTTATATTCAAAACCTAAGATATTAACTGATTTTTCCCATGTTGGGACAGCATGTTTTACTTCATGCCTTGGTTCTAAGTGTGTTATTTCACCACCACCCATCACTTCAATTAAAGTTTCTAGGGACTCTTTTATAGAATATTCTTTAATGCCTCCTAAATTAATTATTTCATTACTGGCTTTTGGTAAAACGGCTGCATTCCAGAGTGGTTCTAATGAATCATCAATATAACTAAAAGCTCTTACTTGTTCTCCATCACCAAAAATAGTCATAGGCATATTGTTTAGATACTGATACATCCAGATGCCTAAAACATTTCTGTATTTGTCCCATATGTTTTGATTTTTACCATAAAAATTATGAGGTCTAATAATACACCAATCTAGACCATGTTGTTCTCCTGCAATTTGGATGTCCATTTCGCAAGCATATTTAGCTACCCCATAGGGATCAATTGGGGATTGTTGTTGATCTTCATTAAATATGTCATCGTAACCATGACCATAAACAGCCATTGAAGATGTAAATACAAGTCTTTTAATATTATGTTTTATACACTCATTAACTATACGTGCTGTTGATTTTAAATTATTATCATAATTGTATGTGCGTATAAACGGAGATAACCCCTCAGCTGCATAAGCTGCAAAATGGAAAACATAATCTATTTTATAGGTACTAAAGATATTATCTATGGGATGATCAATTAAATTCATTTGCCAAAATTTGACTTTAGGGTTTACATTCTCTTTATAACCCCCACTCAAATCATCAACACCAACTACGGTATATTCTGGTTTATTTTCAATAATCCAATCAGCCAATCTACTTCCTAGAAGTCCAGCTACACCTGTTATTAATACGGTTTTTTCTTTTTTCATTTATATTGTATTATAATAGTTATTCTGCAAAACTTGTCTTTCTATGTCTTTTGGGTGGTATAATGCAAATCTTTCATCTTCATGTAGGTTGGAATAAGTACTATAACCTTCTAGAACTTCATGTACCTTATTTACCCATTTAATTTTTGGATGATTTTTCCAAATTCTCCATTGAAAGTCAGGCCAATTAACCCAACCCAAATCATTTACTCTCCAACCCCATTGTCTCTCATATTCTTCAGTTAAACCATACACTGTATTAACCCTAGGTACTCTAATTACTTCATTTTCAGGATTACTTAAAATAATTTCTGGAAGGTATTCTATTAAGGTTTTATGAGGAATTTCGTCTGCGTCTATTTGAAATATCCAATCTCCAGTGCAGTTTTCTGTTAG
>TARA_R110000796_G_scaffold29449_5_pt1 | contig 10706 bp, 5 predicted proteins | sample TARA_R110000796 | Tara Oceans TARA_R110000796 (sample SAMEA4397815) | marine metagenome | biome: Polar Biome; feature: [SRF] surface water layer (ENVO:00010504); material: water (ENVO:00002006), including particulate matter (ENVO:01000060) such as... | depth 5 m | reverse complement strand
ACCTCTCTAGTTAATGGTACGAGTTCTTGAATATTATCAACAAGGTCAAGAAGAGGTGTAGCAAAGTCGATTTCAAACTCAACAGCCGGATTAGTGATTACATTATATCCAGCATCAAATGGTGGCAGTAATGCTGCCTTACCGTTGTATGCATAAAAGTTAGATACGCAGTTTCTAAAGTTAGTTGCGAATGGTTGGCTAATTGTTATTACGTCTGCGCCAACATCGGCAAGTGTTACAATATCTTGATACGCTGTAGCGCCTGTTGATGTACCAACTTTCAAGTCGATAGGGAACTGAGTCACAGAAGGAGATGCGATAGTTCTAGTCTTATCAATAGATGCTCTGAACTCTGGATCAGATAATTCACCTACTGCCATATTTTTAAATCCGTCTACGAGAATGCCATTCTTGAATCTGTTACCGCCAGAGCTGTCGGGAATGAATATATCTTTAGTAGAAGACTCAAGAAGAGTAAAGGAAACTATGTCAACAAGCGTATCGATGCGATGAGCAATTTGACCAATATCTTTCATTGTATAGTTTTTATTAGAAACATCTTGGAGACGAATTGCGTTATTGCCTTTAATCTTTGTTTCGTTTCCAGGTACGTACACATGATTTATAGCGTATAGGTTAGAGATCGTAGGTTGACTAGGATTCTCTGCTTCGCCACCTTTGAACATAGTGATGTCACCGAACTCATCGATGACGATGCTGTCGATACGTGACATGTAATATGCATGAGTAGCTGAAATGCTACTATCAATAGAAGGTTGTATTCCACCTATGATTGTATTTGAAGTAGTTGTTGCAGTTGGTGCACCAGCAACACCGATCGAGTATGCAACAACTGGTGTCACATATGGTCGGAAGTCATAAGAGTTTAATAGGTTATTAGTTACGTCATTCTTACCAACATAAGTTTTAATTAGCTCTTTCTTAGTAACATTTGTGTAGCTGTCAACTGTAAGATATCCACTACCCACAGTAGATGTTCTACGTAGAACCTTAATCTTCATTCGAAGATTTGTGTCTGCGATATCTTCGCCAGCTTTTAGTGTTATGTGAGAGATATCGTAGAAGTGATCTTTCTGATTGCTAACTAAACGAAACTTACTTGTTATGTCATTACTAGTTAGACTACCATAATCATCTTTAACTTCTAATATCTGAATAGCGTTGGGCAGACCAATAGTCGCTTTACCGCCAGTGTAGACTGCTTTAACATATACGTCAAGTTCTTCTAATGCGTCTTGTGCTATGCCGGTGACTATAGCATCATAGTAAACGAATGCAGGAGTACTAGGATCTGCTGACACTTCAGCTCCGAATGCTACTGTTACTGTTCCACCCGTTACTGTAGCTGAAGCTGTTACAAGATTATTACTACTGTCTACTGCAAAGACGTTTGAAGTCAGTGGCTGATGTGTGCCTGTAGGAGCTAAAGTTAGACTAGATGTTGTAGATGATATCGATTGGCGAATTCTTTGAGTAACTGCAACACTGCTAATAGAACTCATGCTAGATTTACCAGCATCAAATATCTTACCATTTGTCATGACGCCAAACAGTTTACCACTGTTAGCGAGTTCTGTGCCTTCGATGTGCGTTGCGGCTGTGTTCTTATAGTTAGCGCCACGAGTAATTGCGTATACGTAAATCTTACCAGGCGCAACGTTAGCAATAGAACATGTTCCGATATTAGTACTACCGTTCTTAATATTATATCGAGTACCGTCAATTGCAAAATAGTTTAGTGGCTGACCCGTGGTGTGAGTATATGTATAGTACTGACCATACGAAACGCCAGTGTATTGATTAGTTTTTGATTGAGTAAGAGTCGTAGGATTAACAAGCATTCTCTTGCTTGATACGTTAATAACTTCATTACCATATACGTATGCCTTACCTGGAGAAACAACAGCAAACGAGCTGGCGCCTGATTGCTCTAGCGTTACATTTAGTCCTCTAGTTACATAGTTACCGGACTCATCATATGTGCGCCTAGCCATTTCGGTATTAATGGAATTAAATTCTGTGTTATCACGAATACGTACTGGGCTACCATCTACGTAACGAATAAGAGCAAAGAACTCTGTAGGCTCTGTAGCTGTCGTGTATGAGACTAATGTGGGCACAAGCTGAAGTCTATCAGCGCCTGGAGCATTTTCGTTATTAAAACCGGATGCGTTATCGAGTAGGGTTGTATCGGCACCAGATGCAATTAAGTTTTCTTTGATCGTGAATCCAACAGATACACTACCAGGAGTATTGGTGTACTTTGATACGATAATGAATTGTCTATCAACAAAGATGAAGTGACCTTTCTGAAACACGACACCTTCTTCACACGAAACTCCAAACGATCTACCAGCATGATTAGCAACACTTGCAGCCGTTACGTCTAACAACTTCTCACCAATCGAGTTTGTTATCACTAACGGTTCGCCTGATTGGAACTGTTTAATATCAGTGTCACCATCTTGGGCAGTAGTGAGGTACTTGATGAAAAAAGTCTTAAGATCAGGATCTTGAGTCTGAAAACCAGCTTGACCTTTTACGATCTCTGCTGTCAAACCGGAGTTGGAGCCTCTGATTGTGAAGGTTGTAGTCACGCCTAATTCAGAAGTTGTCTGATCATAAACAGTGGGATCAGTAAAGCCAGCTAGATCATTCAACTTGATATAGAATAGATCATCACGGGCAGTAAGGTTAATACCACTAATGATAGTACCTTCCTTATAAACGTTCGAACCGAATCGTTCAACCTGCTTCTGTAGAATGGTTTGTAGCTGTGTTAATTCACGTGCTTGAACGGCCTTCGCTGGCTTAAACAGAATACGGTTAAACTGTTTTGCTTCGCTGAAATCGTCATAGTACGGATCAACATTTAAGTCTGTATTAATGCCCATGTTTTATACTCTTTTCCTTAAAAGTCGAAGATAAACTTTATCTTTTCTTTGCGTTCTAATTGTCTAGTTATAGGATCGAAATCTATATAATGAAGAAGGTCTCCAGTATACGGTACGTATTTCCCATAAACTACATCTGTACTAGCATTATTTATACTAAGTTCACTAGTGGTTAAAGTAACTAGATCCGCTTTAACGTATATAGGTCCTTTGTGAAACTTATTTTCAAACGCTCCATAGTAGTCTACTAGATGCATTGTTGTGTTGCCACCTGCCACCACTGACTGGTGAATTTTAGCTGTAATGACTTCATCACCAGTATCTATACCGGATACAGTATTAGGAGCTCCTCTACTTGTGCTAGTAGTGCCTGTGCCAAGTGACGAACTAACCACGTAGCTCGAATGAGCAACGAAGGTTGTGCCAACTGCGTAAGTTAATAAGCTTGTACCAGCGATACTATTCCATTGTTCTTGTGTTGTTGTACCTAGATCAGTAATCACATAAGTGACACCGACTTGCAACGAAGTTGCATTTACTGTTTTAATATATTGTTGTACGTAATAGTTAGGCAGTGCGACTGCCGATTGATCACCAGAAATCGTGATGCTTGTTCTATTATCAAACTGTGTCGCAAAGGTTCCATCACTGAACACCGGATTCTTAATTAGTCCAACTTTTGTATATGTGTTAGAGTCCGGTATCTGTAATGATTCGCCAGAGAAGTTTGTAATGATACCAAGCCTACTTGAAGCCAACTCAGAGATTGGATTAGATCCATGTCCACCACTTGGAGATACTACACATCGAAGCTTAGTTGCCTCTATTTGTGTGAGACTAGGCGGATAAACTAACTCGGCAGTAGCAAACTTATATTCACTTCCTCTAGTCTCAAATCCAACTCGAATTAATGTACCGAATTGATTAAGAATACCGTAAGCTTTGCAACGATCACCTGTTAGAGTGCTTGAACTAACTTTAATCTTAGGCACTAATTGGCAAACTGATTGGTCTGCTATAGCGTTCGTTGTCTCAATTCTAATCTCCATTCTATTAGTGCTTAAGTATTTAGTGCCAATTATGTCATATAGATCACCGCTAGGAGTCTTTAGATACATATTTTTATAGGCATCTTCTGTGCTATACTGTGTAAACGTAGTTTTAGGAGTGATGTCAACCTGAACGAACTTTATTGATGCTGACTGTGTACTAGCAAATACGATTACGTCTGAGGGGTTAGCCGAACTAGTTGCCGCTCCGAATAAGTATTGCTGCCATTGATTACTAGGCGTCTCTTGAATTATGATCTGAGAGATAGATTCTCTTGCAGCCGCTATAACATTTACATCTCCGTATGTAGAAGGCAAAGGTAAACTATCTGTAGTCTGATATATGCTTGCGTCTGAGGAAGATACTGAGAACATATATTTCCATATATAGTTATCGGGATAGCCAATGGTCTCATATGAGATAGGATCAATTCCAGTTAATGATGGAGTAATGCTCGATACACCACCGTTATTATTTTCTAGACATTTAAATACTAGATATCCTTGTTCGTTGTCAGCTACAGTAACGATGGACTTGACTTGGGTAATATCTTCCATATCATCAAAATCATCATACACTGTACCACCTACCCAAGTATTCTTATAGAACATATAGCGGATGTCTGTGTCATTCACTTTGTTGCCAAAGATTACTCTGCGTTGAAAGTCCCTTTTCTCTACCTGAGTGTTGAGAATGTTGTTGTCCTTATCTACACTTGATCCTACAATATAGTAGTTCGAGTCAGCGGCTAAACTTTTCAACTGCTTGGTGACGATTGCCTGAACGCCAATTTTATCTTCAGTACTCAGACCTAAAGAATTGATCGTGTTGTATGAGCCAAGGGACGCATAGAAATTGTCTTCTATAGTAGAGTTGGTGTTCTTGAACGAATTAAAAAGTTCGTTAGACGTTTCGACTCTAAAGTTTTCTGTGATAATTTTTGCCATTATTCTATCCGTTTATTCCTGTTAATATCATTACACACCGCCTACTGGTCTTTGTTCTTTTGTTTGAGGACCTAGTATATATGGATATGCTGGAGCCGTTAAATTGCCATTGTCGAAAGATAAGAAGTATGCATATGTACCCGTTGGAAAATCAGGAGTGTGACAAAATCTTCCATTGTATTCGTCTAGTGTGCCTAAGTTATTCACGTATTCATAATCTTGTATAAATGTTCCTGCAGGATACTGGCTATATGCATATACTCTGCCTTCAGCTACTATTGGCTTAGTTCTATATGAACTAGTCATCTGTCTTGTGCCCTGCGCTGAGTCAGTCGCAAATATATATGCAAATGGTCCGTAGATAGGATAACCATCGAATGCGAATCCAACAATCTTAGAGTGACCATTTGCGTGTCTAAACTTATCAGTACCAAACGATGATCCAGAGAAGTACGTATTAGACGCTTCTACTTTTGATGTACCCATCCAACCATTCAATAGGAATTTGCCAGAATGATAATGATACTCACCGTTCGCTTCTGGATGACCACCGCAAGCATCAACTCCATAACTACTCTCATTATAAACAGCGTCCCACTGAAATCCATTAGGAGGTACTACATTACTGCCTGGTAGTGGACCTGGTCCAGTCATAGGATTAAAAATTACAACACCATTCAAAGCGATGCCCATAGCACCTAGAGTTGTCGTATGCGGATTACTTGTGTTAGCACCGCCTCTATAGTTGAATGTGTAGTTATGTGCCTGCTCAGTAATACTATTAGGACTACCAGGAAAAAGTCTTTGATTATTAGTTCCAGTATTCGTCAGTGGTGCACCAGCTAAAGCTGGGTAAGGATCACCGTCAGATACAAATGTTATTGTTGCCATTCTTTAAGTTCCTATAGACGTTGTTATACTTTTTGTTGTAGCTTCATCTAGTGTAACGATCACTGCGACTAAATTATCTGCTCCTGATTGAGTCGTAATCACATCGACTCCATCTTCTGTCATAGTGTTCTCTTCTGATATATCCCACACTTCAAATTCTATATCTATCTTAGACTGTACATTGTTAGTACTATTTATCAAAGGCGCACTGAAGACTTTTGTACCCGCTACACCAATTGTGTCACGTATTAAAGGCTCATACTTACTAGGGTCAATGATAGAAGACACTTCATACGAATACTCTTGATAGTAAAGGTTATCGTGGAGCTTCTTACTCTTTTCGCTCAAGAAGGATGTTGTCGTTTTCCACTTACCTTCTGTCGCTCCTGCACCCAAAGTTCTAATTGTTAAATTGCCAACTGTCTTCTCGTATGAATCACTAAGAGGTTCGTAATTTACAATAGAGAGTGTTTCATTATCTGTATATCTGTATCCACTGTTAACAGTTGCAACCTCTTCTACCTGTCCCGTTTGATAACTAGCTATGCCTGATATCTCTGCGTTGTTGCCCATAGGCAAAGAGCTTTGGTCTAGCCTAATGCCCTCTACTGCATATGTGTTATTCGATATATTAATGCCCACACTTTTAACAAAGTCATAGAATGTTAATTGTCTGAAGTAGAAGTCGTTGCCATCTCTCTTAATAAACTTAGCCTTCACTGTGTACGGGATAGTGGAGCCAACACTCTTCGTGATAGTTGTCGTACTTGGGTAATTACCTGTGGCGTCAGACATGCTGAGTGTTGTAGGATCTACGTTGCCTGCTTGTGATGCGATAGCAAGGTCTTCGATCTGTCGTGTCTGCTGAATCTTATCGCCTTTTCTTAAACTAGAAGCAAACGACACATCGGCAAAATTAATAATAACATCTCTCTTATCAAACTTAGAAATGTTTGTGTGTTCTATATTACTGTAAACGTCACTCTCATAATCAGTACCGGTACTAAGAATTTTTATCTCGTCAATAGCTCCTAGTTCCACAGTGAGAGGCGTGAACGCATCTTTAAGCGTTGTCGATAGCGACTCTTGTCCTACGCCACTCATTAGATAATCAGTACTGGACAATGCAGTGTCCACGTAGTCACCAATCTGATCAGTTATCAATGTAACGTATTCAGTGTCAGTGATAGATGCTACTTCATATGATGCACTGTCATTGAAACCACCAATAGTAACAGCAACCGCACTCGCTGTATCATTTATTTTGAATGTAGCTGCCTGAAAAGGAATAATACCGCCGATGGAATTGAGCGGATTAACAGGCATTAGATTGAACTGCTTGAATATTCCCAGAGCGGGCAATAGGTGCGTTTCGATATGATTGATGTATGCCTGATTTGTTTGAACGCCTTCAATATACCTCTCCATCTGCAATACGTCTGCTGATGAGAAGCCGCCCGAATTAGTAATGTCTCCATATACATATCCGTTAGGACTAACAGACTTAAATATTAAATCCCACTCGGGAGTATCTGTGTCTAGGCCTACAACTGTCTTAAGCATCTCAACAGTAATAAAATTTTGTCCTGTGTATGTGCCTGATGCGATAGTTCGAGTTAACGCTGTTGTTCTTTCTGCGTCTGTGTTTGTCTGTAGATATAATAGGGGGTGTACGTAAGATACTACTTTTCCTGATCCATGAATAGGCGTTGGTGTTGTAGCATATGCATTCTGCGAACTAACAGGATAACCTGATCCAGTAAGAGCGGCTTGATCAAACGTAACAATCTGTCCGTTACTAATAGCAGTCGTGCTTGATTGATTAACAATAATAACTTGATTACTTACACCGACAATGTTACTTGCAGTACTAGATAAGGGGTTGACATATCCAAAACCACCATCTATAACTCTGAAGTCTATCTGACCCGTAACCGTATCACTTACACGTAATATTGTTCCTGTAGCACTCACACCAGATAAGTCTGATATTAGATTTACTTTGTCGCCAACTTTTTGACCAGGTAATCTAACTGCTGAGGTAACAGATGTCTCACTTATAGAACCAGAGATAAGCTTGCCTACAATAGACGTAACACCTACTCGTGTAATAAGAATGCCATCGTCTGATATAAACTTGCCTGTAATGTTTGATAGATAAGCAATAGGCGTCAATGATCCCTTGAAGTTAACAAAGAGGATCTCATCAATGAATGCACTAGCTAATGATATGTCACCTTTAATTCTATCACCCTTTCTAATAGGATAACCATCTACAACAAACACTGGCTTCATTTCTAAGTACGCATCACCACCCCATACAGAGTCAGACGGTCTTAGAATGTTGGTGCTAGGATAAAAGACTTCGATCTCTTCATCATAGAATAATTGAAAGAGAAGTTCAAGGGATTCTTTAGTACCCTTTCTTTTGTATAGATCAGTTACATGCTTAATAATAAAGCGTGTATCGACTACAGTGTCAAGAGGTAAGTCAGCTAGGTATTTCTTTTTAAAAAATATTAAGAAAGCAGTAAGAGTAGTATCGATATCTCTCAGCTTAGGTATGTCACGGTCCATCTGTTGATCGACAAACTTGTAATAAGCTTTCGTGAACTCGACCAAAAATTGCCCATCCTCTCTATAGAGAGACGGGAACTGAAACTCGATTCCTGAGTGAATGTTATCTCGTACTTGTAAACTCATGTTATGACGCCAACGGTGTAACGGTTACGGTTATATCTTCTGCTCGTATTGATATGATTCTATCTTTAGGAGTCTTGACATCTTTATTAACTGTAGTAGCAGTAAACTTAATCGCATTAAGTGAAAAAGAATCTACTTTTAAATTTGACAACTTGATAGCACCTGTGATATAATTAACAGATCCCACTGATGCTTTAAACACTCTTGCTACTTCTGTATCAGCAGTAACGAGCATCATAGCACCTAGACCATCGTCTTGCATAGTAACTAGCGTACCATCTACAGTAAACTTAGTAGATGTTACAGCAGATTTGAATGCAGAGAAGCCTTGCGATACATCAAATGCATATGGCTGTAATAGAGTATCTTCAAAAGAGAACGATGGACTACTAGCAATGTTAAGCACTGGCACGTATTCGATAACAGGTTTAGCTACAATGTCTGTACTGATCACTGAGTTATCTACTGCATCTAGGTAAGCGGCTAGTCTAGACTGTCGCAATGTCTTATTGAAGTCAGCAAGATTAGATCCCTGATACGTAAGAATAGCATTCTGTATTTCTGATCTAAGTTGTGAAGCCGATTTAGTAGTAAGGTTAGCATCGTAAATAACGTTAACAACAGTGTTGACAAACAAGAATCTAGCTGATACAAAGACTGGCTCAATAGTTAATGGAGTCTTATCACTAAGATAGTTCTTGAAGTTAGCAATCTCATAGTCTGCCGCACCCTCACCACCAGTAACATCTACTGAGATAATTACTTTACCATATTGTGGAGGATCTACTTCATCACCACCATATACAGAGATAGCTTCTATATTAGGGAATCTAGCACGTAACAATGTCTCGTAGTCTCTTTTCGTTACAGCCCTTTCTTGTACCTGTAAAGCCTTTGGTGCAAACGTTTTAATCGACTCAAGACTCTCAGCGTAAAAGCCGCCCGAAGATTGTGCTGTCACTGAGATTGAGTTTGACGTTGCGCCGCCAAAAGCATTCGGAAGCGTAATAGAGTTTACACCATCTGCGTCCGAGCCTGAAGAAATTCTGTATGACAACTTAATAGTATCTGTGAGCGTAGGCTGGAAGCCAAATTTATTTTGTCCAAACTGTACGCTATAACGACCATCATTCTCAGGCTGTAAATAGAATACTCTGTCTATAGAGTTGACACCAAATATTTCACTCTTGTATGTGAATACGTCTCCGTTTACTGTAAGAGCAATACTAGATGTATCGATCCAAGCATTAGAGATAGTTGTATCTGCCATAGTAAGGGTCTCACTTATAATACGACCCTCGTATAGATCAACGTCTTTAGCTCTATACAATGTGCTTGTATTAATATCTCTTTCAGCTACATAAGCTTTATCATTAAGAAACACGAATGTCTTATTACCGCATCGACCAGTGAACGATGTGCCCGCTGGGATGGTGAGAAAGTTTGATCCAAAAGATGCTGGAACTGTGAAGCTAAGGTCAGCACGTAGCTTAGAAGAGCGCCTAGAGCGTGGCATGTAGTTTAATTCTTTAGCATGACTTATAACACTATTGCGTTGTGTAGCACTATCAAGAAACATCTCACTGATAGACATGTTATAATAGTAGTTGTTATAGAAGGTATTGTATGATAGAACGTCAAGCAACACGTTCATATTCGACCCTTCGTAGTCGTAGTCTTTGAACTTGTCCTGGTTCTTAAGAAAAGTTTTTAAGGCTTCCTTAGTGGCGGCGAAGTCTAAATTTGTTACTGGTGATATATTGGCCATTATCTTTCCCTGACAAGATCGAGTGTAAGTGATGTAGTGTTACTTGTATTTATGACACTGAACACAACAGTCGCTTGTAAATTATTAGTATCTAAGTCTGCAATGATCTCAACATTCTTTAGATCGCATCTAGGCTCAAACGTCCTAATCGCTCTCTTAATGTTATCACGCAGTATCAGTACAGTATTATTATCAATGTTCTCAAACAGAGAAGCGTTTATATCGCAACCAAAGTTAGGTTGAAAGAGTCGTTCGCCCTTATTGGTCAAGACAATATTCTTTATAGACTCTTTGATAGAGTTCTCATTGATGAGTCTAGACAGGTCTTTACGCCCGGGAATCTGGTCCAAGTTCTTGCTGAAGTCTGAATAAAATTCTTGCGCTTGTGTTCTTGGTGTTAAACCAGCCATCGATATTCCTCTTTACTATATT
>TARA_R110000796_G_scaffold90879_1_pt1 | contig 10709 bp, 2 predicted proteins | sample TARA_R110000796 | Tara Oceans TARA_R110000796 (sample SAMEA4397815) | marine metagenome | biome: Polar Biome; feature: [SRF] surface water layer (ENVO:00010504); material: water (ENVO:00002006), including particulate matter (ENVO:01000060) such as... | depth 5 m | reverse complement strand
CCTATTAGTGCTAGCGAAAGAAACAGATACAACGTGTTTATTCGAGGTATGAAAGAAAACAAAGGAAGAATAATAATGCCTGATAAATTAACTTATGCGGTGCCTGATGGCAAAGGCAACTATTCAATATATTCGCTAGCAGGCAATGAACCGGTACCTGGGTCTGAGAGCTTATCTAAAAATGATCTTGTAAATATGGCAATGATTCCAAACGATATGCTGAAATCAATGAATGCAAATCCTTTAATAAAAGAATAATAATATGTTTGAATATATAGATGAAGAAGGCGTAGCCCACGAAGTTACTCAAGCCCAAGTAGACGAGGCTGCCGAGCTAGAAGGTATAACAAGCGATGAGTATTTAGCTAAAACGGAAAGCATAACGCCCTCAGCTGCTGAAGAAACTCAAAACGACGAAGATCCAATTGACGAGCTTATTACTAGACTAGGAATAGATGGACAGATTGACCCGGGAAATATAATCGACTCTCAGCAAACGGATGTGCCTGTGGAGTCGGACGATATGGCATCCAACTCGGGAGATGGTTCTTTGGAATCACAAGAATTTGATATATCTTCTTTATACCAAGCGCAACCGCTAGGCACAGATGCTACAGGTGGTATTGGCGTTAACATACAGCAAGATCCTTTTATTACTCCTTCTGAAAAGGAAGAGATAATAGAAGAAAAGCAAGATTTAGATAATAGAACAGCTCAGCAAGATTACGAAGCTTATGGCGATGGCCTATATGGTGATTGGGATAATGTTGGTAGTAGAGAAGCTGGGCCTGGATCAAATGCTCCAAGAGAAGTTCAACCAGACGCAGATGGCAACGAAGGTGATAGAACTTTTTTAGGATATGATATAGGTGACAACTTTGCCTCTAGAATATTGACAGGAGGTGTAGATGATTTTTGGCAAAACGCAGACAATCCAAGAAGGAACAATGCGCTAGAGTATGGTATAACCGAAAGTAGTAATACTCTGCTAAATTCAACTGACGGCAATGTTGTAACGTCTAACGTTGAAGACATAGCTTCTAGCTATTTAGACATTGATGTTGACAAAAATCTAAAAGAAATAAAAGACAAGCTCAAGGTCGAAACAAACGCTGACGTTATAAATAGTTTAGAATTACAGAGGCAAGCATATTTCGATGAGAAAGGTTACTTACCTCTTTACAATGTAAATGGTGATGAGACATCTGGTGTTAGAGGGTATTTACCTGCTGAGGTTCAAAACGAGGCAGACGACTTAGCGAACAGCACCAGCTCGGAGGAAAACGATAGTGGTGAAACTGCGCTACAACTACAAAGAAAGCAGCTTTGGGCGGAACTTGTACACTTAGGAGGAAAAGCATCAGACTTAGAAGGACTACCTTCTAATGAATCAGAATTAGGTTCCGTCTACGGTTCGCTTGGCTCTGCATTTACTGTTTCTGGAGGAAAAAGCTTAAGAGATTATGGTGGACTAATGGACAACCGTTCTTTCGGAGGTGTTCATGATTTTGAGCAAATATCTTTTATTAAAAATAGCAATACACTACCTAAAAATCTAGAAGCTTTACCAGGCAACTCACTAGTTGCAAGAAAGTTTAATGAAAGATTAAAAAAATACAAAGTATTAAATAGAGCTATAGAAATACAAGCAAGCCTAGATGGCTTAAAAGAAGAAAGTATTTTTGGTGAGTTTTTAGATGATATAGATATTGCTTTTGGTGGCGATGGACTTATCGCTACGGAGAACAACGATAGAATTGTTCAGGTGTACAAAGACATTATGGAGTATGATATGGGCTACAAAGTTGATGTGGAGTCTATAGTGAATAGAGAAGGCTCTAGCAACAAAAGAAGGTTGATAGAAGGTGGTTTAAATATAGCTGCAGATATAGCTCCTTTAGCAGCTGAAATATACTTAACGAGAAAAATACCGCTTGGATCCGTAGCTAAATACGACAAGTACGTTAAGAACGGCGTGAAAATGGCTAGTCCCGCTGGTAGAAAGGCATACACGTTAGGCGACGCAATGAACAAAAGTAAGGTTGGGCTAACAAACTTTTTGTTAAAAGGTAACAAGTCCAGAGCGTACGCCGCGGGTGTCAACTTAACTGTTGGCGGGGTTGATGAAATTGCTAAGCTTTATTTAGCTGATCAAGTTGGTGGTGCACTGTGGAATCAACCAGGGTTTGTTCACAACACAAAAACTGGAGAAGCGTCGTTTGCTTTTCCCTTTGCTCTTGGTGTTGGTAACGTAGCTGGTGCTAAAATAATAAATAAGTTAAAAACAAAGCATGTACCGATTTTAACACCCGTGCTAGCTAGATTTCCAAAATCTAAAGCAGCTAGTGCTTTCGCACAAGCTAACGTTTCCGCTGCCGTAGGTACTTCTACTCTTGTTTTTGCAGAAATGTTTGATGGATTTATTAAAGATTTAACAGGCCAAGAAAAAATTGAAGCAGAAGAAAAAGACATGTTTCATCATTTAGCAGAAAACTACTTAGGTATGTTTTTTCTAGGCGGCAAGGCTACTTTAACTAAAATGGGTAAAGGTTTACACAAAGATATTTCGCAAAGTAACATCTTACCTAAAAGATTAAAAGGTACAACTAAGGCAGAGAGAAAGCTAGGATTAAAATATGGCGCTGAGCCTGAAGCTATTGAGGCCTCTAAAAAAGAAAAGCTAAATGAAATTAGCGAAAAATATAAAAATGAAGACTTATCGAATCAGAATACTCTAGATAAATATAACAAAGAAACATCTGAAGTTAGAAAGTCCGCTAACGACCTTCAATATTTTCACGAATATAACGCCGCTAAAAAAACAGCTAAAGCAAAAGACGGTTACTACAAAAACTTAAGTGAAAAGTTTATTATAGGTAACAAAATACAGCAAGGTAAAGAACTTACCACTAAGGAGAAAGAGCTAATAGCAGAGCTTGAGGCTCACGAGTTTGACTACCTAATAGCTAGCACTGGTTTAAATCCTAATAGCAAACAGGGCGACGGTATGCGTAGGTTAAAAGGGTACTATGAAAATATAAATAATTTTATTGGTGGAGAAGGATTAAGGTTGCAAGGTGAGTCTAAAACCAGCTTCTTTGAAAAGTATGACAAGCATAATGACAACATGGCCGAAATACAAAGGCTTGAAAAAGAAGCTAAGTCTAAGCCTGCTGTAAAAAAGATCAACTTAGAAAAAATTGAAAAGCTAAAAGAAAAAAACGAAAAGATTGAGTCTGAGTTGAACGAAATAAATCAAGGATTTGAAAAAGTTTTTGAAAAAATGCTCGAGAAAGAAATAGAAATAGCTAAGGCTATAGCTGAGAGCACTGGACTTAAAGGAGAGTTTAAGGCTGTTAGCGAACAAGCCTTTCAAGAAATGCTTAGCAAAAAAGCAGGCCTAAAGTTTTCTAAAGGACAAAAATCTGGTATTGGTGGTTACTACGATAGAAAGTCAGATTCTATATGGTTAAACAAAGAACACTTGAAAGACTACAGGGATTTAGGCGCGCCGCTACACGAGGTAACTCACGCTATACTAAAGAAGTCTTTAAAATTTAAAAACGGTAAGCTAACTAAAGAAGGTAGGCAAGCTATAGACAAGTTTTTAGAAGGCTTAAACGAAAAAGACAGAGCTATAGTAGAGAAAAGGGTTAATGACAACTACAGGTTTGAAACGTTTAAAAACGAAGCTGAGTATATTAAAGCTGTTAACAGCGGTATGTTTGGCAGCGTTAAAGGAGGTATGCCTAATCAATTAAAAGATGTTTTGCCTTTAGAAAACGGTAATATTAAAGTTGAGAAAAAACCTGAATTTTTTGCCGAAGAGTACGTTACAGCTTGGTCTGATGCTGTGAAAAACAAGCAAATAAAATACACGCCTGAGCTTGGTCAAAAGCTATCTGACGCTTTTTACCCTTTACTAAAGAAAGTTGGTCTGTCATCTAAGTTTGAAATAAACGACATAAATGGTGAAAACTTATTTATGGCTATGCAAACTATACAAAGAGGTAGTATTAAAGGTAAGCTTAGAGGTGACATTGTACAGTTAGGTAAAGCAGCAAGAGAAGGCGATTACACTGGTAATGTAATGTCTAAGAATATTACCAAAGAGCAAGCTGAGCAAGCTATAGCTGATGTTAATAAAATGAAAGAGCTTGAAAGGTTTAACCTTGAAATGCTAGACAAGTACAGGCCCGAGCAAATGAATGAGCTTAGAAATGAGATCTCTGAGGCTAAAAAAGACTTAGTTGATGCTAGAAGCTTAAATGAAAAAGATATTGCAAAACAAGACATTAAAAACGCCGAGAGAAAGCTAGATGAGTTTATATCTAACGAGCTTAATTCCGATGCTGTGTATAAAAGAGCTTCTGATAGATTTAAAACCGCCATAGGAGAAACAACAGGTAGATTGGCCACGGCTCTTACTAAAAGATTGTTTGATCCTATTGCTCAAGACTACAAGGGCAGCGTTACTAGAGAGGGTTATAAAGAATCTCTTATCGGTGAGCTAGAACAAATGGTTATAAAAGAATACAAACCTGAGCTTCAGGGCTTAGAGGCGTTTATAACAAATAGAGGTTGGCTAAGAGCTCAAAGCTTAGCTAAAAGACTAGGCGTACTGCAGGAAGTTGTTGAAGGTGGAAAGCAAAAAGAGTACGGTAGCCTACAGGACTTCGGTACACAAAGAAGCATTAAGCTATTAGACTTAGTAGAAGGCATAGATAGAACTAGAGGCGAAAAACTTAGAGCTATAGAAGACAAGGTTAAAGCAGAAGTGGGTAAAGCTAAAGACATACTTGGTGTTATAAAAGCGTTTATGCCTAAGGCTAAGTTTGAATTAGTTGACTACAAAGATTTAAAGTCAGAGTACTTGACCGACATAGTTGATACGTTTGTAACTGGAGTTAGACCTGGTGAATTCAAGGGTAAGGAAGTAGTTGGTAATAGAGCTATGGCTGAAAGAATAGTTAAAGCTATGAAAAAGTCTGCTGACCTTAATACGCCAGAAATGATGGTGCTTCAGAAAGTGTTTGACAGGTTCCACGATTCTTTTTGGGCTTCCTTACCACAAGGCTATACTTCTACAGCGAAAGCTACAATGAATAGACCTAAGTCTTTGTACAAGGCTTATTACAACGAAATGACTAAAAGAGCTACTCAAGAAACTTTTGGTATATCGGCCGGCAAGCAAGGTAGAAGACCTTATATTAAATTTCCAAATATAAAACCAAGTGATTTTAAACTGCCTCTTGGTATAAAGCCAGAAGGAAGCTATGTTAACCTGAAAGAACACGGTGGGCTTTACAAGTTAATGGTAGGTGAGTACGCTAGAGCTTTTGAAAACCAGGCTGTAAGATTAGAGGTTTCACCAGCGGAGGCTTGGGCTAAACACTTAGCTGACGGTAGATCACCGCTTATGTTTAGTAAAAACAAAAACGAAATGTCTGTAAACGACCACATGCAGCAAGGCCGTGACATACGAAACGTATATGAGATAGGTAAGGGCATGATTGAGTCTTTTGGTAATAAAAAGAAATACAGAGAAGCCACTAGAGGTGTCGACCCTGTTGTTGTTGATGCTATTGAGCAGTTGATGATGAACAGAAACGAAAACCTAACCGTAGGTGGTAATGGTTATCAGAAGCAAGTCTTATTAAATTCGTTTACTCCAGAAGTTGTAAGAAATTTAATAACACCTGGTGGACAGTGGAAAGGCTTAAAGCTAAATGATCCTGCTACTAAAGAGAAGTATGTAAATCAAGCTTTTGAGTTTGCTAAACTTCTTCCGCCTTCAATGTCTTCCACATGGATTGAAAATGCACTAGGGCTTAAGGATGGTTATAAAGGAACCATAAAAGTAACCGATTACAAAGTAGAAAGAGAAGCTTTGAAAAATAGAAAGTTTACTCCTGGGCAACAAAAAAAGTTTGACAAGCTAGCTAAAGATTTAAAAATAGACGTGGAAAACCTTGGCAATGCTAAGCAGATGATGAACAGCGGCTATGTAGGTAAAGTGTTAGAGTCGTTGGGTAGAGAAGTTTCTCTTAGCAAAAAGAAAGCAACGCTTGAGGGTTACAAAGGTGAATTAAGCAACGTAAACAGAGCTAACCATGATATGCTAAAATTGTTTAACGAGTTAATGAAACAGGAGTACTCTAACAAAAATTTAGATGCTAATTTTGTTATGTTAAACGGCGCTTTACAAACAAACATCGTTGCTGGAAAAAGAGCAATGAGTACTTTTGAATATATATATTTAAGAGAAGGCAAACAACAAGGCTTAGGTCTTCCGGCTAAAAGCAAAAAAATAAAAGGTGTTAACACTAATATAACAAACACTCCAGAGTACAAGCAAAAATATAAAGAGTATATAGACTCATGGAAAGAGTGTGCTGAGTGGAGCGAAAGGTTTGAGTACAACAAAAAAAATCCAAAGAAGGGTAAAACAACAGAAGAGCTAACGCTATCTGATCTTCAATGGAAAAACGAACACTTAGGAGCTTCAGCTACAACTAACGCTGAGTCCGCGTCGTATATGTATTCTAATGGTAAATCAATATCACTAGAGAATATAAATAACGGCCACAGAACACTCTGGGCGCCTAAGTGGGTTTGTGATAAAGTTCTAGATGCTAAGCTAGAAGTAGACGGTAAGCAAATTGACAACAAGGTTAGCTACGAAGGTCCTATGCGTATCACTAAATTTGCTAAGGAAATACTACAACCTGGCAGAGAGATCCTACACTTTACGGGTGAAAATGCTATTACTCACATAATGAAAGCTAATAAGGTAGCTGAAATGGTAAATGAGATAGCAGACATGTCTAACGCTTCTGTTCAAAAGGTTGGGGCTAAAATGACGCAGTTTGGCGTGTTCTCTAAAAACAATCCAAAGCAAACTAAAGCAAACATAAAAATATTTGACAAGGCTATGGAGTTAGGTAGAGATCCTAACAAGAAATCTAGAGGTGGATCTTTCTTTGACTTCGACGATACGTTGGCTACTACTAAGTCTGGTATTAGATATGAGATGCCAAACCCTTCTGGCAAACCTCAGCCTAGTAGAAAAGTTATATTCATGGCTGGAGCACCTGGTGCCGGTAAATCGACTGTAATAAAAGGTTTAGACTTACTTAATCAAGGGTTTAAAATAGTAAATCAAGACATAGCTCTTGAAAGGCTTATGAAAGAATCTGGCATGCCTACAGACATGAGAGAAATGACTTCAAAAGACTTAAGCAACTTTGGCAAGTTAAGCGGTCAGGCTAGAAGGCTGGCCGGTGAAAAGAAATCAAAATACACAGTTCAAGGTGAGGGCATGATTATAGATGGTACAGGCGCCTCTTTAAAGGTAATGGAAAAATCCGTAAAAGAATTTAGAGAGGCTGGGTACGACGCTCAAATGGTTTTTGTTGAAACTACCATGGAGACAGCTGTAACTAGAAACAAGGCTAGAAAAGAAAGATCTCTTAAAACTGGTATTGTAAAAGGTACTTGGGAAAAAGTTATTGCAAACAAGCAAGCTTACCAAAACATGTTTGGTGAAAGATTTGCTGCAGTTAAAACTGACAACATACAGTACAACGACGCTATGCCTGCCGATCTTATTAAAAAGCTAGACTCATTTACTAAAGGCTACATTAAGGGTAGAATTAATGCTGAGCAATTTGCTGCTAATGGAGCTAAGCTCTTGGAGCAAGGAGCTAAGTATGATTTTAGCGAATTTAATAAAGTTGTTGAAGGAGCACCTGGCCCACTGCTAGGCAAGGCTATTGAAAGAGTAAAGAAGTTTGGAAATAAAGACATGTACATTGTTACAGCTAGACCTGCTGAATCAGCTAGGCCAATACACGAGTTCTTAAAAAGTCAAGGTTTAGATATACCTTTGGAAAATATAACAGGCTTAGGAAATAGCACTGCAGAAGCCAAGGCTATGTATATGCTTAAGAAGTTCAGCGAAGGATACAACGACATGTACTTTGTGGATGACGCTATACAAAATGTCAAGGCTGTTAAAGATGTATTGAAGCAATTAGATATTAAGTCAGACGTGCAGCAAGCTTTAATGTTCAGTAAAAACAACAGAGACAAAGTTGTTAATGAAATAATGGAACACGCTTTTGGTATTGAATCTAAAAAGAAGTTTTCTAAAGCAGAAGGTAAAGTTAGAGGTAAAGATATTAAAAGACGTAGAATATTCATTCCGGATGGAGCAGCAGACTTAGAGCTTCTAATAGAGCCTTTGTACGGAAAAGGAAAAAAAGGTATTGAAAACAAGAAGTGGTTTGAAGATAATTTTCAGCGCCCATGGGAAAGAGGTATAAACGACTTCAACAACGCTAGACAAGCTATTACGACAGACTATATGTCATTACGTAAAAAGATGAAAGACGTTGTTAAGCTTCTGCCAGAATCAGTAGAAGGGACAAACTTTACTCATGACATGGCAATCCGTGCTTATATATGGAATAAAGCGGGTCATAAAATTCCAGACTTAGCTCCAACAACTAAAAACAAACTGGTAAGCTTTGTTGAATCAAACCCAAGCCTTAAAGCCTATGCAGAAACAGTATCTAAAATAACTAGAGTCGAAGGTGGTTTAAAAGAGCCAAGCGCTGAGTGGTGGGGAGAAACTTTAGCTACAGAAATACAAGGATTAGGAGAAGGCATTGGTAGAAAGAAATACATACAAGAATTTATTGATATTAAAAATGAAATATTTTCAGAGACCAACCTGAATAAAATGGAATCTCAGTTGGGTACTAGGTGGAGAGAAAGCATAGAAGATATGTTTGAACGTATGGAAACTGGTAGAAGTAGAAGTTTAAACCTGGGTAGAACTAGTAACGCTATGATGAACTATTTAAACGGTTCTGTTGGAGCAATAATGAACTTCAACACAAGATCAGCTGCCCTTCAATTAATATCTAGCGTAAACTTTGTAAACCACTCCTTTAACAACCCGCTGAAAGCGGCCGCTGCATTTGCTAACCAACCTCAGTATTGGAAAGATTTTATGACTATCATGAACTCCGACATGCTTAAGCAAAGAAGAGCTGGGTTAGAGATAAACGTAACAGAAGCAGAGCTTGCATCAGCTGTTAGAGGCTCTAAAAATCCTGCTAAAGCTGCCTTATCATATATACTAAAAGCAGGATTCCTACCTACTAAGGTTGCGGATAGCTTTGCTATATCAGCTGGTGGTTCTACGTTCTACAGAAACTCTATAAACAAATACGTCAAAGAAGGTTTGGACGTAAAAGAAGCAGAGCGCAGAGCATTTTTAGATTTTCAAGCTGTAGCGGAAAGAACTCAACAATCTTCAAGAGCTGACTTAATATCACAGCAGCAAACATCTTTAGCTGGTAGGTTTATACTACCATTTGCAAACACACCTTTACAGATGAATAGAATAATGATGAAAGAAGTTTTAGACATATCAAAAGGAAGGTACAAAGGCTACTATGGAGAAAATTCAATGACGCACAAGCTTAGTAAAATAGGTTATTTTGGGTTTGCTCAAAGTTTGATATTTGCGGGTCTTCAGTCGGGAGCTTTTGCTTTAATGACAAACTCTGACGATGAAAAGCTTGTTGCTAATTCTAAATTAAACTCCTTAAACACTGTTGCTGACTCTTTTCTAAGAGGTATGGGTATTCAAGGCGCTGCACTAAATGCGTTTAGACTAGCTGTTCAAGAGTTTATAAAGCAAGATGGTAGAAAGTACAACGCTGACTATAGCGAGGTTGCTGAAAAGCTACTTAACATATCTCCAACTGTTGGATCTAAGTTTAGTAAGCTCGACCAAGCTGGTAATACTTACAACTATAACAAAAAGGTTATAAAAGAAGAAGGCTTAACTTTAAACGGGCCTTTGATGGAAACTTCAACTCAAGTAATAGAGGCTCTAACAAACGCACCACTCAATAGGTACTACAGAAAAGGTCAAAATATTCAAAATGCCCTAGACTCTGATTACGAAAACTGGCAAAGAATTTTAATGGGCATGGGTTGGAGCAACTGGGGTTTAGGTGTTGGTGAACCTGTACTAAAAAATAAAGGTAAAGAAAATGAGTACACCAAGTATCTCACAAAAGAAGACTTAAGAAGAGAAGGTGTTAAAGAAAAAGTAAAAAAAGATAAAAAAGAAGCTAAGAAAGCTAATCAGCAAAGATGCACTAAGATAAAATCTGATTACTCTAGGTGTAAAATGATGGTTGACAAACCTAAAACTAGATGTCACTATCACGATTAATGTGTAATAATAAGTACAATGGCAACAGTAGATAAAGAAATAGCTCTAATGCAGCAAAGGATGGATCAAGTAGACAAGAAGTTAGACAAGATGGATGAAAAGCTAGATAATCTAGTTAAAGAACTATTACATCCTGACAATGGCGTAACTGCTAGAGTTAATAAGAACACTGCAGCTAGAAAAGTTTTAGTAAAAGCTATCTGGGTTTTGTATGGTATTGTTGCCGCAGCTATAGCTAAAATATTTATATCGTCATAATATGGAAGAGGTACTAAAATTGATAGAAGGTTATGGATTACCATTAGTGCTACTTTTAGGCGCTTTATACGCTTTATACAGATTTTTAGTATTTAGCCTGTATGAAGTTAAAAATCAATTTTCACGTCATCATGAGAAGGCTGCAGATAATATAAATGAAATGATAAGAAAGATTGATATAATACTAGAGTTT
>TARA_R110000796_G_scaffold245224_2_pt1 | contig 10710 bp, 11 predicted proteins | sample TARA_R110000796 | Tara Oceans TARA_R110000796 (sample SAMEA4397815) | marine metagenome | biome: Polar Biome; feature: [SRF] surface water layer (ENVO:00010504); material: water (ENVO:00002006), including particulate matter (ENVO:01000060) such as... | depth 5 m | reverse complement strand
TTCATGCTGTTTGTTTTTCATACCACAAAGATCAACACGCCCTAGTTAAAGGTAGCGAATAGCTATTAATAATATGGCCGCTGCGCATTCCGGCTCTTGGCTCACTACTTTTGCCGGTAAAGCGCTCATAAGCGCGTGCATCTAAAATAACTGTATTGGCATCCTCAGTAGCACTTAGCACCTGTTTTTTATCAATAAAGTAATCAGGCCGGTATTGAGCAATAAAATCGCCTTTTAATGATGCTTGTGTATAGTTTGATTCAACCGGAAGCCCAAGTTCAAGCCACTTGGCTAAACCGCCACTGAGGACTTTTACGTTATCAAACCCCATGGCTTTAAACATCCACCAAGCTCTAGCTGCACTGAATAACCCTGCATCTTCATAAATCACCACGAGTGAATCGTGATTCACTCCCGCTTTTTGCATCACTTGAGTAAATTGTTCTGCACTACACAAGGTATTAGGCAATGGGTTTGAGGTATCTGCGAGTTCTTTTTTGATATCAAACCGTTGTGCTTTAGGAAGCATGGCAACGGGTGAGTACTCCCCCGCAGCTGAGGGACGTAACATACCCGCATCAAAAATAACCAGGTTAGCTTGCTCTAAGCGAGCATGTAACCATTGTGCACTGACCATGTTTTTCATCGTCTTTCCAAATTTGAGGAAATGAAATAGCTATATATTATTACAGCCTGTTTATAAACAGAATTTAGACTGGTTACAAATTATAATAATGCTAAAATAGCTGCTTTGAGGTTTCTAAATAAAATAAAATTATGCCAATCCCTTTTTACATTATCAATATGCAAGGCTGCGAAGACCGTTGGGAAACAACCCTAAAGCGACTTACCAGCCTACACTTAAATGCTGAACGTTTTGAAGCGACCATTGGCAAAAGTCTTAGTGAAAAAGAAACCCTCAAGTGGTATTGCCCGAAAAAAAATAAAAAACGTTACAATCGCAATCTATCTGCAGGTGAAATTGGTTGCTATGTAAGTCATATGCGCCTTTGGCAAAAAATGGTTAATGAAAACATGCCTTTTTGTGTTGTATTAGAGGATGACCTTTTCATTGAGGCTTCGCTTAAAGATGTTGTTGATGCAGCAATTAAATTGAAAAACTGGGATTTAATAAAATTATCTGACAACAGAAATTTTCCATTTATTGACAGTGCCCCATTAGAAAATAATCTAACAGTCGGTAATTATAAAAAAGCACCAAATGGCACTCAAGGCTACATCATTTCATTAAGTGGGGCTAAAAAACTACTGCAAAGAAAACCATTTTTTAGACCCGTAGATGTCGATATGCAATTTCACACAGAAGTAGGGCTAAGTATGATTGGCATAAAACCCTACCCGGTTGCCGAAGATCGAAGCTTTATTAGTGAAATAACAAGCGCTAATTTAGGTTCACACTCAAACCGCAGTACATTTATCAGAAATTTAATTCATAGATCGAGTATTCATATGCAAAGACGATATAAAACTGCGGATCTTGCCAAAATTACAAGTGAGTAATACCAAGCATATTTTTAAATGTATGCATTTGATTATAAAATTAAATCTTAATAATTTCGCCACGCAATGGCGCCATTTTAGCTAAAATTTTATTTTGCACTGTATGTGGGATATTTTGCTCGTTCATTGCATTTATTAATAAATCGACAACGTGATTGAAGTCTTTTTCGTTTATATTCATGCCGGTATGAATAGCAACCATAGAGTCGCCTTTATACTCACACGGGCCGTTTGTTAGCGCGCATAAGTGGCTTATAAAGCCTTGGCGAAAATGAGTAATGTTACTGTGCTCAAAATAATGAAACACTTGCCTGTCATTACCAATTTGATAAATAAAGCTATCCACTAGTTTTTCTATGCCGGCATTACCATTTATTTGCTGATACAAACTCTGTTTAGGCTTGCTGCTACAGCCAGCTAATACACTTGTAGCCAATAAAAATAGTATAAAAATTCTCATTACCAATATCCTGTCACCGATAAATACCAACCGGTTTGATCGCTTGCTCCAGCTATACTGCCTAAATCTAAGTAGGCGGCGGTTACGCTCATATGTTTATTTGGCATCCAAGCTACAAACACATCTTTCCAATCTTGCTCGCCTAATCCTAGGTTATTTGTTTTTTGACGATACTCAACACCTAACGCTACTTCACGGCTTAAAAATATCGCTGTGCTTGCCTCAAATAACAATTTATTGCTGGCATTATTGCCGCCATAACCCAGTAACCCTAGTTGGTTGGCTTTGCTGTAACGGGTGGTCACGTTCCAAAACCAGTTGTATCCTGCAATAGCACCTAAGTGTAATTTACTTGCCGCTAAGTAAAAGTCGGTGCCGCTGGTGCTTTCTGCACCCACTAGCTTTGCAACCGTACCATCGTCTAACGACTTATGCTGCATACCTAAACTTACTTGTGGCCAACTACTGTAAACAATGTCGCCATATAAACGAACTTTAGCACCAGTTATCGACTGCTCTATTTGCGTACTCAGCGCGGGTACATCAAACTCTTGCTGCGCATAGCTAAGCTCAACGCGATTAAACAAATTAAGCTGTGCGCCACATACATCTAACGTATAGTCGGTTACATCTGCACGGCTACAAAAACCATTAACCGAAACCTCATCCTCACTGGCATACCCAGCAAGTTGCGCCCACGGAACAAGGCCACCGCCACCAGCCCCCTCAACTTGAGACACCCCAGGAGTAGCTAATAATTTACCGCTACTCGCAGCAGTAATAAAACTGGCTGTGAGTAATACCCCCGCCATAAAACACTTAATGTACGCCATCGTATTCCTCTAACCACTGCTCTAATAGCTCAGCTTTTAATGGTCGACTTAAATAATAACCTTGTGCGTGATCGCATTGCATCTGCTTAAGTAATGTTAAGGTTCCTACAGTTTCTACTCCTTCGGCTACTACCGAAAACCCTAATTGATGCCCTAAAGTAATACTCGACTGCACAATAAATTGATCTTTTTGCGATTCATCTAGTTTTAAAATAAAGCACTTATCTAATTTAAGCTCATCAATTGGTAGCATTTTTAAACGCCCTAACGATGTTTGTCCTACGCCATAATCATCAAGCGATATTTTTACCCCAATAGCTTTTAAGTTTTCGAGGGCAATTATGCCTTTTTCTTCATTTTCGATCATATCGCGCTCGGTGAGCTCAATGGTGATCAACGCAGGGTTAACCTTATGCTTTTTTAAAGTACGTACTAATGACGAATGAAACCCCGCAAACGCAATATCTTGTGCCGATACATTGATAGCCGCTTGTAAATGTATGCCTTTTTGCTGCCAAGCGGCAACTTGTGCAATAACGGTATTAACCACCCAGGCAGTGAGCTCAACAATTAATCCCGACTGTTCGGCTAAATCAATAAACACCTCAGGCGACACCCAACTACCATCTTTACGCTGCCAGCGAATTAAAGACTCTACCTTATCAACCTTTTGTATTTTCATATTTAGTTTTGGCTGATAGGTCATAAATAACTGGCCGTCATCATCGCTTATAGCTTGCTTAAGTTCATCAAGCATAACTAAGCGCTCTAAATGCGCTTCGTCTTCGCCTTGTTGATAGTAATGAATATTTTGATGATGACTAGTTGCGCTATCTACCGCTATAAGTACTCGGCGAATTAGATCCTCAGCTTGTTCACCGTGTAGCGGATATTGCACCACCCCCACACTAAAGCGTAAGTTTATTTTCAAGGTTTGAATGGTGTACCCCGCTTGGAGCTGCGCCATTAAAGCAATAATACCGCGTTTAAATTCGCTCACTGCCCCCGCCGGAAACACGGTTAAAAACTCATCGCCACCAATACGCGCATGAAACCCACCCAACTCCTCTGAAAACTCACGAATACGATGTGCCACCGCTTTTAAGCACTTATCACCAATGCGTGGCCCCAACTTATCGTTTATATGTCGCAGGCCTTTAATATCGATAGCTACTAACGTGTGTGCAGTGCTTTTATTTAATTGTTTAGCTAGCATTTCTAGCATAGCCGAGCGGTTATAAAATCCGGTTAGCGCATCATGGCGAGCTTGGTAGCTAATTTGCTGTTCACGTTCATTTATATCGCTACCCATGTTATGAAAAGCATCCATAAGGGTAGCTATTTCACTGCTTTGTTTGCTGCCTTTAAATTCAAAATTATAATTACCCTTTGCAAATTGCTTAGCCACCACGGCCAATTGCGACAGTGGTGTAGTTAAATTATTTGCTAATAAACTACTGGTTACTACCCCAACAATTAAAGTAAGTATGGCAAGTATAATCAGCGTAATAAATAGCTGTTCAAAATCGCGATAGCTTTGGGTTAAATCGGCGCTGAGTAAAATTATTACCGGGTGAGCTTGCAGTGCAGATAGCTCAATTTCGCGATTTTTATACACTAAATAATCACCAAAAAAGCGCGACGTCGTTTTGCTATTAAAATAATTAACTGGTTGAAAATTTGCTGGAGGGGCTACCAGTGAGGTTTTTACTAAGCTATCTGCGTTCGCTATAAAGCTTACTTCCATACCGGTTAGGCTTTTAAGTTCTGAAGCTACATTACTGGTTATTTTAAAACCCACCAAACTGTAAGCTATGGTGCGCGGGGTTTTAACTGGCAGTAAAATAACCTGGTACAGTTGGCCATTTAATACCACAAAACTAGAGCGCTCCGCAGTAGTTAATAACTCACTCATTAAAGGCTGCAGATTATCGGTAAAGTTGTCCTCATCATCATTGGTTGATATTAACAGCCCCGACAAATCTAACAGCAGCATTAAATCGGCATTTATACGCTGGCTATGATTGTATAAAACACTGCTTATAGTAGCAGCGTCACGCGTGGCAACCGCTTGTTTAAAGCCAAAATCGGAGGTGAGTACTTTAGCGGCAGTTAATAGTAGGTTTTCTTTCGAGTTTAAATATTGTTTATAAACATTTTGTGCCACGCTTATGTCTTGATTGACTTTTTCTTCTTGAAACTTACTTGTAGACCACCAAAAGCTCAGCAAACTAACCACAGTGGTTAATAACACCAAGCCTACACATAAAATGGTTATACGGTTTCGCAAATTGTTAGTCATTACCGCCCTTAAACTGACTGCCAAAGGTGTTACGTGGTGCTGGCGAGGAAGTATTTATGGTTATAGGTAAAATAGCTTGTGGCTCTATATTCATCATTTTTTTATTTTCTAAAGCCGCAGTTTGTAACGCATGCCAAATACTTATTTGCAAAGGCTGCGTAGTAACAGGCAAACTTACAACTCCGTTTTTATCGGTTTTATAAACTTGCTCACTCTTAGCCACATAGATATAACCCACCATAGAATCATGAATATTACAGCCTAGTACCACAACACCTTGAGTGTCAAAAATAATTGGCTCTTTGGGTTGCCCTGAGTAGAGTTTTAATTGAAAAGATTTAGCGCTTGAAAACGAATACACGTTATGGCGAATATTATCGCTATTAGGAAAGTTAACTAATTGCCCTTGCTGCACAATAAGTAGCTCAGGTAAAAACTGCTTATTTACCTGATCTATTACCGCAACGGGGAGCTTTTTAACACTTGGATTTGTAGGCTTAAAAGCAGTGTTTGCTTGGCCTATTTCAACAACGGCATTAGGTAATACCACACCGTGTTGATCTTTTATTACTAAATCAATATTTGCGCTAACAGCAGCGTGGCTAAAAAGCACACTTAAAGCGAATAAATAACGTTTTTTTGCAAAAACTTGCAATGCTCGTTCAAACATAACCATACTCAAATATTAATTTTAAGTTCAGTTAATTAGAGACGAGCAAAAATTGCAAGAAATATAGTTCAGTCACTAAAAATAAACATTTTAGCATTCATTTTTTAGCACTTTAGTCGTGTTATTTTATAATTAATCCATAATCGGCATCTAAAATAGCAATTACTTCTTGACGCGGATCAGCAGGAATAACAATCTCTTTGCCCACTATTTTACTGGCAATGCCTACGTAGGTATTTGACACTTCAAGCATTACTGACTCAGGTAAAATGTAATCTTTAGCTAGCTGCTCACGCTCATCCATGCGGTCTTTATTAAGTAGTACGTCACTCTCTGGCACGTTATTAATTAACAGCTGACGAAAACCTTCCTTTGAGTTTTCAACAATCTTGCCATCTTTATAAGATGCCTCATCCCAAATACGTGATGAATCAGGCGTGCCTACTTCATCAATATAAATAAGCTGCTCTGCGCCATTTATATCTTCTACATAGCCAAATTCAAATTTGGTATCTACAAATATTTGCCCAAGCTTAGCCAGCTCGCCACTTATTAGCTCAAAACCTTCCACTAATAACTTTTCGTATTGGGCTACATCATCTGCCGTTCTAAAGTTAAATACGCTTAGGTTATTAGTAATATTGCTACGCGTTATATTTACATCATCAACTGGGGGAATATCTGCCACACCAGTAATAATGCCTTTGGTAGAGGGAGTAATTAATACTTTATCGAGCTTTTGATTAGCTGTTAAACCTTCTGGTAAATTAATACCACAAAAGTCTCGTACACCTTTAGCGTAGTCGCGCCACATGCTGCCTGTAATATATTGGCGGGCAATGGCTTCTACTTTTACCGTACTGGCTTTGCGTACAATCCAAACATACGGATGCGGAATATCAACAATGTGATTACCCGCCAAACCGGCTTCATTAAACATGTTAAACCAATGAGCAGCCACTGAGTTTAATGCAATCCCTTTACCAGGAACGCCATTTAGGCCATTTTCACCTTGCCATATGCAATCAAAAGCAGAAATTCTGTCTGAAATAACCATAATGGCTAATTCAGTATCGGCAGGAACGTTATAGCCTTTTTCATTTATTAAGCGTTTGCTATCTGCATCGGTTAACCAATAAACTGAACGCACTTTGCCACTATGTACTTTACCTTTGGTACGAATGGGTAAGTCATCGTTTACGTCTAAAACTTTATAGCTAGTCATGCTATCTCCGGGGTTTGGCATGCTCAAAGAGCAAAGTATGGAATTGGGGTTAGGCGCTCTATAATAATCTAGCCAACCACAAAGCTCAATCTTAGGCTAAAAACAAATCATCTCAGTATATTTATCTAGCTAGCACATTGGGGTAAACTTGAATGATTACTTGCCCTAAGGAGCTAGCTTGAACTATTTAACTGCCACTAAGAATAAGAAATATTTAATGTATATTTCTCAAAATTATTCCTACGCTATTTTAAGACCTTTGCAAGCAGAAATATTAGCTCAAGGAGGGGAAGTTAAATGGTTTTTAGAAGGTGATGAAGTAGACCCTAAGTTTTTAAAACCAACTGAACATCGCCTTGAATCAGTCAAAAGTATAAAAGATTGGGAGCCAGATGCTGTGTTCATACCAGGCAATACTATTCCAAGCTTTATTCCAGGAAAAAAAGTAGCTGTATTTCATGGTTTTAATTCTGGAAAACTAAATAGAAAAGGTAAAGAAGACCATTTCAATATTAGAGGTTGTTTTGATTTATATTGTACACAAGGACCTAATACGACTTTAAGGTTTCAAGAGCTTGCTAAAAAGCATGGCTTTTTCCAAGTTTCAGAAACTGGCTGGCCCACACTAGATCCTCTATTTAATGATCATGCAAGTAATCCTTATTTAAGTAAAAACTCTCGCCCCACATTATTAATTTGCTCTACTTTTTCTAAGCGCCTATCGCTCGCGCCTAAATTATATGAACAAATAAAGCAATTTAGCCAACACGGTAAATGGCGCATTTTAATGCAGTTTCATCCTAAAATGGCACAAGAGTGGGTTGATAAATACAAAGCGTTAAGTAATGACAATCTAACCTTTGTTGAAACAGACAATGTTATTCCTTTATTACAATCTGCTGATGTAATGCTGTGCGACACTTCATCCATATTACTGATGTTTTTGGTACAACGAAAACCGGTTGTAACGTTTTGCAATAAAGCACCTGAAAAACACTTACTTGATATTACGGATAAAAATAACGTTGAAGCCGCAATAGACTACGCACTAACTTACCCAAAAGAACTTGTAGATAATATTGAAGCTTTTTGCCAAGAGTTACACCCATACACAGATGGTAAGTCAAGCCAACGAGTACTTTGCGCAACCAATGAACTGTTGCATAGTGATGAAAAGCTCAAAGCTAAACCGCTTAATCTTCTTAGACAATTTAAAATGCGCAAAAGACTTAACTATTGGAGTTGGTAAGCCGTTATGATCAACCTTGAGAATGTCTCTTTCAAATGGCCAAAAAGCGCAGTCACCCCGACTCTCGCTATTAAGCAGCTTACGATTAATGCTGGGGAACATGTTTTTTTACATGGTCCAAGCGGCAGTGGTAAATCTACCTTACTGGCGTTACTGGCAGGCATTAATGTTACCACTAGCGGCCAACTTTGTGTTTTAAACCAAAACCTAAGTGCGCTCACCAACGCACAGCGCGATGTATTTAGAGCGGATCATATTGGCTATATTTTCCAAAACTTTAATTTACTACCTTATTTAACCCCATTAGAAAACGTGTGTTTAGGGTGCCAATTTTCGAAAAAGCGTCAGCAACACGTGCTCAGCCAAGCCGATAATTTAGAGAGTGAAGCAGCCAGATTACTCAATGCACTGGGGTTAGAGCCGCACTTTCATAATCAAAATGTTGCCACTTTAAGTATTGGCCAGCAACAACGTGTGGCTGCTGCGCGTGCATTTATTGGCAGCCCAGAGCTAATTATTGCCGACGAGCCCACATCGGCGCTCGACACCAACAACCGTCAAAGCTTTATAAAACTGCTGTTTGAGCAAGCTAAGCACGCCAACAGTACTTTAGTCTTTGTTAGCCACGACGAAAGTTTGCAACCACTTTTTAATCGCAGCATCGATTTAGTTAATTTGCAGGCAGCATCATGATCTTAATTAAACTCGCCTATAAAAGCCTATTAAACCGTCGTAGTAGCGTGCTGTTAACCCTGCTTACTATCGCTATTAGCGTTATGTTACTGCTAAGCATTGAACGGGTACGCATAGACGCAAAAAGTAGTTTTAGTAATACCATTTCGGGCACCGATTTAATTGTCGGTGCGCGCACTGGCGATATTCAATTACTGCTCTCGTCCGTATTTCGAATAGGTCACACTAACAACGGTGTGAGTTGGCAAAGCTATGAATACATAACCGGACAACGCGGCGTAAAGTGGAGCATTCCAATAAGCCTTGGCGACAGCCACAAAGGCCAAGCAGTATTAGGTACCACCCTTGATTACTTTAATTATTATCGGTTTGGCAAAAAGCAGCCACTGAGCTTTAAGCAAGGCCACGCATTTAACACGATTAACCAAGTAGTGCTGGGGAGTGAGGTGGCGAGTAAATTAAACTATAAACTGGGCGACAGCATTGTTATATCTCATGGTATGGGCAGCACTAGTTTTCATCATCATGATGACAACCCGTTTAAAGTGGTCGGTATTTTAAATGCCACCGGCACCCCTGTAGATAAAACGCTGCATATACCGCTGGCCGCTATCGATTTAATCCATGGTGGCCATAGTGCAGAGCATGACGAACATGAGCACAAGGAACATAGCAACTTAGTTGGCCACCCAAAACAAATTACTGCGTTTTTAATGGGCTTTAACTCACCACTTTACACGCTGCAAATTAGGCGCAATATAAACCAATATAAAAAAGAAGCACTGCTGGGTATTATGCCTACAGTAACACTAAAAGAGTTATGGGAAATGCTCGCTATTGTTGAAAAAATACTGCTGCTATTTTCTGTTGTGGTAGTCATTATTAGCTTGCTTGGCATGTTAACAACGCTCCTAGCTAACCTTAATCAGCGCCGCAGAGAGCTTGCCATATTACGCTCAGTAGGCGCTCGGCCATGGCAGCTATTTACTCTCATTAGCATAGAGTCACTGCTTACCACTTTACTCGGCTGCATAGTTGGGTGTGTATTATTTTATGCGCTGATGTTTTTTGGCGCAGGTTACTTACAAAGTCACGCTGGTATTAGCATTAATATTGCCATGCTCTCTTACTATGAACTCACACTTATAGGCGTTATTATGATTGCAGGATTTATTATTGGTTTAATTCCCGCTACTCGCGCTTACTTTTACTCACTCAGCGATGGCATGAGTATAAAAATATAACTAGGACAATCATGACGTTTTTAAAAACAACTTTTCAATACATCGCCTTGGTAAGCTTAATACTAACCAGCTTTGTTAGTAGTGCAAATCCACCCAAAGAAATTTTTTGGGAAGACCTAATTCCACAAGGTCATATGCAAATAAACACCCAAGCGCAAGCTAACCACGAAGGCAGTGAGCAAAACTGGGTTCAACCAGATCTAAACGCCCCTGTAGTAAAAGCACTTGATGGTAAATCGGTAAGCCTACCGGGTTTTGTAGTACCACTTGAAGGCGACAGTGAAGTAATTACCGAGTTTTTACTGGTTCCTTATTTTGGCGCCTGTATACACGTACCGCCGCCGCCGCCAAATCAAATAGTACATGTAACCATTAAAGGCGGTGTCCCCATCGACAGCCTATACGACGCCATAGTAGTGACTGGTGTAATTAGCACCCAAACATGGTCAGGCGAAATAGCCCAAGTAGGCTACACAATGAAAGCCGTAGGCGTAGCTCCGTTTGAGCTTTAAA
>TARA_R110000796_G_scaffold245405_1_pt1 | contig 10713 bp, 11 predicted proteins | sample TARA_R110000796 | Tara Oceans TARA_R110000796 (sample SAMEA4397815) | marine metagenome | biome: Polar Biome; feature: [SRF] surface water layer (ENVO:00010504); material: water (ENVO:00002006), including particulate matter (ENVO:01000060) such as... | depth 5 m | reverse complement strand
GTAAGTCCGCCCTAGCAGCGAAGCGATCCTAGCAGGACGTAGTCCACCCTAACAGCGAAGCGACGCTAGTCTTTTTGTTTAGCGCAACAATAACAATGGGATGTGGCTTTTACTGATCATCCGTGTCGTATTACTACCAACAAAAAACTCACGAATACGTGAATGACCATAAGCACCCATTACCATTAAATCAATTTGGTGTGCTAGCTGGTAAGCCTCTAGAGCAGTTTGCACTTCGCCCTGACAAACCGCAGTTGTTACCTCAAAACCAGCTTCAGTAAGAGAGTCTGCAACCGAGGTCAATTCGGTTAGCGCTTGAGACTGATTGTCAGACACCATCACTAAATGACATCCGAGCCCTTTAAGTAGTGGGCTGCTAATCACTCGTTCAAGCACTGTTTTCGAGGTGGCGCTGCCATCATAAGCGATCATAAAACGGCTTGGCATTGCAAACTCAGGCATCACCACTAAAATCGGCTGCTTAAGCGTGCGAATAACACTTTCTAAATGACTGCCAATCGCTTGCGCTTGATCTTGATGCTGCTCACCTTGACGACCAATAACCACCAGTCTGGCATCGGCTTCTTGCTCAAGCAGCGTTTCCACTAAATCCCCATGGCGCTGCAGTGTTTGCACCGTCACAGAAGGTTGCGCCGCTACAATGCTCGTTTGAGCATCTTGTAGCATATATTTACCTTGTTCGAGCGCGAGTTTACTCATGCGCCCTTCAAGTTCAACCATCTCAGCAAGTAAATGCTCTCGGCTACCAAGGCCAATATTTCCCGACAGATTTAACTCTGTAGGATAGGCAGACTTATCCAATACATGTAATAACGTCACAGGGGCGTTCAACTGCATAGCCGCCCACCCACTAGCATCAGATACCGCGCGTGTTGCTTTTGAACCGTCGATACAGGCAATCACATTTGTCATCATTATTATCCTTTTATGGTGTTGCTATGGGCTTAGTGACCTGACATCATTTTTTCAACGTCTTCGGGTTTATCATGCACACCAAATTTATCCACAATGGTAGCGCTGGCTTCGTTAAGACCAATTAACTCAACTTCAGTACCCTCGCGGCGGAATTTAATCACCACTTTATCGAGCGCCGATACCGCAGTAATATCCCAAAAATGCGCCAAAGATAAATCAATAGTGACTTTTTCAACCACTTCTCTGAAATCAAATGAGTTGCTGAACTTATCTGCTGAGGCAAAAAAGACTTGGCCAACAATTTGATAATGACGGCCGGCTTCTGCGGTGGTGTCGGTGCTTTTAACCACCATAAAACGACCCACTTTATTAGCAAAGAATAACGAGGCAAGTAACACACCTACAAATACCCCAATCGCTAAATTATGGGTAGCAACAACCACAACAACTGTGGCGACCATCACAAGATTGGTCGATAAAGGATGATGTTTAAGATTACGAATAGAATCCCAAGAGAAGGTTCCAATAGACACCATGATCATCACGGCAACAAGTGCAGCCATAGGGATCATTTTTAACCAATCACCTAAAAACACGATCAAGATAAGCAAAAACAAACCGGCAGAGAAGGTCGACAAACGCCCACGCCCGCCTGATTTAACGTTGATAATAGATTGACCAATCATGGCACAACCTGCCATGCCGCCCATTAAACCAGCACCGATATTAGCAATACCTTGGCCTTTACATTCGCGGTTTTTATCACTTGGCGTATCGGTTAAATCATCAACAATAGTCGCTGTCATCATTGATTCCAATAAACCAACAACAGCAAGACCAGCTGAATAAGGGAAGATGATCATTAACGTTTCAAGGGTTAATGGCACTTCTGGCCAAAGGAAGATTGGTAACGTATCAGGAAGTTGTCCCATGTCGCCTACGGTACGGATGTCTAATCCCATGTAAACCGCAAAAATGGTTAAGCCGACAATACAAATTAAAGGTGACGGCAACGATTTACCAATAACAGGGATTAATGGGAATAAATAAATAATACCCAGTCCTGCTGCGGTCATGGCATACACATGCCATGTGACATTAGTAAGCTCTGGTAACTGCGCCATAAAAATTAAAATGGCGAGTGCGTTCACAAAGCCAGTCACCACCGAACGCGAGACAAAACGCATCAAACTGCCAAGCTTTAAGTAACCTGCTGCAATTTGAAATATGCCGGTCAATAACGTTGCTGCTAATAAATACTCAAGACCATGCTCTTTAACTAAGGTCACCATCAATAGCGCCATAGCACCAGTGGCCGCAGAGATCATTCCAGGACGTCCACCAGTGAACGCGATGACCACAGCGATACAGAATGAAGCGTACAAACCCACTTTTGGATCAACCCCAGCAATAATAGAAAAGGCAATCGCCTCAGGAATTAACGCTAGCGCGACGACTATACCTGCTAACAGATCTCCACGGATGTTGGAAAACCATTCTTTTTTCATGTTTTGTATCATGTATTTTACTCTGTTTTAATGTTAGCCAATATGCCAATAACATATGTTAACGCCTGATATATCAGCGTGCGTCAGCGGTGAAATTAACTCATTAATGCGACAAAATGATATTGGATAGTGATATACAACAAAAACTACCAACATGGCAGCAATTACGGACGGATCTTAACGATCCAAATAGGGAGGAAAAACTAATGCGGCTTAATATTCATTATGGAAAAACGACCTCGGCAATATGTGTAAATTAGGCTTAAAATTTATTAAACGCGCAGTGCATAAAAATGCAGCGGCAAGTATAAAGGGTTGCATAAGTAAAATCAAAGCGTTTAAACAGTAACACCGCGGACACGTTTGCTGGTTTAGAGCCTTGTCAGAGCAGTTAAAGTGGATATAAAACTCAGCTATCACCTTTTAATGCTCAACTGAACAAAGCCCAACGTTATGATGAAGAGATAACTTCAATTTTTTCTGAGGTAAATTTGTTATACACAACGATTAAGCCGTAAGCCATTAATACTGAAACACACTCTGAAATAGCACCCAGTAACCGGAATGCTTCGTAAGCAGAGCCTGGAATTAATGTTGAATCAGTTGAATCGAGGCATCATAACCCGCGATTAATAAGTACTCCCAGCTGTGACTATTCAAATCGGGCACCAATAGAAGATAATCGATTACCGGCGAATATTTTTGCGATAGTTGAAATGCTAGTGAGTTCGCATATAACACTAAAACACTAGCGACTAAACAAGGTAAATACTTCATATGTACTGTCCTTAATCATAATGTTTTACACACCGCTGCTAACGCGTAAATATACTAGCGCCCTAAAATTATATAGCTGAAAAACACACCTTAATTACTTGCTGTTGCCGCGCCTAAATTAACATCATTTTTGAGCATCAACACCACTAAATAGATCAAACCAAATAGCGGTACAATTGATAATACAGCGCCAAGCACGCCTGCCAGAATCGGTGATTGTGTTTTACGACGACCAAGAAAATAACTGATAACACCCACTACCAATGCGAAAACAACAATTAACTGGCCAACCAGCGTTGCATTAACATTCATCAAAACTCTCCTTGTTGTTTTATACATAATACAGCCAAATTACCTCTACCAAACGGTAGCAAGGCACTCATTAACAAACATGCTACATTTACTAGCAATTTGATGCAAAGCAATTAATGTCAGCACTTAACAATAAACCATGCGCTATGAAGCTTGAAAACTATTACAACATTTACATTGAGTGACATTACCGTCGTTATAATCACACTCTAATCCCTATACCTACAACCCAGTAAACTTGCCATTTTGCACAATTATCGGTAGTTTTACTGTATTGAAAGACGTAAAAATAATAACAAAGGATTACGGATGGGAAACATACTTTGGGTGGCCTCTTACCCTAAATCGGGTAACACTTGGGTACGCGCATTTTTAGAAAACTATATTCAAAATCAAGATCAACCGATTGATATTAATACCATGCACACCATTTCGACAGCAGAGTCGGCCGCGCATCGTTACCAGCATTATTTACCAAAAGACAAAACGGCCACCACCGAACTGACGTTAGAAGAAGTCAGTGTACTAAGACCACAGGTTCAGGCTGATATTGCGCATCAAGCTAATGGCACCACATTTGTAAAAACCCACAACTACCTAGGCGAATACAACGGTCATCCACTGCATAACTCCTCTGTCACATCAGGAGCAATTTATGTGGTTCGTAACCCATTAGATGTGGCAATCTCAATGGCCAATTACTTTGGTTATAGCATCGATGAAGCCATAGCTTATATGGCTGAAGAAATGACAGGCACGCCAAATGAAGCACCGCATGTGCCGCAAATTATTACCTCTTGGTCTATGCATGTGTCTAGCTGGACTGCCGATGACGCATCAAAGCTGATTTTACGCTATGAAGATATGCTAGATGATCCTAAAAAGGTCTTCCGTAAAGTAGAATCCTTTTTAGGTTTGAAAAAAGATCCTGTCCGCCTGAAAAATGCCATTAAGCACTCTTCTTTTGCTCAATTGAAAGCCCAAGAAACTAAACTCGGCTTTGTTGAAAAGCATGAAAATGCTAATGCCTTCTTTAGGAATGGTGGCAAGCATCAGTGGAAAACCAAACTGACACCAGAGCAAGTACAAAAAATTGTTGCTACCCATTACGAGCAAATGAAGCGCTTTAAGTATTTACCTGCTGGAATGTAATGCCAAATAAAAAGCATTAAAGCCTGACTTAGATTGTTCATAAAAAACGTCCTATTGCAGTAGCAATAGGACGTTTTTATTGGATATCACTTTCAGTTTGTCAGCATACTAAGTGCGTTTACGGTAAGCCATAACCAGCAACACAATACCCGCGAATAGAAACGGTAAACTTAACCACTGGCCGGCACTGAGCATTGACTCATGATATGCAGCTTGGCTAACTTTCACACTTTCAATCGCGATACGCGCGCTGAAGACCAGCACCAAAAACAGGCCAAATATAGCCCCGTGTTTTTGCTTCATATTGGTGTATTTATAAATGGCGTATAAGCCGATAAATATTAATAAATAGGCAAACGATTCATACAACTGCGCTGGATGGCGCGGCAACATATCGATGCGCTTAAAGATAATACCCCATGGCTCAGTTGTTGGTTCGCCCAAAATTTCTGAATTAGCAAAGTTCGCCATACGCACAAAAAAGCCAAATATAGCAGTCGCGATAGCTAAACGATCAAGTAAAAATAAAAACGGTAACTTCACTTTTCGTTGGTAAAAATACAGACCTAATATCGCTCCTAACCCGCCGCCATGGCTGGCAAGCCCACCTTCCCAGATCGCAAATATCTTCAGCGGATGAGCAAAGTAGTATCCAGGGTCATAAAAAATACAATGAGCTAAACGTGCCCCAACAATAATGCCAATAACGCAATACACTAATAGATTATCAAGTGACTCAACATCTAAGCCTTCTTTTTTGTAAAAGTGCTTCATCACCTGAAAACCAGTGGCTATAGCCAACGCAAAAAGCGCGCCGTACCAATGTACGGTTAATCCCATAAACGAGACTAATATAGGATCAAAATCCCAAACGATGTGTTCCAAGTTACCTACTCCAGATTGATATGGTGTTTTGTCGCGTTATGCTAAAACAACTTTACGACAGATGATACATAGATACTTAAGCGAAGAGAAAGTTTCATTAACTAATCAACATTGAAGCGCTAAATAAGGTAACATTTAGCGTTATTTACTGCTTATAAACTGCATTGTTAGAGTTAACCAAATGATGGCCGATAAAACCGAATACCATATTGATATTACCGAGCACAGTACTGACGCCATTGAGCTATTGGCGCAAGTCAGTAGCCTGAGTAAGCAAGTATTGAAAGATGCTATGCAAAAAGGCGCTATTTGGCACAGCCATGGTAAACAAACTAATCGTATTCGCCGTGCAAAAAAACCTTTGCAACCGGGTGACAAGCTGCATCTTTATTACAATCAATACATTCTAGATGAACAAGTTACACCGGCAGAGTTATTGTTTGATGAAGCTGAATACAGCATTTGGTACAAGCCTTATGGTATGCGTTGCCAGGGCTCAAAGTGGAGCGATCACACCACCATTAATCGCTATGCTGAATTAAATATGCAGCCACAGCGCAATGCCTTTATTATTCATCGCCTAGACCGTGCTGCCACCGGATTATTAGTATTGGGACACAGTAAAAAAGCCACTGCCGCTATTGCTAAGCTGTTTGAAACTCGCGAATTAGAAAAGTACTATCAAGTGATTGTTGAAGGTGAGTTTCCGAGCAATCCCGTTACCATTAATACTCCAGTCGATAATAAACCGGCGTTATCACACGCCACCTTACTGACCTACAACTCAGAGTTAAATCAATCCAAGGTACAGGTAAAAATAGACACCGGCCGTAAGCATCAAATTCGTATTCATATGGCAAGCTTAGGCCACCCCGTTGTAGGCGACCGTTTGCATGGCAATGGCGACGAGCACTCGCCCGACCTTGCACTGACATCGTGTTATTTCCGTTTTGTTTGCCCATTAAGCAACACGCTAAAAACCTTTGAACTGCCAGAGCATTACCGACCAGCATTTATTACCCATTAAGCAATGAAGTAAATAAGCAATTATTGTGCTTACACATAACAAACAATATTGTTCATCAACATCAATGGAACCACACACTATGCGTCATATCATCGCGTTACTTTGTCTTACTCTTAGCCCTATGGGCATCGCCGCCAGTTTACAACTGCCAGACAGAGCCGAAACGGTATTAGTTAATGGTAAAGCCTCACAACAGCAATCTAGTGTAAAACTGGACTTAAGCATGCCCGATAACATGCAACAAATCGCTTTTCGCTATCAAGCCCGTTACCGAGATAATGGCAGCCAAAATGATTTTGTTTCTGATGTTGTTATTTTGCGTTTTCAGGCCAGCGAGCAAAACTATCAACTCACTTTGCCGACCATTAACTCTGCCTCACGCGCCAATCAATTTAATGATCAACCTACTATAACGTTAACCGACAATACGGGTAAAAGCATTGTATTCACTCAAGATAAACTGATGAAATCAGGCTTACAAATTGGCCGTAACTTTGCTCAAGAAATCGCGCTATATAATGAATCTGGTGCCATAGCTGCAATTGCATCAGCTAAACGTATCAACAAAAAAACAGCTACAGCAGCGCCCGTAGTACCACTAGCACCTGTAGCACCAGTAGCACCAGTAGCAATAGTACCAGTCGCAAAAACGACTGAGGTTACAGCAAGTAACAATACCGCCGACACTCAGGTTAATAAAACTGAAAATATCACCCAAGCAGAAGTCAGTAGAATGCTCGATTATTGGTATCAAAAAGCCAATCCTAATACCCAAGCAGAGTTTAAAGCCAAAATAAATTGATAATGATGGGTGCTATTGAACGAAGGTAAAACCTAGAGTTTGAACTTGAATAGCTCGACACTCATTCTTTTGAGGCTAATGATTTCGAGGCTCACTCTTTTGAGACGAACTCGTTCAAGAGCAAATGTTTTACGATTAAATGTTTGAGATGAATTATTTGAGATGAATTGTTTGCGGCAAAATGTATACGGCGAACTCTTTGTCGCTAACTCTTTGTAGCAGATTGTTTGCTGTGAAATGCTTATTGCAAAATGTTGGCTGCGAAATGCTTGCTGCATATTGCTTGCTGCCAATGGTCATTAAGCTAACAATCTCATCGACTATTTTACGGCAAATATACGTTAGCGTTGGGCACAAATATCAGCAAACGTAGCTTTCAATAACCGTTGTAAATCAGCAGGACTTAGCGAGATATCTACGCCTCTTTTGCCGGCGCTAATGTAGATACGTTGATGCTGCTGTGCAGAAATATCGATAACTGTCGGCAAAGGCTTTTTTTGCCCTAATGGGCTCACACCACCCAGTACATAACCGCTAGAACGCTCAACGACTAACGCCTCTGCCATGTGGGCTTTTTTTGCGCCCGCGGCTTTCGCGATTAACTTCATACTCAGCATCGACGACACTGGTACAACCCCAACCACCAGCGCTTGGTTATCTAAGCTCACCACCAAGGTTTTAAACACTTGTTCCGTTGGCACGCCCAGTTTTTGCGCTGCTTCTAAACCATAAGATTCACTATTAGTATCATGATGGTATTCATGCACTTCAAAATCTATTTTATGCTTTTTGGCTATCTCAATTGCTGGGGTCATGATAATGCGCTCATTTATGGATTCACCGCCAATACTTTGCTTGGCTGATAAAAATGCAGATATCGCAGACAAACATAACTGACAACCACGGTAGCGACAAGCAATTCAAATTCAGCTAATGCATTAATTTGCTGTATATATTCCGCTGCCATGCCAACACTTTCCATCCAAACAGACATTTTAAATAATGCCGTTGCCCCTATCACCATCGGAAACGTAAACGCGGCATAGCCGGGGCTAAAGGGTAAACGCATCAGTTTGAAAAAACATAGATAGATAATTGAGGTCATTAACACCCCAATACCAAATAATAGCCCAACAATAACCGGCGATGGTTGTTCAATTACCGTTAAATAGCCCGCCAAAGATAAACTTGCTGGCGCCGCTAAAATCGCTAAAGTAGGTTTGGCTGCATCTGGGATTTGTTCTGTAAATATAAGACGATAAATCATCATCGGTAACATTATGGCATAACTCAACATGCCAAAGATTAGCGCGGCATGAGCAACCCACGCTAGATGAATATTGCCTGAAAACGACACATCGGCCACCACAATACCAATGGGCGGTATAAACCAGCTAGGCACCATATGATGCAGTGAAAATTGTTTACTGCGATGATAAATAAACCCGACCAAAAAGCTGATGTGCAGCAATACTGCAAATGACCATAATAAATCACCTGCGAGTGCAGAGGCATAACTCAGCGAATTCGACACCACCATTAACGCCATTGCAAAAGTAGGTACCACGCTGCCGACCACTGGATGAGCAAGATCCTGGCGTAATAAATCTGAATGTAATAAAAATTTAGCACTTAAAATCAGTAATAATACACTTGCGATGGCAGCCCCACCCCACTGACTATAATGATGTAAATCAACGAGGGTTTCCCAACTCCAACCTAAACTTGCAATTCCCAACGCTAATCCAGCCATAGGGGTTGGAACTGCCGTTAGTGTTTGTTTTACCGCTCGAATCATTACAACCTCAAAACAACCCATCAGAGAATAAGCTTATATTACGCTTGCACTTTGTTTATATATATCCAATTATATGAAACATACGTTCATAAAAATTGAACGAGATATTTATCATACCAATAACGATGAAAATAAAAATGAAACCGTTCACATTAACTTTATAACCATCAAACTCACTCTATATAAAACTAAGCGGCGCTATGCACATTTCATTAAAGCAGCTCAACGTGTTTACCAGTGTTACCCAACATAAAACCTTAACCGCTGCAGCTGAGGCACTGTATTTGTCTAAAGCCGCGGTGAGCATGGCACTGGCAGAACTCGAAAAACAATTGGGTCACCCGCTATTTGATCGGGTCAATAATCGCTTGGTGCTTAATCAAGAAGGACACAAGTTATTACCACTGGCCGATGAGCTGCTTAGTAGAGCAAATAATATCAGTCAATTGTTTGATGCAGACCACGCTTTTACGGGTCAATTGAAAATAGGTGCCAGTGACACCTTAGGTAATCATGTTGTACCTGGGTTATTGAGCCAATTTAGGCAGCAACATCAACATTTCTCACAAAGCGTGGTGATTTCAAATTCACGCTTAATCTGCCAAAAGCTGCTGGATTACGAGTTAGACATTGGCTTGATAGAGGGTAAAAGTCATCACCCAGAACTCATCGCCACTCAGTTTAGCCATGATGAAATGTGTATTATCGCTGCGCCTCATTTACCCATAAGTCAGCAGGCACAATGGACGTTTAACGATTTAGAACAAAGTGAGTGGATATTACGTGAAGCAGGTTCTGGCTCAAGAGAGTTTTTTTTACGCACTATCGCGCCGCAAATAGAATCGTGGCATGAAGTGTTTGAACTTAACACTACTGAGGCATTAATTAACAGTGTCGCCGCCGGACTTGGTTTAGGGTGTTTATCTGCTTTGGCGGCACAATATGCGATTAACGATGGCCGTGTGGCTCAGCTTGATTCTCCAATTAAGGGGAATCATATTAATATGCAACGACCGTTTTGGTTGGTAGTTCACAAAGATAAGTATCACAGCCCGCTGTTGAAAAGCTTTATTGAGTTTTGTCATCAATGGGGTAATACATAAAGCGGTTCTTGGTTGAATATGGCCTTCGGCCACTAACGTCGTGACGCTTCACCATACCTATTTTTCAAACTTCGTTTGAATTAAGATCGCAAGGTTCCACCCTGCACGGGCCAACTACATCTGACATTCCAGTCACTCTTCTCTGTCATTTCGGTCGACATTTCCCATCGTCCCGGTCACCATTCTCCGTCATTTCGGTCGACATTTTCCGTCGTTCCGGTCGCCATTCCCCGTCATTCCGGTAATGCTTGTGAGCCGGAATCCAGCTCTGTTCTTTGGTTTTAGTCTTGGCGATGGCCTACGGCCACTAACGTCGTGGCGCTTCACCCACACCTATTTTTCAAACTTCGTTTGAATTAAGATCGCATGGTTCCACCCTGCACCGGCCAAAAGGGGATCAACAGCAATCCCCT
>TARA_R110000796_G_scaffold45370_2_pt1 | contig 10725 bp, 13 predicted proteins | sample TARA_R110000796 | Tara Oceans TARA_R110000796 (sample SAMEA4397815) | marine metagenome | biome: Polar Biome; feature: [SRF] surface water layer (ENVO:00010504); material: water (ENVO:00002006), including particulate matter (ENVO:01000060) such as... | depth 5 m | reverse complement strand
TGTATGTATGTTATGTCTTTTATGTCTATCATATATTCTTCATTAAATTTTAACTACCACAATTTAACTCTTAATACCTACTAATTTTTTAAATTTATTAGCATACTTAATCATTAATAATAGATTGTATCTATAATCAACCACTACTTTAAGATTTATACTTGATTTATTAAATTTTTTAGTATTATGAAACATTCCAAATGAATAAATTTCTACTTTGTAATGCTTTGCTGTTCTATTTGGATTATATATTTTTAACTTTTCATTAAAGTCTATTGCTTCTTGTTCGTTATTAAAACACTTTGCTTTTCTATTACCACAATCTTCATAATAAACAACTTCATAAAATTTTTTATATTTAATCTGTGAAAATTTGATTGTTGTATTTTCCGTCTGGGAATTGTAAGCATACGAACACCATTCTAAATTTGATACGTCATTATTTAATCTGTTTCCGTCTATATGATTAATCACTTGGTAGTTTCTTGGGTTCGGTATAAAATTAAGAGCAATTAGTCTATGTAATACATTTTGTTTTGCTCCATTTTCATTTGTTAAATGAACTTTATAATAACCGCTGGTATTAACGTTTTTAGCCATTAATCTATACTCGCTTTTAATGTATATATCGCCACGTGGATTTATTAAATATTTTGGGTAATCTTTTATTTCTGTGTAGTCTTTTAAATCTATTGGATTAAAATATTTAATCTGTAATTTTTTCTGTGATACTCTGTAATTTTTAAGATAATATACATTTTTAGTTTGTAGTTTTATTAATCTTTTTGTTCTAATAAGTCTTACTTCTCCTAATTCATTAATCTCATAATGTTCTTTGGTTTGCTTATAATCACTTGGATTTATAATTTTCCAGTTCATTATATAATGTATATCATTTAAACTTTAAACGCTTTTAAAATAACAATTTTATAAATATTATTTGGTTCTTTTTATTTTTTAACTATATCATTCTCGTCTTTATTTACTCTATCATTATCATCTTTATTATTAAGATATGCTCTAACTTTTTTATTTATTAAATCAGCAAAATTATTTTTAGTTACTTTTATACTATTTAAATAGTTAATATCATTATCACTATTAAGTCTTACACGCTTGTTTTCCATTTTATATAATATATTAATATTTAATCTTTAATTGCTTTTAATAATAATTTTAATTAGACAACATATAATCAAACGCTTTAAACATACTCATTTGAGCCTCCATTTCGTTATATGCTGTATCAACTGCTTCTTCGGTAGAATAAAATAATCCGTCAATATGATTAGTTCTTTCTCGTCTAACTTCACCCCACCAATCTTGATGACTATTAGGGTCATTAGGATAAAATATTTTCTCTTGTTTTTCTTTGTATTTTAACTCAATATGTAATGCTTCTTTCATAAAATCTTTTAAGTTTTTATTAAGTTGTAATATATCTTGATATTCATAATCATTATTCCATTCACCATTATTAAGTTTTTTACGCTTGTTTTCCATTTTATATAATATACTATCATTTAGTCTTTAAATGCTTTTAATAATTATTTTTATAATATATATATATAGATTTATACATATTATAATAACTTAATAACCATCAATGTATTAACCAATAAGATTTATACATATTATAATAACTTAATAACAGAGTGTATTAACTAATAATATTTATTAATTTAACAACATTTTATAAAATCAATACTTAAATTAACGCCTCCATTAACATTTGGTTTAATTTGTAATGCTACTAATTTTGTAATATCTTTAATATTTTCATCTGTAAGAGATTGTCCCCAGCCATAAAATACTTTTGTAATATTTTTAAGTTCTCGTGGAATTGAGTTATGAAAAAATAATTTATTTAAATCTATTCTTTTATCTAATTCATATTCAGTTTTAATTGTTGATTTCCATACATTCTTTAAAAACCATTTAACTACTCTTTCTTTGTTAATATTATTATTAAACTTTGAAAGCATTAAGACATTTTGTTTAAGCAGAATATCAGTAATCGTGTATGTATTCATAATGTAATGTATAATATATATATATATTAATAATGTAGTTTATCTTTAAATGCTTTTAAAATATAATATAATTGTTTTTAGTTTATTTTTTCATATTCTATTCTAACTATTCTACTATCGTTTTTAAACATCATACACGTTTCAGTATAATACGTATGTTTATGTTTATAATTTTCTTGTGGTTCTATTACACTCAATAATTCTAAAACCCAATCAAAATATATAACGTTGGTTGATAATTCATAACAATCTGTATTATAATCACTTTCATACTCTATGTGATTTTTATTGTTTTCAATTTCTTCTAAAAATTGTTCTCTATAAACTAATTCAATTGATTTGTAATACTTATTTAATACATTATGTATTGTATTGCTCTGTATAGCATTTGTTTTAATTTCATCAGTTATTAATTTTTTAGCAATTATTTTATTGGATTTTATTACTCCATATACACTTGATAATTCATTTATTACTTCCGCAAACACATCATTAAACGATGTATCTATTGGTTCTATTATTGGTAATAATTTATTTGTTAAGATATTTGTATTAGTTTCTTTTGTATAAATATTATTAAAATTCAATTTCAATTTAACATAATTAGTTTTTAAAATTTTAAACTCTAATTCAGTTGATACGTCTGTTGCTTTATAATTAGATTGTGTGCTTGGATATAATAATTCTTCATTATAACTTTTTTGATAAATTCGTTTTTTATCAACGATTATTCTGTTCTTGGTTGCTTTAATTAATTTTTTATCAATATTTTTATTAAACTTTCCAATGTTGTAATCATTTAAAGTGTATTGTTTATTTAATTCTGTTAATTTAATTAATTTAGTCGGTAATGTGTCTTGATAATTATTATATTTTATAAAATTATTTAATTCTAATGTAATGTAGAATGTGCTATATTGTCTGTCTTGATGATTGGAATTATAATTAAACCCATAATCACAACCATTCCATTTTTTATTTTTGCTACTTAAATAGCCACTTCTTATTCCGTAGTCTTTTATGCTTCTTAAAAATATTTTAGTATCTCTAAATAAATCCATTGATTTTAAAAAGTCTATTTTTTGCTCTATATTAAATATTACTTGGTAATCATTAAAATTACATTGTATAAAATCTTTATTTGTATCTATTATGTCTTTTAATTCTTGGTTTGTATATCTCGTTGTAAAATCTTTATCTACTTTAAATAATTTCAATATATTCATAATACTTTTTAATTCTAATTGTTTGGCGTCTGTATTAGTTAAGTGTTGTAATGCGCTATTATAATCTATTTCGGCTTTTTCATATTTGTAGATGTCTTTTGTATAATTTATTAAATCATTGTTTTTTAATAGAATTTCATATAACATTTCTTCTTTATCTGTATCTATAAGTGCGTCTATTGCTTTTTGTGATACATTTTTTAATAAAAAGAATTTTGTAATTTTTAACTTTTCTTCATATGTTTTTTCTTCTTTGTGTTTTAAATCATCATATTCATTTTGGTCTATTAAATCTGTTTCTTTGAGTTCTAAAAGTTTCTGTTCTTTAACTATTAAATTCGCTTCATTAAATTCTTTAAAAAATGATTTGTTTGTATCATAATAAATATTGTTTATCGTAATTCCGTGATGTTTAAATCGTGTATAGATGTCTTGTAAAAATGCTCTTTCGCTAAAACATAATTCTTTTGTATTAATAATTCTTAATTCATTATACGCTTCATCAATGTTTTCTATTTGAGTATATTTGCTTTTGAGTAATTCAGTTTCTCTAATTGTAATATATTTTTCATAATTTTTATTGTTATATCTATTAAAGTGTAATGTTTGTAATGTTGCTATATTAATCGTGTTGTCTATTAAAAATCTTACTCTAAATAACATTTGTATAAAAATTCTTGTAACGGGACATTTATAATTAAATCCAACAGCATATACTTTATTAAAATATTCAATTTCTATGCTTACACCAGTAGTAATTGTTGGTGTATATAAAAATAAATCTATATTGTGATATGTAATATTTGTTTGTAAATTACTAATAAAATCTTTTTTATCATATTCTATATTATTAACTCTAACAATTGGGTCATTACAGATAAATAATATATTTTTGTTTGGATATTTATTTTTAACTTGTTCTTGTATTACTTGTATATGTTTTTTAGAACTACTACAATATACTATTTTCTTATTTTCTAATTCATTTATAAAATCTGTATTAAGTTGATTATACGAGTAAAACGAGTTAAATTTATAATCTGTATATTTATTATCGGTTAAAAAGTATTTATCACTTTTTTCATCTAATAATTTCTCTAACCATTCTACTCTCGGTAATGATATATCAGCATCTAAACATAAAACTTTATCCGTGTCTTGTAGTAATGATTTAAATTTTTGAAAAATTGTATAATCTGTTTTATTGTTTTGGTTTAATGTCGTGCTTGTAAAATGAGATAAAATTGTTTCAAACTCGTCTAATATGATTATATCGGCGTAATGTATTTTGTCTATGCTTTCTAAACTACATATTTGGATTTGAGCGTCAGTAATATCATTATCGTTGTCTTGATGATTAACTACGTCATAACCTAAATTTTTAAGTTTGATTGTTAATTCAGTATTCAATGAGTTATTTTCACTTACAATTAAAACTTTTTTATTGGTTTGTCTTGCTTTTTCCAGTATTTTAAAAACGATATGTTTTGTTTTACCACTACCCCATAATGCTTTTATAAAAATTAATTTTTTTGTAAGTTTATTAATTACGTTTTTTAATTCGGCTATATTACTAATTGTGCTTTGTTTTTTATAATCACTATCATCTGCTATATGGTCTTGTGCGTAATAATGGAATGTTTGTTTATTTGTATCTAATATAACTTCTTGATAAATTTTAATTATAAATTGCTTATAACGGAACTCTGTAATTCTACTCTTTGCTGTTAAATTGTTTTCATTAATTTCTATAAATATCTGTTTTAATGTTTTATTTGTAATTCCACTTGAAAATCCAGTTATATTTTCACAATAATTTATAAAATCATCGCTAAATTGATTATAATTTAAATGTATATTAAATTGTTTTGCTATTTTAAAAAGTATAAAATTTGGATTTCCAGTTATTTTTTTTAAGTCTTTATTTATATAATTTTGTATGATTTCATTACTACATTCTCTATTTGTAATTTTCGCAGAATGTTCCATAAATAAAGCATAATCACAATTTTCATTATATAAATATTTTAATAGATAGTTCCATAAAAAGCCATTATTATAAAATGCTTGTGGTAATACTTCTATCAGTTTCTCTACAATAGTATCTTTCTCAATATTTATACTTGTAAAATTGGAATTATCTATTACTTCTTTTATAATTTCTTTATTATATGAACTTTTGTATTCAGTTAAAATACAATTTTTAGTATTGTTAATTAAATAATTATCAATTAAATTATTACTTCTTGTATAGTCGTCGTATGGTATTAACTTTCGCTTATTATTATATTTAAACTTTGTATTATATGGTAAGCAAAATAAATTATTATTTCCATATACTTTTGGGTCAATCTGTTCTATGTAATCGTGTATATACAACACTAATTCTTTTTGTTCTGCTTTCTTCATACAGCATTTATAATAAATAATATGTGATGACTTGATTTGTGTTTTATCTTCTTCTTCACGAATATAAATTAGTCTGTCTAAACAGATGTCTTTAACTTTATCTTTCAGTATATTATTTAAAGTATCTAATTGTTTTTCAAAAGTTTCTATACTGATTGGTTCATCTTTGTAATCTATATCAATATAAAACGATGGGGTTGTTTTTGTAACAATTTCAAAACAATTATAACTTTGGTAAGATTTTCCGTTTAATAGTTTTATATTACCGCCAGTAATAAGTTTTCTCATACTTTCTTGTGTATCGCACTTAATAAATTTATAATTATAATCTTGTTTGTATTTGTTAGATATTCCTACTACTAAATGTAATTTATCTGGACGTCTGTATAATTCTTCACTCATTATATATAAACTTATATTTTGTCTTTAAGTAGATTTATTTATCTTTATTTAATTATAATTTATTAATTTATCAATTTTAAAAAAATATTCTATTTTTGACTAATTATAATCGCAGTAGAATAATTCAATTGCTATGTTTGCTTTTAATATGTCTTTTAAGATTGCTTTTTAGCATCATTTTATCACATAATTCACATTTAACTTTATTATCATATTTAACTTTATTTGGTTGTTCTACTTCTTCACATACTTCATCAATAATATCATTTAATACGTCTTTAACTTGCTCTTCGTCTGTCTTTTCAATTGTATTAGACATTAATTTTTCACGCAGTTCAATAACTTCATTAGATACAGAATAATTACTCATAATTCCCAATTTATTTGATATAGCATTTAATTTCTTAATAGCATCGGTATATTTTCCAGTAAAATAATCCAACTTTTCATACTTAAAATTATCTGTTCCATATTTTCTAATTTCATTAATAACTTTATTGGTCTTTTTAGTATCGGTCTTAATAGCATTCGTTACGCTCCATTGGTAGTTACGATAATTCTTATTAGTGGTAATATCCAAAAGTTTAATATTATCGTTCTCATTGTTAATTAGAATAATTGTATATTCAATGTCGTTATTTCGGTTGGTCTTCGGCATCGTTTATAATATATATATATATATAATATTTCTTTAAATAGTTTTATAAATCTTTATTATTCTTTATTTCACATTTGGTTTTCTGTATGTTTATTTTTAATATGGCGTTTTAAATTATTAGCAAACATAAACTTACCACAGAACTTACACATTGGTTTATCATTTGATTTTTGCTTAATTGTTTCTTTATTACATTTTTGATATTCTTTTTGATATTCTTTGATTGTTTCTTTATTACATTTTTGATATTCTTTTTGATATTCTTTGATATGTTCTTTATTATTTAATCTATATTCTTTTTGATATTCTTTATTATTTAATCTATATTCTTTTTGATATTCTTTGGTTTTTTGTTTCCGCTGTTCGTCTGTTATAACATACATTTTGCTATGTAAATCAGCATTTAATTTAGTTCTCCACTCATCTACAATGGCTCTCATTTGTGTTATTTTTTCTACTTCTACATTTGATAAACATACCATTTTCCAGTTCTCCCAACCGCCGTTTTCTCTAATTGTTTTATATAATTTATTGTTATATATTACATCGCTTTTGCTATTACAATTATATTTATATTGTGCTTTTTGTAATGTAAAATTCTTTGTGCTTCCAACATAAATACTTGTTGTATCCTCACAGACTAATTTATATACATAACATAACATTTTATTTGTATTAATTTAATAGATTTATTTTTAATTTTTTTGTATCAATTTTTATTTTAATAATATTTTTTTTTCTTCAATTTATATCTTTTATGTCTTTTAATTTAAAATTACATTACTAATATAAATATTATGATTACAATTAAATACACATTAGAAAATATTAATAGTATAGTAATTTTATTAATTCAATATAGTAAAACAAAAAATACTGATTTAATAAAAGAATTAATAAAATTACTTGGTGATGATACAGATACAATAGAATATGATAAGTATTATAATAATTATATAATATCTAATAGAGATATGTTTTTCCAATACTCTAAAAACGATTTTAAATTATGGTGTAATTTGGTATATAAATTATATGAGTGTTAAATTTGATATATACTTGTATGTCGTTAGATTTATTACTGGTAGAATAGAATTATATTTCAGTATGAAAAACACCATTAAACAAAATCTATTAATGTATCGTTTATTAATTTATAAAAATCTTTATTTGGTAATAATGTAAAATTATATTCAGTTGAGGAATATAGAAAGTGATAATCTACTTGTGGTATATAACTAAAATAATTTAAATTATACGATGCTATTAATGGGTGTATTTTATCATATAATTCTATTGTGTTATAATGATTATCATATTGGGTCTTCAATGCTATAATATTACTACCAAAATAAGATACGTTGTTATTACTTATTACTGGTGCGTTATAAATAAGTATAATACTACTTATTGATACTGGGTCTTCTTGATGTAATTGGATTATATTATGTTGTCGGCTATATAACAATTTTAAAACTTTTATTTGTTTTATGTCTTTTAATTTCAAAAAATTATTATACTTACATACACAACAATTATATTGTATTGTATCACTTGAAAATGATAATACGCTCAATTTAGTTATACATACATCGCATATCATAAAAGAACATTTACAACACTTATTTAATTTTTTATAGTTCTTGAAACATACATTACACTCGGTAATTTCATTCATACTTAATTTAAACTAATATATTATCTATTTTTGTTAAACTAATTATTTCATTACTATCATTAAGATAAGAATGATATTGTTGAGATATTATACTATTTGTTTTATCAGTTAATATAAAATTAAAGTATTTTTGATTTGTATAAATCTTGCTAATTGGTTTGATTATGTGGATAATTTCATAATCATTTAATAATTTTTTAAACTTGATATTGCTTTCATAAAGACAATTTATACTATGTTCTATAATATCTTTTTCAAAAGTATAATGTTTATTATAACTATAAATAAAATTGTTGTGTTCTTTTGGTTTTTTCGTAGTATCTAAATTATTGTCTTCGTCACTACTTATGTCGCCGTCGCTACTGCTGTCTTCATATATACTGATTGTAGATATATCATTAGTGTCGTATTCTTGCTTTGGTTGTATAGTTTGTTTTGGATTAAATATATTATCAATTTCTTCTTCGCTTATTTTTTTTTGATTTATTAATTTAATTAATTTACTTGATGGGTAATAACACACTCTATTATTCCAATCATTATAAAAAAAACCATCATTAATAGAATGTGTATTATTTGTTGTATCACTATTTAATACTAACTTTGATAATTCTTTATTTTTGTTAATCATAATTAGTTCTACGTGGTAATAAATAATAGCATTATCATTTTGTTCTGTAACCCAACAATTATATAAAAAATCTTTGTATTCTAATTTATTATCGTTAAGCGTTGCTTTGAGTAATGGTTTTATTCTAAAAATAAAATTTTCTTGTATAAAATATAAGTAATCGTGTGTTAGATAATCTAATGATTTAACAACATATTCTATTTCAGTTGTTTTTTTTAAATTTGGTAATTCTTTAACTTGGAATGGGTGTAATTTAATTTTATCACCAACTTTTACTTGTTTGTTACTTAACGAATAATTATTATTGTTTTTAATTCTTAAAAAAACTGATTTTCTTGCTATTGTATGTTGTGTTGTAATTGTAAATAATGATGTTAATAATTCATCTAATAAACAACATTTATCTATAAAAAGTAAGTCTATTATAGTGTTTAATTTAAGAATTGGAAAAGTGATTTTATTAGTAATTATACTATTCTTAATTGCTGTTAAAAAAAGATTATTTTTATTGCGTCTAACAGAATACTTGGATTTATTAAATATTTTTTCATTCTTACTAATAAAAATAAAACAATCTATTTTTTCATCACTATCAGTAAAGTTGTTATACATTAAAAAGTTTATAAGTGTTTTATCAGCATCTACGTCTTTTGGTAAGTCATTCATTAAACTTTTAAATTTATCTTTAATATTTGGTCTATATTTAGAAGTTACTACGTTCATTTTATTTATATATATAATTATAATTTGTCTTTAAATGGTTTTATAAATCTTTAATATGTTTTTGGTGTAATTTAGTTTTTTCGTGGCGTGTTTTAGTTTTAATTGTAAATAATCCACCACAATTACATATATATTTTATACTATTATCATATACAATGCTGTCGTGTCTATCATAAAACTCCAATATAATTTTACTCGTTACTTCTTGTATATCTTCTTTTGTATATGTTAATGGTATTTCTGTTTCTGCTTCATAAATCCATTTTAAATTATTCCAACCATCATTTTCTCGTAGCATTTTATATAAACCATTATTGTAATACTTACTTGATTTATCATTATAATCTGTTTTTTCTTTGTATCTCATAATCTTATCTTTTAATTTTTGCGTTTTATTTCCGTCTATATACGTAATAATAAAAAACACAAACTCGGGGTTTTTATCACATACTATTTTGATAATAATATATAACATAATTAAATGTGTATTATATATTATTAAGTCTTTAAGTAATTTTATATGTCTTTATTTATTTATCAGTTTTTTTATTAATTCTTTTATTGTATTTTTCAATTAAATCATTAATGAACTCTTCTGTAAAATGTTTTCCATCATTACCCCAACCGCCCAATTGCTTATTAGGGTGATAAGTAATATAATTAAATTTATCATAAATACAGCCGTTATTTGTTTCTTTGGATATATTATAAATAAATTGGTCTTTCATTTTAGTTGTATTATTATTAAGTCTTTAAGTAATTTTATATGTCTTTATTTATTGTATATCTTTATTGTATGATTTTTTATAAATTAAATTCGCAGTCGCTACTTGGTGTCCCATTTTATCTGCTGACTTGCGGACATCGCTGTAACATTTATTATCTAAATTATTTTCAGCAACGTAACTATGGCGTATATCATTGATGCTTATGGGTATATTATATAGCATTTTAGATATGGCTTG
>TARA_R110000796_G_scaffold52979_4_pt1 | contig 10736 bp, 3 predicted proteins | sample TARA_R110000796 | Tara Oceans TARA_R110000796 (sample SAMEA4397815) | marine metagenome | biome: Polar Biome; feature: [SRF] surface water layer (ENVO:00010504); material: water (ENVO:00002006), including particulate matter (ENVO:01000060) such as... | depth 5 m | reverse complement strand
CCTCTTGGTAGTACCCACTAAGCTTATAGTAGTCATCTCCAAAAGAGTAAACTTTCGTTGCCTGCTCCATGAATCTCCTCCTAGCTCCTTTTAATCCTTTTCCAGATAGCTCCGCAGCTTTTACCGCCGCGTCAGCAGTACTAAAGTCTCTCATCATCTCCATATATTCTCCAGCTCTAGCTGTGTCCCCAATAACTCCTAGCGACTTTAATTTATCCGACTCCATAGTCTTACGGTTCTTAACTAAACCTTCTGAGTCCCCCCAAGCCATCTTAGAAATCTCAGCAATATTCGCAAAATCAGCCAAAGCAAAGTGTCCAGCATTAGCGGAGAGAAGAATTCCACTCTCCATATTTCTTGAAATAGTACCAGGAGAAAGAACTGTTTTATAACCCTTTACTGTAGCTTGTATTTTTAAGTATGATCTATAAAGGTCACCCATAGAAGGAACCCAAGTTTCTGAAGTTGGACCCCCCGCTGCAGGGAGAGGCTGCATGTTATCGTACATCCTTTTAAAATCTTTTGGCACCCATACATCAGATAAAACATCAAAAGCCTTTCCTGTTTTTGTTAGTCTTACATATCCTGGAGGCCCGTTCCCGTTTGCATCACTTGCTTTTCCCATCCCCCAGTTAAGTAAATGATCTCTAAACGCAGTTTGGAATTGAAAATCACCTACATAGTTTCCGAGTTTATCTACTGTAGCGGCGTAGTTATATATAGGGTCATTAATTTCACCTAATAGTCTTCTAAACGCTTCTGGAATATCCTTTCTACCCTTAAACATACCTGTATTTAAAGCTCCTATTTCACCTGCTCCTTTGATGACGTTCCCATTATTGAATCCATCATTAATCTCTTGTATATAACGTTGAATGTCAGCACTAGCATCATCAAAAGATTTACCTTGCTCACGCATGACATACTGAATAGCATCGTTAATAAGAGCTTTTTTATTGGCTGGCATGGTATTCCAATCGCCCATCAAAGATTCTATCCATTGACCCTTATCAGAAAAAGCCTCGTAGCTTCTTTTTAGGTAACTACCCTTATTACTTCTTACCTTCTCTAATTGAGCTTTCTCTTGTGGTGTAAGGTTTTTCTTACTCGACAGTAACTCAATAAAGATTTCAGACAATCCATCTATCTTTTGTCTAGCGTAATCTAAATGCGACTTTTGAGTTTCAGATAAAAAAGATACCCTAGCACTATCATCACCCCTTAGGTATTTATCAATTTCACCTATATTCCTGTCGTGCTGTGCATCATCAACTTTTTTACCTCGGAAATCAAACTGTATATCTCTGAGCATAACTCCTATCGCCATAGCGTCTCTACTTAATTGATCGTCACGAACTCTTTGATCACGCCCTTGTCTTGTAACCATATCCCCTGCGGCCTCTCCAGGCCCATCTCTTTGCTTCCAAATCTTCCACCCCCGCTCACTATATCCCATTTCATTTGTTGCAAACCATCTGTTACGAATATTCCTCAGTCTACTCCCTAGTTTATTTAAGGCATTCCGTACTGGACCTTTTGGTGTATTATTTGTGCTATATGGATTAATTGTTGGTGGTTTCGCCACTTTAATTTCCGTTCCACCTTCAGGAGTATTCCGTAATATCTGATCTACATCTGCAAGCATTTTCTCCCAAGCCTTAGTCCCAGGCGTCATATCTGGTAGTTTATTTACAGGTGTAGTCCCCCCTTTGCCCTGAGTTGCTAATATAGCGGCATCATTAAAAAGTTGAATTTTCTTATCCCTTATTTGATCTGGCGTGTATTCCCCGTTTTTTCCTTTAGGTTTTGCCCCAGATTCCTCAAGCCTTACTACAGCGTCGGAGTCGGAAATTTTAATCTGCGATTCCTTTACTAAAGGATTTTCTGAACCAGTATTAAAGAACTCTTCCGTCGTTATTTTCGTCTTCCCATCAGCCCCCTTTCCTTTAACCTTAGCATCCATGGATACGGTTATTACAGTACCGTCTGCTAATTTAATCGTTGTGTAATTATCTGCCTTAGAATTTGGGAGACCCTTTGTTATCTTTACTTTCTTTTTAAAATCAACAGAGCTCCCATCGGATTTAACTAAGCCTTTTTTAGTCGCTACACTATGCTGGTCAAATATTCTTGCTAAATCTCTAGCCTCCGACCTAGACATATTCTCTACTAATATACTATTTTTCCCCGATCCAAACTTCCCTGTAACCTCATGGTATACATACCCGTTTTCTTTAAGGTACTGTATAAGTTTATCGTTAGCGGCTTTATTCTGAGCCTCACTCTGGCCTTTACCTTTCGGGTTCTCCGCTGTAAGTATAGCAAACTTTTCAGAATTAAGTATATTCGTTAAGCTCTCTTCTGTAAGGCTTGTTTTTGGTTTGTCCTCTATGTTTTTTGTTACCCACTCAGGAGTCTTTCTGAAATCCATCTCAGAGAGTCTTACCTGCTCTAGCGTTATTTGGTTCTTTGTGGGGTTTGCATTCCCCTCTTTCATTAAGGATTCTTTTGCATTTTTTTTATTTACGGTTATCTTTACATCGCTTTCACCTGAAGCCTCAAACCCTTTTTGAGCGAGGTCGTATCCTGCTACATGGCTGTCTTCTATAGCCTTTTTCTGTTGGATGTTATCTTCAAATTCGCGCTTAAACGCTGACAATGCATCTTCATAATTCAAGTTATCCTTACTCTTTGTATCCTTAGAACCCCCCGAACTATCATTAGCTAAAGATTTCTTTATTCTAGTAATATCATTGTGAATTCTTTCAATAACATTAGTTAGCCTGCCTATCTCGTCAAGATCGGGTTGGTTTTTTCTTCCAATGTAATCGTAAAAATCCGCGTCAGCCTTCTGCTTTAGCGAATGTCCTTGATTAAGACGCAAAATCGCCATCCTCGCCGCCATCCTGTCTTTATAAGTAAGCCTTGTGTTATCTGCCGTCCTTTGTAATCTTTGTATCTCTAATCTGTGGTAGTAATTTATCCCATTTCGGCCTATTGCATTTTTAGATAAATGAACCCCATAGCCTTTCGCCCACCCTAAAACATTCATTCCTGGTCCAACAGGCATCATAGCCACGGTCATTTCCCATGCCTGATCAAAAGCTTCTTTATGGGTCATTGTTCCTGGTTTTGTTTTTTCAGCATGATTCCAAATACGTTGGTATTGATCAATAAACATAGGTAGGGACGACTGTGGTATAGCCATCCCCGAACCTTTAATCATCTGTTTTAATATTTCAGTAGGCTTACCATATTGCATTAACCCCTTAGTGGATGATGATCCTACCGCTCCATGAAAAGCTCTAAAGACACCGTAGTCCGCAACAAAACTAGTAGCAAAATTCCTACCTAAATACCAATTACGATTTGCATTATTCGTTTCTATATTAAACTTCTCTCTGAGTTTTGCTTCAATTTCCTCAGGTCCATCTCCATCCTTTAGATTAATGAAATTTATAGCTCCGTTTCTATTCTCATCTCCGTGATATGTATATACCTCTCCTGTATCTTTATCCGTAAATGTATCAAACGATAGATCGTCCTCTATCATCATCGCATCAACAGCCGTTCCCCATGTTGCCATAGCTAGGGCTAAGTATCCAGGAGATACCCCCGTGTACGACATAATTGCTGCGCCGATTATATAAGGAGCTCCTTCGGCGATCATCCCATATTGCTGCGACGCCGCATTTTGGAACTCATTCCAATCCCCCGTTCTTGCAAATTTATCATAACTTTCCGTAATGTCACGTTTATACGTATTCATTGTCAAGTTTAACTCCTCTATCTTCTTATCTCTCTTTTTTCTTCCTCTTTTAATTGGATCATCAATCTCACCTTCGCTATCAGTATATGGCTTACCTTGATAATCCCTTGCTAGTCCCCCATAATTTAGTCCAGTTGCCTTTGAAAAGACCCACATAAAAGCATTTGAGAGATTTAACCCCCCTAATTTTAGTTTAGTAACAAATTTTCCTTCCGTACCGAAAAAATCCTGGTTACCGTAAGCTTTATCATCATTGAAGTCAAACGAATAGCCTTTATTTATCCTGAAGTAATATTCTAAATCTTTTAATTTATCCTCATTCTCTATTACGCTAGTCGGTAAACCATCTATTACCATACTAGCAAAATAATCCATAAAATCGTTGTTTAACCTATTTGTGGTTTTTTTAGATGGCTTACCGCTCCTTTGTAACTGGCCGCCATATGTTCCTATATGTTTATTGGCTTCAACACCTATCGCCCCACTTCTGTTTGCATCATCTTCTTCATTTTGATCCGATTTATATCGCCCGCTAGACATAGCGATTACATCCATTACTAAGTCTCTGTATTCTATTAAAGGATTTAAATCACCAGTCTCACCGAAGAGTTGCCTTACAGGCTTAAACTCCTCTGTTTGTATAAGCTTGTCAAATATGGGGTTATTTCTTGTCCTAGTAAAAGCCCATCTTTGGAAAACATCTGCTTCCATAGTGGTCATATCGTCCATAAAACGTTTGTTCTCCCCATGGTTTAATAATATTGAAATATCATCCCACCATTCCCCTTCTTTTGTGTTTCCAAGTCTATATACCTCCCCTTGCCCGTATCTCTTCTGGTACTCCTCTGGCGAGATAAGGTAAGATTGTTCAGCACCCACTTCAGCGGGACCCGCCAACCAGGGAACTGAGTCTATAGTCCCTTCAGAGTTGCTTGGCGTACCTAGCTCAAGGTCTAATTCATCACTTCCACCCGAAGTAGAAGCGTCCGATTTCGACCCGCCAGGATTTTTTTTTTCAATGTCTTGAGCTGCGTAGAATTCCATAATGTCGTTTTCAACATCCGCACCTAACCACTCGTATTTCGCATTAAATTTCTTTATAGTCCGATCTAGGGCCCACCCTCTTTGGTATAACGTATCCATAATGGATTCCGCATCATTTTCATAGGTTACATTCTTTTTTCTAGGTAACCAAGTTTTTTTCTGTTCCTCTTGAGGGTTGCCCTCCTCAATAACAGGGGTTTCCTCAATAACAGGGGTTTCCTCAATAATAGGCTCTACTACTAAAGGATCGGTTGTATATTTTATTTCGTTAATCATCTTTATTAAAAATCAAAATTTCTAGCTTTTGCCTGATCCAAAAGCGTTCCTAGAGGATCTGCAGACCCTGAAACCTGCCCTAACACACTTGCAAAGTTAGCCATTAAGAATGAATACTGTTGGGATTTAACATTTTCGACCACGTTACCGTCGACCATTCTATTCGGTTTTCCATCTTTATGCATATATATAACCTGGAAAGGTAAAGCTGCTGCCTTTCCTCCAGTTATTGGAGTATACGCCCATTTGGAGGTTTCATCAAGTGGCCCTTTGTCGCCGCCATCAGGGGCTACCCTCCAAACAATAACATAATCTTCGTCTGGATAATAAGTAACTCTATTAATACTCTCCCCATCATACACTAATCCTTTTTCCGCAATAGTAATATTCAAGCTCCCATCCCCCTCATATAAGTCCGTCATAGGACCATCAGGATTATCCACACCGAGGATATTGTTTTTAACGGTCTGAATAGAATTATTGTAAGTCAGGGGATCAGTGCTACCTCCCGTTCTAACTCCTTTAAACTCGTCCCCTAAATTTGCAGTTAACATATCTGCCCACTGCGGCTCTTTAATCTTGTTTAGATTCATAGACCTACCTGTAGATTCTGTATCTACGCCATGATATCTATTAGTCCTCATGCTCTCCCATAAACGTTTCTGGGGGCTCCAATTGCGATCAGAATCTTCTCCTGCAGGTTTAGGTGTGAAAGGAGCTTTATCTGCCACGGCTTCAGCATACATCTCCCAAGGGGTTTCTGGGATAGGTGGAATATCTCCCCCTGCAGCTTCTGAACGAGCGATATGCTCATTCATAGCCTCCCACTCCATATTATACTTATCCTCCCACATTCTAATAGCAGAAGCTCTTAAACTTGCAGAAGGGTCTTGCCCCGTTAGATAAAGCATAACATCATTTTTTAATGTGTCGTGAGCTTCGTCTATAGTCATGCCTTCATTTTTTACCTCTTTAAAATAATCATTACCTAAAGCTGTAAACACAGAAGCCCCATTCTCATTAGCTTTAAAGTTTAAATACGTATCTCCTGGAGTATGAGTTTCTCTAGTCTTTCTATCTCCGTTCCATAGGTTACCAAACCCACCGTCGGCTACGTCAAACGCACCACCGTTAACGGGGACTTGTTGACCGTTTACATTGGCGTAATCTTTTCCGTCAGGACCCGTCTCTATAGCAATCCCTTGGCTCTCCAACATCTCTCGTACACTCCTAAAGCTACCTTCTGTCCCTGGCTCCGCTTTTGGATCGTAGTTAGGGTTAGGGAAATCTCCTCTACCGTTAGAGTAATTTATTAAACCTACGTTATTAAAAGTATTAAGCCTTTTCTCCCAACCTTCACGATTATAATTAATCGTAGCATCCCAAGTATTGTCTTCAGAATCCACAGCATTGACTCCAAAATGAGTCTCATACTCCGTCTGCCCTGTTCTTAATTTAGCGTGGCTATCTCCAAGACCTTGCATACGAATAATAGCATCGGATACGGGTCCAAATTGCACTTGGTTTATAGGGGTGTTTTGTATATACCGTCTAGCTTCTTCTACTTCAGCCATAAACTCATCCCTATGAAGTGTAGACCAACCTTCGGTTTTTAACCCAGAGAGCTGATCTAAATATTTCTGTCTTTGTTTATCTCCCGCAGAGAATTGCTGTACCTTAAGTGCATCTCTTTCTGCTTTCGCCGCTAGTCGCTCCTTATTCATTTCTGAATAAGACTTATACTCTATCGGAGCTACGTAATTGTAATTCGCCATTATGCCATTTGTTGACCGCCATCTAACATAGCCATCATTCTTTCTTGTTCTGGGCTAGAAGATTCTTGTTGTTCTCCGTCTTGGAATTGTGGTTGAGATAAGGTCTTGCTTACCGCTTCGTAAAGAGCCATAAGAGCTTCCTTAGAAGGCTCTTGTCCCGACTCTACAGCTTGGTCTACCATCGCTACAGCGTTCTCTATATCTTCTGTTTGTTCTCCGTTAAGGATTATCTCTCCTCCCGTAGCCTCTCCAACTACCTCCCCATCAGGAGCAACCATACTTATTGGGTTGGCTTCGTGACTCTCCTCTCCTGGAAGGTCTTGTCTTGGTGGGATACCGCCTTCTCCTTGAGCAGCTAATAACTGCTGCATTACATCACCCCCTTCTTGAAACTCTGGTATCTTCATTCCTTTCTCCCCGAAAAAAGATGTCGCTGCTTGTACACCCCCACCAACTATATTTCCCCAACCCTGCCGTCTCGCTTCATCCATCTTCATCTTGTTATCCGTAGCTGTTGAAAATGCCAGCTTATCGTCTTGGAACTTATCTGTCGCTAACCCTCTTTGGAAACCTTCGTTTTGAGTCTGTAAACCCCCCATATATTGTCCATACCCCTGTGCGTTAGCTAATTCGTTTTGACGATTCTGCTGTTGTAGGCCTTGCAAAGATTTAGTATTAGAGGTATTCATCCCCCCTAAACCTGCCGCCATCATCCTAGGGTCTGTGGACATATTATCCATTGCTGTTGCCGCCATAGATAAAGAAGGATTTATATCGAGATCCTGCCTACCGAAAGAAAAGGAATCCAACATCTGTTTGTTCGTCTTAGCGTCATACTTGCCAGCTGTCGCGTCAGTACGGAATTGATCTATATCTAATTTCGCAGCATCGGCCAAACCTTGCTGTTTAGCCATACGGTCTTTAGCCCCAATAACATCAGCAAATCCCGACGCCATAGTGGAAAGCCCAGACCCCATGCTTTGCCACTGCTCCGCGGTTCTTGGAGTCCTTCCTCCCCCTGTATCGCCCCCTCCTGTCAAAAAATTAAAATCCATTGGATTGTAAGAAGGTGCGTTTACCCCAAAACCAGCATTACCAAAAGCCCCTGCTCCAGCAGAAAAGTCTTTTGTTAACCCCGTGCCTTGAACTGCACCAGTATATGGCATTGCTCCTGTTTCACCAAAATAAGACCCAAAGTTAAGGTTATCAAATTCATTGCCATGAGGTAGTCCGTGTGCCATATTATTACAGTTTGTACAAAAATACTACAAAAAGTGCTTACTTTGAACTAGGGGAAGCCTTTTGTTTAGGCTTCTTTTGAATGCTACCTTTACTCCCGTCTAGCTTAGTATTCTCAAAGTCTACGTTTATAGCATATGTCTCTACAGGGGTGGTGCTATCGTTCTCTAAATAAAGATGTAGATATTGCCCTCTCATGGGGTCACCGTTTATGTCTGGCGAGGAAATAGAATATAATTGTATTGTATCCCATTCAGAAGCTAGATTATTTGTGTAAGTTTTTAAATCTTCAATTGCGTCCGATGTAATATTCCCTTTAACCCCTAAAATTACATTGCCGTCACTAGTGTACGAGTGTATATATACATACGGACTGCTTGCTTGCCATAGATTTGTTGCTGTTGTCTGGGCATAATTGGAAAAGGGGTCGATTGTAGAAACCCCACCAGGTGTAGATATTTCCAGACTATATAGACTTAAACTCCAGTTTACTTCATTGTAGCTTAGCACATGAGAATTACCAAACTCATCTACAAAAATAGCTCTACTTCCGCCCCCACCTAAAAGAGGAGTATTTAAGGAAGAAGACAAGACTGAGGCTTCCCAACCCGAAGCAGATATAGTAGGAAATGATTGATTAAGATTTAAAGGGTCTTCAGTAAAAAAAGGATCTATAATAGAATCCAGTTGGCACACATAGTCTAAATTGCTGTTAGAAAAGGTTAAAGATTTAGGTAGATCACTATATTGATTACCTTCTTTAGTTACAAACCCCTTAATATTACCTAATTGTAACTCATTTTGAGGGGCTCCTGTAGGGCTAATATTCGTAGCTGCCGTTCCAGCCCAATATTTAGAGTTACTCTCTAGGGATAAGGCCTTAAAGAGCTTTACAGCGCTAGGGTCTTGGTTAGAAACCAAAGTTAACGATGATTTATATTGCTTCTCGTAAAATTTATTATGCGTAGCGTTGACTTCGTGCTCCCAGAAAAAAGCGGTTGGATTCTCAGAAACATCAAGGGATGTCTTATTAGTAGAGATCATAACGTTATCTACAACGGCATAACATGTCGGGGTATAACTATATCTAGTCTTCCAGAACCCACCTTTATGTGAGAACGCTATTGTTTTCCCTGTGTAATTTGCCATTAGGTAAGGTCTAAGTCTGTGTAGTTCTCGTCGTAATTTACACCATTATTCTGATTAAAGCTTGACAATAAAAGAAGAAGGTCTGGAGTGCCTACAGAACCATCATCGTTAAGATCCGATATGACGCTATTTATAGGTACGCTTAGCGTTAGAGCAATTTGCTGTGTGAGGTCGCGAAGTTGCGATATAGAAATACCAGCCCCCGATATAGCTTCTGCTAGAGAGTTGTATTCTCCTTCTACTTCAGGCGCTTGAGAAAGGGCCCAAGCATTCAGCATATCCCCTGTTACTTCGGCTACTGGTATGTTGCTATGGTTACCGTAATTATTATTAGCATTCACAGCTATTAGAGCTAAAATATTCAATAAAGACGCTTCAAGTGTAACGTTTGCTTCGATGTAAGCATCTAAGAACTCTTCAGGGATAATCTCTTGTATAGCCCCTACTTCTGTTAGCCCCCCAATACTCATTCGATCCACCTGTAACTCTTTTAGATAAATTTTAAAGTCTTCTAATATGTTATCTGTATTATCCCTAAGCGTTTTTGCAGACAAATAAGTTCCCGTATTTTCAACTCCCCAAGAATAAACAGGATATTCTCCTGTAGATTGCGTTACTTCATTTGTTCTAAGCCCAATCCTCTTGTCATCACCCGTTGTCTTAAAACCTGATAGATTTTGTTGTAAAAAGACGTAGGCACGATGGACAGATACAAATGCCTGCAGTGCATTAACACGTTGAGGCTCAGTGTTATAGCCAGTTGCTTCATTAAAAACGGACTCTGCTGCTTGCTGATTTGCAAACGCTTCAATAAATTGCGGAGAATCCTCCCCGTAGGTAAAATAAGCCTCCTCACTCACTTCAATAAGCGGCCCTATTGCTAGAGAATAACCTATATTATCTCTAAAATAAGGATTATTCACTCCTGGATCGTAGGTCGCATCAAAAGCGGCCTCGTTATCATTAGCAGTTATAGACATATTCGAATCATTTAATGTCTGAATAATTGCTCCCAATTGAAAATCCACATTAGAAAGCTCAAGAGCAACTTTTTCAGTATATTTTAATACGTCCTCAGTAGTAGTAACATCTGCACGATTTATTAATTCAACCATAGCTTCTAATGTTATATCCAACTCTGAAACAAGGAAGTTATTGAGCGAGTCCTGAACGCCAAACTGTATATCCGACATCGAAACAATCTCCCCTGAATTAAACACATCGTTTTCGTTGCCGTCAAAAGCACCAATATCTTTACCGTCTGTTAGTGTTGTGTTATAGAAGGCTTGCAGTTCTGGGGGGAGAGTGTTAATATCGAAAGCAGCTGTAATTCCATCAGGTTGTTTCGCCGTAAGGAAGGCTGTCATTACATTCTTCAGCTGCTGCTCCAAAGAGTTAATCGTAGTAAGGTCTTCAACACCACCTCCCTCTTCAGGGAAACCGCCCCCACCAGTACCTTCTGTAACCCCATAGGTAACAGGGTC
>TARA_R110000796_G_scaffold115588_1_pt1 | contig 10736 bp, 14 predicted proteins | sample TARA_R110000796 | Tara Oceans TARA_R110000796 (sample SAMEA4397815) | marine metagenome | biome: Polar Biome; feature: [SRF] surface water layer (ENVO:00010504); material: water (ENVO:00002006), including particulate matter (ENVO:01000060) such as... | depth 5 m | reverse complement strand
CAACAAAAAACGCGAAATAGGATTTTTATTCAGAAATGGCTAGGCAATCCCCCACAAACAGCACGTCGAGTGCGGTTAAAATCATGGCAGCGGCCAACCAGCCAATTCATCCGCCAAGTAATGTTCCGCTCAATGACGATGACCTTTCATTTTTTGCCAACGTGCTTGAAGAATTTGCGCGCAGTCAGTGGACCGGCCATCAGCTTGAGATCGCGGCAATGATGGCGCGCACTATGTGCGATCTGAACAAAGAACAGCAAAGCTTGCGGGTTGAAGGATATATGATTGAGCGCCAGAATGGTTGCTTGGTGGAGAACCCAAGGTTGCGCGCGGTTAAATCCTTGACGGGTGATTTGCTGGCGCTGCGGCGTTCTCTTGGAGTAAATGCGCGCGCGAGAGATGAGGCACATGTTGCCGATAAGAAAACAGGGCTTGCCAAGTCTATTGAAAAAAACAGCCCGTTGAATGACACTTTATTAGCGCGGCCAAGTTGACCAGAGGCAAAAAAGTTTGCGCGTTTATTGAGAAATTCTGCCTGATCCCAGAGGGTCAGCACGTCGCGCAGCCACTTAAGTTGCAGCCGTTTCAGCGCAAATTTATTCTTGACGTTTATGACAATCCGGCAGGCACCAGTCGCGCCTATCTGTCCGTGGCTAGAAAGAATGGAAAGTCGGCGCTCATTGCCGCGATTTTGTTGGCGCACATTGTTGGTCCAGAGGCAAAGCTAAATAGTCAGATTGTGTCCGGTGCCAGATCACGCGATCAGGCTGCGCTGGTGTTTAAGCTGGCAGAGAAAATGGTGAGGTTATCGCCGGAATTATCAAAAATCATCAGGGTGGTTCCATCAAGCAAAATGCTTATCGGCCTTGTGATGAATGTTGAGTACAAAGCTATTTCCGCAGAGGCTGGAACCGCACACGGCCTGTCGCCGGTCTTGGCGATTTTGGACGAGGTGGGTCAGGTCAGAGGGCCGCAAGATAGTTTTATTGAAGCGATTGAAACCGCCCAAGGAGCGCACGAAAAACCATTGTTGATTGCAATCAGCACGCAGGCTGCAACGGATGCTGACCTGTTTAGCAATTGGCTAGATGACGCGGCCAACGCAAAAGACAAGCGGATTGTTAGTCACGTTTACACAGCTCAAGAGGATTGCAAGCTTGGTGACAAGAAAGCTTGGCGCGCGGCTAACCCTGCGCTTGGCAAGTTTCGTTCTGTGCAAGATATGGCAGACTTTGCAAGGCAGGCTGCAAGGCTACCGGCAAAGGAAAACAGTTTTCGATGGTTATATTTAAATCAGCGAATTGAAGCGGTTTCACCGTTTCTTAGCAAGACCGAATGGGAAGCAAATAGCGGCGCGCCGAATGTGGCTTTGGGATCGCTTTGTTGGGCTGGTCTTGATTTGTCGGCAAGCCGCGATTTAACTGCGTTGGTTCTGGTGTTTCCTGTGGGTGAAGAGTTCCACATTGTGCCACATTTCTTTTTGCCTGCGCAGGGCATCCGTGAACGCAGCCAAAGTGAAAAAGTGCCTTATGATCTGTGGGCAAAGGCTGGACACCTTACGCTTATTGATGGTCCTGTGATTATTCCGCAGGTGATCGCAACGGCGGTCGCGGAGATTGCGCGCGATTACGATTTGCAGCTTTTGAGTTACGACCGCTGGCGCATAAACGATTTTCAGCGCGAATTGGACAACATAGGCGCAGCAATACCGATGGCCCCGTTTGGTCAGGGTTTTAAAGACATGGCCCCGGCGGTTGATAAGGTCGAGCGTTTGGTTGCTGATCGCAAATTGCGTCATGGCAACAACCCAATTTTAAATATGTGTGCTGCGGGTGCAGTGATCGAGCAAGACCCTGCAGGCAATCGCAAGTTTACAAAAAAGAAAAGTTTAAGCCGCATAGATGGTTTGGTCGCTTTGGCTATGTCGCTGGGCGGGATGTCTACCGAAAGCGAAGTTCAAGCGGCTTCGCCTTGGGACAACCCAGATTTCAGACTTGCAGGCTAGGAGAATTTGATGGGCATTTTTGACAGATTCCTAAGCCAAGAGGCACGGAGTTTAGAAGACCCGACCGCAACAAACAGCACTAAAGATTTCTTATCTGTTATGGGCTGGGGAGATTTTGCGGCGTCTGCTGGCGTCACGGTCAACACAGATAGCGCTTTGGGTGTTCCTGCAATCTGGGCTGCGGTAAACTTTATATCTGGGACCTTGGCCGGTTTGCCTTTGCACGTTTATCGCAAGACTGAAAATGGTCGTGAGCGTGTAACTGAAGGTTTTGCAGCAACGATAAACAGCGCAGTCAATCCAGAGATGTCGTCTTTTGAGTGGCGCAAGTATATGTTTGAGCAGGTGCTGACCGGCGGTCGTTCTATTACATATATTGAGCGCAACCGCACCGGCGAAGTTGTGGACCTATACCCGCTTGATCCGAATGGCGTTTTGGTTGAGCGCAACGTCACAACGATGGGATTTCCCGCAAAAACCTATCGCTACAACCAGCGCACCTTTAAGGCCAAAGATATTATTGACCTGACGTTTATGGTCAAAGCCAACCAGCTTGACCCGCGCGGTCCAATACAGACCAACAAAGATGCCATCGGGATGGCTATTGCGGCCAGTCAATATGGCGCGAAAGCGTTTCAATCTGGCGGCATTCCCCCTGCCGTTTTGCAAGGCCCATTCCAATCTGGTGCTGCGGCTGCGCGCGCTTCTGAGGATGTGGCAGCAGCGACCGCCAAGCTTGCCAAAGAGGGCAGGCCCATCATGGCGCTGCCGCTTGGTCACGAATTAAAATCTGTCGGGTTCTCACCAGAGCAAATGCAATTGATAGAATTGCAGCGTTTTAGCATTGAGCAGATTGCGCGGATCTACAGCCTGCCGCCAATCTTTCTGCAAGATCTTACGCGCTCAACCTTCACCAACTCAGAACAGCAAGATCTGCACTTTGTTAAACACACTTTAAAACGGTGGATTGAGCAGTCTGAGCAAGAAATGAACTTGAAATTATTCGGGCGCGGCTCTGATCAATACATTGAATATAATGTTGATGGCCTGCTGCGCGGTGATTTTAAAACACGCATGGAGGCACACGCCGCCTCAATTCAAAACGGCATCAGAACACCCAACGAGGTGCGCGACTTAGAGAACATGACCGCGCGCAATGAGGGCGATGCTCTGATGATCCAAGGCGCGACCGTGCCAATTGCTAACCAGTTTATTGGAGATCAAGATGACCAAGGAAATTAGAACTGCCGACACAACGCTTGACATTCGTGCGGACGATGACGGGTTGAAGGTTTCAGGATATGCCGCGGTTTTTGATCAAGAGACAAGCATCGGCGGCCAGTTTATAGAAAAGATTGCGCGCGGCGCATTCGTCGACGCGGTTGGCCGTGATGACGTTGTGTTCCTAATTAACCACGAAGGCTTGCCATTAGCGCGCACACGGTCAGGCACGTTGACGCTACGCGAGGATGAGCGCGGCTTATTTATGGAAACCATGCTTGACGGAAATGATCCCGATGTCCGCGCAATTGTACCTAAAATGCAGCGCGGCGATCTGGACAAAATGAGTTTTGCATTTCGCCCGACGCGGCAAAGTTGGGACGACAGCGGCAACATACCAACGCGCACGATCGAAGAGGCTTCCTTGTATGACGTGAGCATTGTCACGACCCCGGCTTACACCGGCACTGAGATTGGTTTGCGGTCTTTAGAAGAGCATCGGCAATCAAATGTAAATCCCTGGACCTCACAGGCTCCACGTCGGCTGCGGATGAAGTCTAAAATATAACAATAACAACAAGTTAAAGCGCATTAAACCGCGCTAGAAAAACGGCGCATCCCGCTGTTTGCCCGATATTCCTGCGGCTTGGGCACCCGCTTCGGAATGAACGTCGTGATGACGTCCACATCCTTTAAATGGAGGCCCTTAGATGGCTAACGCAATCGAATTGCGGGAGAATATGGCGCGTATCGCGACCAATGCCCGTGCAAAACTAGACGAAGTTCAAGACAATACCACAGAAGACCGTGCCGCAGAAATCGAGCGTGAATTTGACGCAATGATGGCTGACCACGATCAGCTAAATGATCGTGCAACCCGCATGGAAAAAGCAGACGCAGCCATTGCGCGGTCGCAAGAAGTTGATGTTTCCAAGCGACCACAGTTTGAAAACCGCTCTTCACTCGCGGTTGATAACGGCGTTTCAATTGACTATCGCACAGCGTTTGCTCAAATGATTGCTTGTGGTGGCGTTGGGTACATGAACCCAGAAGCGCGGTCAGTTCTTGAAACTGAGCAGCGTGTTCAAACTGCCGGAACAAACAGCCAAGGTGGTTTCACTGTTCCTGTTGAGCTTGCGGCCTTCATAGAAAAGGCCATGCTTGCTTCTGGTCCAATGTATGATGAAAACCTGTTTACTACTATTAACACCGCAGGCGGCAATACGTTCAACATCCCAACAATCGATGACACTGCAAAGGTCGCTGTTGCTCATACTGAAGGCACACAGCCAACAGATGACGCTGGCGTTGATGCTGTGTTTGCTCAAAAGTCGTTGGCCGCTTATGCGTTCGACACTGAGTGGCTGCGTTGGTCTGCTGAATTGAATGCTGACAGCGTTCTAAATATGGAAAGCTTGCTTGGCGAATTGCTTGGCGAACGTATGGGCCGGACAGCCAATACAGCGCTTACTACTGGGACAGGTTCGTCAGCCGTTGAGGGCATTGTGACTGGTTCTGCCTTGGGCGTAACAGCCGCAGCGGTTGCCGCGGTTACTGGTGATGAGATCCTTGATCTCATCCACTCTGTTGATCCTGCTTATCGTGCCTCGCCAAACACAGCGATCATGATGAACGACTCAACTCTGAAGGCTGTTCGTAAGCTTAAAGATGGTGACGGAAATTATCTGTGGCAAATGGGCAATTTCCAAGCCGGTGTTCCAAACAGCTTGCTAGGTTACAACGTAGTAATCAACCAAGCGATCGACGACATGGCCGCGACCAAAAAGGTCATGCTGTTTGGAGATATGTCAAAGTATTATGTGCGCAAAGTTGGCGCGCCTAGCTTGTACGTTGCGCGCGAGCGTTTCGCACCTGACTTTGGCATTTTAGGTTACGTGCGTTTTGACGGCGTTGTCGTCAATTCGGCTGCCATCAAGCACCTGAAAAACGCCGCTTCTTAAATTAAAAAGGGCGGGGCTGTCATGGCCTCGCCTTCTTTGTTTTAAAAGGATTTTACATATGAAAATCAGAATGCTTACGAGCATGGCGGGTGCCGATTTTGTGCACAACCGCGGTGACGAAATCGAGATTGATGACAAGACCGGCAAGCGTTATATTGAGGCGGGGATTGCAGAGCCTGTGATTAACGCCAGCAAGGTCGAGCGCGCGGTGAAAAAGCCTGCCCCAAATAAAGCTGTGAAAAGCTAATGAACTTGTCAGCACAATATGCGCTGGAACTTGTAACAGCGCCAACCGCTTTGCCTGTGTCTGTCACTGAAGCAAAAGCACAAATGCGCGTTGATGCGAGCGATGACGATGCTTTGATTGGTCGCTTGGTTGATGTGGCGGTGAGCTATGTTGATGTTCAGGGCGCGCTTGGTGCTGCTATGATTACCCAAACTTGGGCGCAATGGCTGGGGCAAAACCCCGGAACTGTGACGCTTTTGCTTGGTCCGGTTCAAGCGGTTACTGCGGTCAAGTATTATGACGTTGACAACGCTCTGCAAACCGATACGCTTTCAAATTATAATGTTTTGGGAACCTCAACGCGCACAATCGTTGCGCCAAAACCGGGGTTTAACTGGCCAACAACATATCAGCGAGATGACGCAATTAAGATTGAATATCGCATTGGCTACGGCGATGCGTCAACGGACGTTCCTGAAAACATTCGCCACGCAATGTTGATGCTGATCGCGTTCCATTATGAAAATCGCGAGACCGAATTGATCGGGACTATTAGCAAAACCTTGCCATTCGGGTTTGAGCAAATGCTGGGCCAAAGTCGGAACCATTGGTATGGCTAGAGCAGGATTGTTTCGTGACCGCGTTACGTTTCAGCGCCTAGATTCTGGCACGGTTGACGCCTATGGCAACGTCTATACCGGGTGGGCTAATCTTGCTACGCGATCCGCTGATCTGCGTGAGCGGACAGGCAAAGAAGCAATAGAAGGCGGCGCGCTGGCTGACGTGAGTTTGGCAACGATGCGCTGCCGAGCCGATAGCGTCACATCTGCGGTGACGGCTGCTGATAGGGTCGTTGCGCGCGGCATAACTTGGGCAATCAAAAATTGCACACAGGTTGATGCAAAAGACACTCTTGTTGAGTTTATCTTAGAAAAGGGCGTTGCGTCGTGAAGGTTACGGGTCAACGAAAGCTGATCAAGCAGCTTAAAAAAATGCCGGTTGAAGTGCGTGACGAATTGGAAAAGGCAACCACGCGATCAAGTAAAAGATTTGCTAATTTTGCGCGACGCCTAGCGCCCGTGGCAAGCGGTGAGTCCCGTGACGCAATTAACAGCCAAGTTGTTATTGCTGACACTGGAGTGATGGGTTTTGTAAACTTCAATCGTGGGACTTATGACAGCGCGATTAGGCAAGCGTCAATTAGTTATGGCCGATCTAAAGGTGATCGCGGCACAACCGGCGGCTATCAATACATCCAAACAACTAGAAATTTCATTGGCAAAAAATACCAGCGTGCGGTCGCGCGCGCTATTAAGATTGGTTTGGAGAAATCTTAAATGGCTGACAGTTTTGCCCTAGCGCTCCAAAAAGGAGTGCGCGCCCGATTAGTTTCGGTCAGCGCTTTGACCGACATAATATCAACGCGCGTTTATGACGAGCCACCGCAAAACGTGTCGTTTCCATATCTGCGTTTTTTTGAGGTCCAGCCCACTATTTATGACACTGACGACAAGACGGGCGCGCGGGTCGATTTAACGCTGCGCGCGCATTCGCGGAGCGCGTCAGGACGTGTCGAGGCCACACAGGTCGTTGAGGCCGTGAGAACAGCGCTGCACAGGCAAGAGACAAACGTAACAACAACCGGATTCAATCTAATTGAATTAATTTTCGATGACTATTTTGCGGAGAGGGACAGTGATGGCCGTGGTTATACCGCCTTCATATCTTTCACCGCATTAATGGAAACCGCTTAGGTTTTCGACTGCCTTACCTTCGGATTAGGCGCCCGATCAATGGCCGCAGTGACTGCGCCCAAATTCCCCAGAAGGAGCCAGAACGATGGCAAAGCAACTTGGGCGCGGCTTGCTGCTGGCGCTAGGAACGGAAGTGGATGGCGATCCAAACGGTGATGATACATACACCACGATCGCCGGATTAAATAGCAAAAGCCTTACAATGAACAACTCAGCGATTGACGTGACAACGCCGGTTGCCGGTTCTGAAGGTGGCGTTTTGTGGGCTGAAAGCCTTTCAGGTCTTAAGCAAATGGCAATCTCAGGCGATGGCATTTTTGCAGGCACCACCTCGCTGGACGCAATGAATACTCTTGTATTGAGCGCAACACCAATCAAAAATATTAAAATAACCGTGCCGGGTTTCGGGGCCTATTATGGAGCTTATCATATTGATAGTTTTGAGATGGGTGGCGAAACTGAGGGTGCGGTTACTTTTTCAATCAGTATGTCCAGCACAACGCTTGTAACGTTCACTGCTGATTGATGGTGATTACTGCTGAAGCACCTAGAGGGGGCGTCTCTGAAACTATCGGAGACGCCACCTATTCTTTTAAGCTGCGCAATCGTGAGATTGAACGATTTGAAGACAAGCACCGTGGCATTTTTGACCTTTGGGAAGGCTTCTTTGAACGCGGTAAAAAACCAACTTCAAAAGAAGTGAAGGATTTGCTTGCTCTTGGTTTGGTTGGCGCAGGCAAAAGCGACCTTGATGCGGATGTAATTATTTCAACCGCCGGTCCAGATAGCTTACTGCGGTTCTATCAGATCGCGCAGGCCGTGCTTGGCGTTGCTTTTATGCCTGACGTGGCTGACACAGACACAGACACAAAAAAAAAGACAGTGAAGCTAGACCAAGCCGCCTAAACGTCAGGCAGATGGTCAAATCTGGAATTGTCGCAGGATTAAAGCCTGAAGAAATCAGAGACATGACGCCGCAGGATGCTTTCTTAGTTTTCTCTGGATGGCAGGGCGCGCACTCACCTAAAGCGGTGGGGTCCGATGCACCTAGCCTTAGCGATTTAAAAAATATGATGGAGCAGGCGCACGATGGCAATCACCGCAGAATCGCTTAACATCATTTTGTCCGCGCGTGATAAAGAGTTCACCAAAGCGTTGGACAAGTCACAAAAAAACGTGGCGAAATTCGCAAAGCAATCGCAAAAAAATCTTAGCAAAACATCGAAGTCATTTGACAGCTTAGGCTCTGCGGCGAAGAAACTTGCGCCTCTAATCGCTGGTGTGGTTAGCGTGCGCGCCGCAGCCGGTGCTGTGAAGACGACCGCAGCGATTGGCAAGCTTGCTGACATCGCTGGCGTAAGTGTTGTCAAGTTCCAAAAATTGGCAATTGCGGCAAAAACGGTGGGAATAGAGCAAGAAAAACTTAGCGACATTTTCAAAGACGTTTCCGATAAAGTCGGTGATTTCATGATTACTGGGGCTGGACCCCTTGCTGATTTCTTTGAGTTCATTGCGCCGCAAGTTGGTGTTACAGCAGATGAGTTTAAAAACCTATCTGGTCCCGATGCTTTGCAACTTTATGTAAGTTCTTTGGAAAAGGCTAACGTTTCACAAGCCGAAATGGTTTTCTTTATGGAGGCTATCGCATCGGATGCCTCAGCACTGACCCCGCTGCTTAAATCAAACGGCCAGCAAATGCGAGTGCTTGGCGATGAGGCCGAAAGAACGGGCCGCATTCTGAGCAAAGACGCGGTTGACGGCGCGAGGGAACTTGAAAAAGAGTTTGGCGATTTAGAAAAAATTATCAGCACTAAATTCAGCAAGGCCATTACTGATAACAAAGATGAATTATTGACCTTGGTCACTTTCTTCACTGACACGGTAATTCCGAAAATAGGCGAGGGCATTGCCGCGCTTGACGAATTTTTTGCTACAGGGCGAAACGGTGGGGCGCAGCCAACAGTAGGAGACGCTGCACAGACCGCAGAAGACTTGGCCGCTTTAAATTCAGCAGCGCCGTCTGGCGCTGGTCAAAATATGACAGGCAACGAAATGATTGCCAAATATGGCCTCGATGCTTCAAAATTTGGCGCAACTGCAGATGATTTTGCAGCGTTCGCAGACAGTGCAACCAATGAGCAATTAGAAGCATTCAACGCGCTTGCGGCTGAACAAAACGCGGCGAACGCAAATAAACCAAAGAAACCCAAAACAACCACAAAGCCAAAAACAACTCGCTCAACCACAGAACAAACCAACGCCTATCAGGAACTTTTGCGCTCATTAAACCCTGTGGTTGACGCCACGATTGCTTACGCTGAGCAATTAGACACGGTTAGCAATGCAGTCCAAAAAGGCCAAATAACACAAGAACAGGGCAACATCACAATCGGTTTAGCCCGTGAGCAATTCGACGAGGCGCGTAGATCTGCAAGCGCGTTCGCGTCTGTTTTTGATACAATTGAAAGCAACCTGACTAGCTCATTAATGGCAATAACCGAAGGCACCAGCAGCGTCAAAGACGCCTTTAAATCGATGGCCGCTGATGTGATAAAAGAACTTTATCGGGTGCTTGTGGTCCAGCAATTAGTCAACAGCGTCACGGGAATGCTTGGTTTCGGTGGTGCCACTCCAAGCGCACCTCCAAGAACTCGCGCAGGCGGCGGCAGTGTGTCCGCTGGCACCCCATTTATGGTGGGGGAGAGCGGCAGAGAATTGTTTGTACCATCGCAAAACGGGCGCATTTTATCACCAGCGCAAACAAAAAGTGCAAGCGGTGGCGATGTCGTAAATATCAATCAATCAATAAATGTCACCACTGGCGTTCAACAAACTGTTAGGGCCGAAATCCTGGGCCTAATGCCGCAAATATCGGCATCTGCGAAGAGCGCTGTGCTTGACGCCAAACGGCGCGGCGGCGCATTCGCGGGGGCGTTCTAAATGGCTATTACATATCCGAGGCCACTTCCTACTGTGACAGGACTGCAAACGGTTACGCTTCGCGCGGTCAACCAGACCGCACTGACTTTCTCACCGTTCAGCTTCAAGCAACAAATCCACAATCATTCCGGTCAGCGATGGGAGGCTGAAATACAACTGCCTGCCATGAAGCGCGAAAAAGCCGAGGTCTGGGTTGCTTGGCTGCTGAGTCTGCGGGGAATGAGTGGGTCTTTTCTGCTTTATGATCCTTCCAACACTGTTGCGCAAGGCGCATTGGGCGGCACGCCTTTAATCAAGGGCGCGAGTCAAACGGGCGGTTCTTTATCTATCGACGGTTGTAGCAATAGCATCACAAATTGGTTGAAGGCTGGCGATTATATCCAACTAGGTTCTGGGTCAAACGCTACTTTGCACAAAAATTTAGTCGATGTTTCAACGAATGGCTCGGGGCAAGCTACGCTTGATTTGTGGCCTTCTATAAGAACCGCTCGACCTGACAATGAAGCAATAACCACAACAAGTTGTGTTGGTAGATTTAGATTAAACAGCGGCGAACAGGATTGGTCAATAAATTCCGCGCTGCATTACGGCATTACTTTTGCGGCGGTTGAGGTTATCCCATGACCCGC
>TARA_R110000796_G_scaffold57960_3_pt1 | contig 10789 bp, 25 predicted proteins | sample TARA_R110000796 | Tara Oceans TARA_R110000796 (sample SAMEA4397815) | marine metagenome | biome: Polar Biome; feature: [SRF] surface water layer (ENVO:00010504); material: water (ENVO:00002006), including particulate matter (ENVO:01000060) such as... | depth 5 m | reverse complement strand
CAAGGGTATCCAAATGGGCCTTTCAGTGCATCACGGGCCGTGATGAATTACTATAAGCACTTTTTTGCGGTGAAATGCAACGCACAAAATCAACATAATTGTTAGAATTATAGTTAGTAATGCCAACTGCTTCAAATCCTAGCCATGAAGCCCAGTCTAACATAAACTCATGGTCAGTTAAAATCCTCATAGACATCTCGCCTTGAAGCGTGTCCAGAAAATTAATTAACATTTTTGATCCGCGAGCCATAGATTTAAAATCTTTCTTTAGGCGTTGCGAAAACATTGCAAAGAATTGAGGTGTCTCTCTGCTATCCTCATACCAAAGGCCAGCAACTGCTGTAAATACTTGGCCTTCCTTGCGAACTAAATAGCAATCAGCATGTTTAACCATGTCGTCAATACATTCCCTAACGCTATTGTAGCCAAGGAGTTTTATCTCCCTGACATTTTCATAGCTTAGATTATTAACAACTTCATCAATATGCTCTGGCTTAAATGGAGTTAAGTAAAGCCTACCACGCTTTAATAATTTATCCTCCATAGAGTTTCTTAAAGCCAGCCTCTACTTGCCGTACATATGCAGGATCATTCTTGCTCCAATAGCGAGGGTCTTGCATCATTTCTCTTAAATTATCCTCACTTAAACCAGCAACAGGCTCAGCGCTTCCAGCAAAGCTGCCATCTTTCATAGCTTCTTGGATAGCTTCTACTGCTAAAATGCCTTCGTGAGTTTCAAACATACGCTCAATTGCTGGCATAGATTTTTCTGGAAAGAATTTAGTTGCAAACATAGATGCGGCCTCGATGCGTTGCTCTGAACTTTCACCAAGCTTTGCAGCCTCAGCATCAAGATCAGGCATAGAACCTTCAACCGATTGCATATACATATCTATGCCTTTTTCAAACTGGGTTTGACTGTAGCCGCTATTAAATGCTTCTTCTGCCCACCACTTTAGTAGACTATTATCGACAGCTTCTTCGCTATCTACGCTATCAGGTAGTGCATATTCACCTGACGATGCTGGTCTTTCAGCAAACTTATCAGACTCATACTCTTCCTTAAACTTAGCACGTAAATCTTCTTCTTTAGTGCCAAGCCTAGACTCTAATTCTTTATAGCCTTTAGCTAAATCTTCACCGCTTTTGTATTTTTCGGGCAACCATTCTGGTCTATCAGGCGTTAAATCCTCAGCAACTACAAAATCACGCGGCTCTTCTGTGGCGGTTTCTGTAGTTTCGGAAGTCATTAATGTTTCATTCATTTGTTTTTGCTCCTATGTGCGTGGGATATGCGCCGCTCTAAAAGGCCAACAATATAACGCTGGCCTTCCATGTGGCGTAGTTCTTCTGTAGTCACATTAGGCCCATGTACCATTTCTATGGTGATGGATCGCAAATATTTTAATACAGCTGCACCAGCAGGGGTACTAACAACTTCGGCTACCTGTTGGCTAATCTGTGTATCTTGACTAGACGCCCTTTGATAACCATCGACTCCAATATTAACCTTGTTGTTCAATCACTTGTTCCTGTGGTTGTTGTTGTTGCTGTTGTTGCGCCATTTGCTGCGCTAATGCAGCTATTTGTTTACGCTGTTCTTCATCACGAATCAAGCTTTCAGGCACACCAAACTTTTTGGCTAGATGAATTGCAGTTTGCTCACCATCAATAAGTAGCTGCAACATCTCTGGACCAAACGTACCGCCAACCATCTCAAGGAAACGTCCAACGCTAGAAATATCTTGGTTAGATTGTGCTTGGGCTAACGGAGATACAGAACGAACCTTAACTTCACGACCATTAACAGTAGGCACATCAATACGTCCTTGCTTTTTAAGGATGTAAATAACGCGCTGCAGTACAGGTTGAACAAGTTCAGCTTGCAATCTACCGAAAGCAGCACCCATTCGCCTAGACAAATCTGCCATACGCTCTGCAACTTCTGTAGCTGATGCTGGTGTTTTGTCAGGATTACCAAGCATATCGTTATACAAGGCACGTTTAATGTTTTGACGCATATCACCTAACACAAGCTGGGCTACATCAAAGTTTCCAGCTGCACGAATAGGCTGCAATCCAGCAGAACCCATAGCTTTTGGAATGATTGATCCTGGGACTAACTGTATTGTATCAGGATTTATAACCCCATCATCTTCCATTTGATATATACCAGAGATAGCCATCTGTGCGTTCTCAAGTATCATTTCAATGGTAAGGTTTGTGGTTTTAATAGCAGATAAAGCGTTAATAAGTGGGCCTCGTCCGTATACTTCACCAGCACATTTAGACCAGCGGAAACAAATAAAGGGATTAGAACCGCTACCTGTCATTTGCTTGTAGTTTATTACTGTATTGGTTGTCATACAGAAAGCATAACTAAGATAAGCTTCCTCAAGTGGCTTTGAATAATCACGACACACAACCTCAAGGACTGTTGTTGTCTTATCCATACCCATATTGTTTTCAACTTTAGGATCAAGAGTGCCGTTAGGGTACATAAGCTTTAAGTGATCGTACTTTACGTTCTTACGCTCACGGAAAACATGGTCAATTCTATCATCGGGGCCAGTATCTAGCACCACATGAGGTAAAGGAATGGCGGCAAAGTTGACAGGGTTAAGAGCATTGCCCTCTTCTACGCATAAAATACCTGTACCAACCGCTAAATCCATAAAGGATTCATGCACTTCTTGGCTAAAGTTAGAGTTTTGTAGTATCTCAAAGACGTATTCTGTTACCTCATCAAGCTCATTATTAACTTTTTCGCGCTGTTCTGGAGGCACTTCACTACCAGCCATGAGGTCAGCCCACCTAGCAAAATTAGGAACAAGCCCAGACTGGAGGCGGCTAGCAAATTCTTGCACACCCACCACCGCAGTCTCGTCAAATATCTTATCATCCCTTCGCTGACCAGCAGATTCAGCATAAAAACTTTCACGTTGAGGCAATGCGTACTCGTAGCACTCCTCGAACAACGGAACCCAGTTCTCTCGAAAGGACTTGGCTTTCTCATACTTTTGCATGTACTGCTTAGCTGTTTTATCCATTAGCCAAAGCGACCCAAATAACCGCCACCACCAGATTTAAACAAAGAACGACGACCAGAGCCACCGCGAGCGCCACGACTTTCCGTGCGTGATTCAATTGCTTCACCAATGTCTTCACGTTTTTCTTCGGCGCGACCTTCAATTTCTGTACGCTTTGCATCTTCCGCAGAGATTCTATCTGCAGCTGCCTTAGCTGCCTCCGCTTCTACATCCGCCGCACTTCTACCACCACCACCACACATATCGTTTTCCTTGTTTAGTTTCATATTGGTTGGCACAGAAAAGATAAGTTTTCAATGCACAATTTACATCCTTGACCACAAACCTGATCTTCGCTGTGGTTTTTTACCACGATTAAACACGTCAAAACTACTTTTAGCTACAGTTGGTACAGCTGGTTTTTGGTTATTCATTAGCGCACGGCCTTCACCAGCACCCAACATCATGTACTGCAGCGCATCATGGACGTGAGAAAACATATTCTTATCAGGCTTGTCTGCATATCGCTCACCAGATACTTCCATACGGCGATACTGATACCCACCCTCAAAGCCTTTAATCAATTGTTGGCAGCGAGGGTCTATAAGAAATGCTGGTTTACCATCGCTCATCTTCTGCAATTGAGTAGCAACAGATTCAAGTCTAAGGTCTACAGAGTTTGACGGAGCAGGGAACGCTCGCAATCCAGCGCCCCTAAGTATATGGAATGGAGTAGATTCATCTGTCTGCGCGCGGAAATCACCAGCTGGATCGCCGTATATAAATACTTCTGAGGCTTGGGAAAACCTAGTCGCAATCTCTTCGCGCATTACTTCTGCAAATCTTACAATACCCATGTCAAATGCAACCAGTTCTTGCTGTATTAACCAACGTCCGCGCACCTTTTGACCCAATGTAGCGGCTGGAGTAAGGCCAAAGTCGATGCCAATGTATAGTGGAGAGCCAGCAGCAATAGGTATTTCTTCCTTTGCTACATGTATATCAGGAGAAAACATCTGATAAATGGGCTTGCCATCCTGTATTGAGCCTAGTTTGTTCATAACATACACATCAATCCAGCTCTTAGTCTTACCTCGTATCAGGTTAGAGTAGTAATCAGCTCGCATGTATTCTTTGTTCTCGGCGACATCATTAGGAACATAGTCTTCTATCTCGCCCTCGTTGTCATGCTTCTCTACCATGCCGCTGGGCTGAGTATAAAACGACCAGTTGTCAGGTTTGACCAACATCTTAGCTTGTTCGCGTGGTATATGATCGGGTACTGGCACTTCGCCAGACATAATGGGCCACCAGTGATCCTCTTCTGGGGCGTTAGTATCAGCAATAACGCCTGTCCAAGTAGCACCACCATCACGCATAGAAGGAAAACGACCAACACGCATAGTGCAAGCGTCGATAATTGACTTAGGAATCTCTCTAGCTTCGTTCACCCAAATGCCAGTAAGCTCTAATGACAGCAATTTCTTCACATCTTCTGGCCTATCAAGGGCTAAGAACAGGACTTCAAGCTCAAGTTCGCCCTTTCTTATCATATGTGTATAGGGAACAGACCAAGTAAACTTGCCCCAATCCTCTTCGGGGAACCAATCAAGCCATGTTTTAATTGTCGTAGTCTTTAGCTGTGGGTTTGTATTACGAATGATAGCCCATCGGCTACGGCGTATACCTTTTTTGTTAGGCTCTTGCGCAAGGGCGCGGCGAAAAATTTCTACGCAACAGGAGACAGACTTGCCAGAGCCGACAGGTCCACGAATACCACGAAAGAACGTGTCATCTTTCATAAAAGCCTTAACTACTTCGCCATCTGGCTTGTATCTAAAGTCGGTCACTTATCTAATATTCCCATATTTGCGCCAACTCTTATCATATGTGACGCAACTTCGGGACCAATAGCCTCTATAATCTTGTCAGTTTCATATGGAGTTACAAAATCTTTAGGGTGATGCTGCATGTGAACCATCTGAACAGCCCTGCGAAGTGTATCCCTCTCTGGCTGAGAAAGGGTATTAAGAAAATTCAATGCTAACTTTCCTTTTTGTAAGGCGTTGCTCGCTTCTTGCGAGGCTTACTCTGTACCACTACAACAGGCTCTTCAACAATAAGTAAACGCTTAGAGTCTAAGCCGCGAGTAGCACCGCTGTATGGATTGCCAAGAAATTCATGTATAGCGCCAGTGTAAGGCACTCCATTTTTAAATGTATAAGACATACTCTATCCTTTTTTAAGTAAACTTTTCTTCTTAGGAAAGCCAGCTTGCATATTTTTGTAAGACTTATCGCTGATTGTAGACTTAGATTTAGACCTACTCGTTCCTTTTTTCTTACGTGCGTTCATGTTTGCATACAATCCTTTAGGCATTTTTCTTATTCCTTTTACTAATTGCTGCAGCCTTTGACTTAGCATCAGCTTTTGACGAAGCTCCCCATGCCTTTAGGCTTAGAAGCAAGCGAGTGGGTTTACCCTTGGAGTCTCTTTCGGGACCTTTATTGCCAGCCATGCGAGACAAGAAAGAAGATCGCCTTGGATTATTCCCAGACCTAACTGGAGCCTTTAAAGTACCACCCTTATAACTAGCGCGCCCCTTAGCATTAAGACCACCTTTAGGATTCTTACCCTCCTTACGTGTCCAAGCAGGGGTACTCATTTACTATAAGGCATCAACAAAGAACGCGCACTATCAACACCGCTAGGCTTCTTAGGCTTAGTAACATCACCCATTCTCTCACCCTGAGCCTTGCGCTCTTTCTTATCACCAACAGCTAAAGTAGGTAAGTCACCATACTCAATCTTATCTCTGTCGTAAATCTCTTCTGTCTTTGCAGATACCGATCCACCGCCACCACCAAAACACATTACTCAGTCTCCTTTGTATAGCCACTACTCTTTAAAGCCTTCTTAGCTGTAGAGTTATCAGCACTGTTATCAAATGTCTCAGGAACCTTATCACCAAATCTACTCATTATCAAAACCCTTTTTTAAACTAAATATTTATAGCTCTTTTGTGAGAGCCTTTTTTAACAATCATGTGAGTGAGGGACCACTAGCTAAGTAATAGTGTCCAGTTTTTGACCCCACCCCCCTCTATCCCAGCTCGATTGATACCTTAATATCCCCTGCTAGTTGTACTTGGCTCCTGTCAATCGGCTTAAATCCAGCACGATCCAGTAAATCCTTGCTAGCCTCCAGCTTAACGTACTCAGACTTAGCACCCTTGGCGAGCCCTGCTAATTGGTGCACTGCTGCAGGAGCATAACGGCTGAACTCCTTAGCTACCACTTCCATCATGTACTGTTGCACATGTGCTAGCTTCATACTCTTCTGTGCAGTCACTCTTCCGCTGTCGCCCTCAGCGTACCCAGCTTCCTGAGATGCTTTGGTTAAGTTACCACCATTTGCTACATACGCTTCAACGAGTGCCGTCTGTTTGCGTGTAAGCTTCCTAAGTTCTATGTTACTCATTCAATCTCCTACTGTAGCCCCCCTCTCCCTCTCTCCCCCCATGTCTAGCACGACCATTACACCCTGTGTCAACGCACAATACAACCATTTGCCCTTATATGTGAGTATTACTTGGTACTACAAGGGTACTACAATGGCTGTATGCTTTTGCAAGTAATCCATGCTCTCTACATGCCAGCCAATGCCAGTGAGCATCAGCTCTCTTCATGTTGATGAGTTACTTTAGGCATATCTAGTCCTCCCCCTAAGTTGGATGCTGGCTTATCCCTTCGCCTTGATCTGGCATGTCAGATGCACAAAAGGTTCGCAACAACTATCCTTTCTTCCTCTGTAGTGGGATGTGTGCTTCTATGCCTGTCCATTTCATATAGTTCATCGGCGAGGATAGAAGTTGCGAACCTCAAGCTCCCAAGTGGTCGTTTGCACAAATGACATTTGATCTTCATCGAAGGGATAATCCTTCATACCAACTAGGAGAACTAGACATGACTAAAGTAAACAACTCATCAACACTCATCGAGCTAAAGCTCGCTGTCATCAACTACCATGATGGTGAGAACATGAATTACTTGCAAAAGAATATAGCTAGAGATGCGTGCTATACAAGTAACAATTCACTCACATATAAGAAGAAGCAAATGGCAGATGGTATCGCCGACTTCGAGAGTGCAATGGTCGAGGGCAGAGACATTCTAGCAGAGAGATTATGTCAACGGATTGAGGCTATGGAGATTGAATTTGAGGAACTGGTAGAACGTCACGAAGCTGACAAAGCAGTATACTTAGTCATCTCAGATGGTGAAGAGTGGGCTGCAACAAAGCCTACTAACAATAAATCAAAGCTAACATCTAAGTTAGCAGCAATCAAAGCGAGGGTGGCGTAAGCCCCCTCACTACCAAAGGATAGTACAATGATCGAGAATATATTTGCATTTATAGTATGTGTATTAATCATGGCATTGCCAATGTTCCTCCTCTTATTTTGAGGGGGCGCATGATTAACTATCAATTGGTTGGGAGACAGGCTCGCATACGTGACGAGAAACTCACAAAAGATTTTCTTATCAAACTTAATGAATAAAAAGGATAAACAAAATGGGCAGAGTAAACGATATGACTATTGAAATTGAACAAAATAAAATCACAGAAGAAGAGGAGGCATTTATGAGTGACTATGAAGAGAAGCCAATCAAAACTAGGATACAATTTCACCTTAACTTTTTTGTGGTGCTGTTAAATGCTGGTCGTGTTGACATGGCTGAAGAGTCATTAGCAAAAGCAAACGCACTAATCGAAGGCGCAATCATAACGGAAGGTGAAGGTCAATGAGACACACACAACTAATTAGATTCATGCAACAGTATAGCAGTACATATACATTGTTAGTATTTAATTTAACTAAAGATCAAAGTGTGTTGGTATCTAATTTAATTGATCATAACTTAGCGCAAGAAATATTGCATCAAGATGGTGAGCGTAGCTTGCATCATGCGTATCAACGTGAAGCGTTTATGAATAAAGTAGCTGCACAATTCTTAGATTTATATCCAAGCGAAACAATAGAGGAGTATTACCAATGAGTATAGATATATATGATTGCTTTCAGCGCACGTGGTGGTGGGAGAATTCTGATTGGCCTAATGGTTTAGAACCACACGCTGGTCGTAAGAATTTCTTCTTTAAGAATACACATTGCAATGAAACACAATCGTTTCTTACTGAACAAGAAGCCATAGACTTTTGCACTGGTTGGAATGACACGCATGATGCTGGTCGTTACAGTCTCAAGGCAGAGTTTGAGTTAAGAACTGGAAGAGGATAACCAAGATGACAACACGTGACCTGTCTGAAAAAGCAGTGATAGAATTTATAACTTCACATGTAATGATGTGGGGTGAGGAAGAATACTCTGCAGCTGGGCATGGCATTACATTAAAAGAATGTATCTATGCAAACATGACAAGCTTAATACAAAATTTGGAGGAAGAAAATGATAGACTGTTCAATACATGATATAGTTAAGGTGCATCAAAGCACTCAGCAGTATCCTACTTTTACTGTAATAGATTTAGTTATAACACAAGGTGATGGTCAAGAGATCAACATCAAATTGTTTAATAGAAAGTCCAAGATAGAATGGATCGAAGATAAGGAGACACGAATTGTACGATAAGAAATCACCGCCGATGTCACGGCAGCACTATGAATTTATAGCAGATTTAATGGGGCCAATGGTTGCTTGGCCCTCACATCTCAATGATATAGCTGATGCTCTTGAGAAAACTAATCCTAAGTTTGCGCGTAAGAAATTCCTAGACCGCGCAACAAAAGCATGGGAAGATAACAATAACATAGGAGAACTGGACGATGAAATCAGATATTGAAACTTACTTCTTTGACAATGAAGATGACATAGCCTTTAGTGCTTGCCCAGATTGTGATAGCAGCGGAGGTACATATGATAATGTGCCGTATCTCAATAAAGATAACATCACATACTGTCAAATAATCTTTAGTGATTGCACTAATTGCGGTGGATCAGGCTATGTAGATGACTACAACCTTGACTGGATTGAATGACTGCTGCATAAGCGCAGCATGATGAACAGTTATTGGCATTTGATACAAGAAAAACATAAAGGTTTAAACATACCTTTGCACTTAGTCTTTGTTAAGGCTGGACTTCCTACCTCTACATACTATCGCACACTGAATGGAACAACCGAGTTGCGTTATGAAACTGCAGCTAAGGTATACCGAGTGATGGAATTAATGGAAGGTGCATACCCTACATCAAAGGACAAGCGAAAACTTAAACCAAAAAGATGAACAAAACATACAACGATATGATAACTCAACTGATTGATAGACGAAATCAAATAGGTTTATCGCAAGAAAAGCTTGCATTTGATATAGGTTGTACGCCATCATTGATACACAAGTGGGAACAACACAAGCGTGTCCCATCTGGTTTCATGCTCGCTTGTTGGTTGGATGCTCTTGGCTGTACGTTCGAAATCTGCACGAAAGATATTAAACAAGAACACATTTAAGTGTGATGCTTGTGAACAACGCACTGATATGTTCGTTCAAATCATGGCGTCAATCAAGCCAGCTATGTACCACACCATATGTCTTAGCTGTTATGAGGAGGAAAGATGGCAAACAAAAATAAGTCTAAAGGAATCTACCATGAGAAAAGATTCTGCGAATGGCTCGACAAAATTGGTATCGAAAACTACCGCGTCCCCCTCTCAGGTGCGCTCGGAGGTGAGTGGAGCGGTGACATCCACATCACATTGGGCGGACGAAAGCTGGTAACAGAAGTTAAGTACCGAGACAAATCAAATTTCCCCAGTCCCTTCACAGTATTAGAGGGGCGTGACCTTGCTATGTATAAACGTAGGCATGGCGACCCACAATCTCTGGTAATAATGCCAGCAGAATTGTTTGAACATTTACTAGGAGTAAAGAAAGATGAATCAGACTAAACAAATAGAACAACATCTCGATCAAGGCTATTCGATCACAGCATATGAAGCATTAAATCTGTATGGCTGCTTTAGATTAGCGTCAAGAATGTATGAGCTTAAAGAATCAGGCTATCCTTTTCATAAAGAAATGGTTACATTAGATAACGGCAAAAGAATAGCGGAGTACAGAAAAATAAAACTTCCAGCATGACGAGCAGTCCACGCTGGAAGTAACTCAGAAGAGAAACAATTGGAACAGGAAGGAACCAAATGTATGCTGACATACTACTACGAGATATAATAACTTGGCAAGTAAACAATTCAAATGCAAAATACTTAATGATTGTGCTTGCTAGTTACACAAACCTAGATGGTATGTGCTATCCAAGTATACCAACCCTCGTAAAAAAAACAGAACTCAGCAGAAGCACAGTCATACGCGCTATCAATTGGTGTGTAGATAATAACTATCTAACTCGCAAGTCAGGTTGGCTAGGCGTTGCCAGTGTATATCAATTCGTTCACCTAAAGGAGACAGACATGACAGACACCAGTGTCACACAGACACCCCAAGTAATATCTAATGTAATAGATATATATACTAATAGTAATACTACTTCGGGTGTCACACAGACACCCCCCTTCGAAGACTTCTGGTTAGTATACCCACGCAAGATAGCTAAGGGTCATGCTCGCAAGGCATACGAGAAGGCATGTAAGATAGCTGATCCACGCGCCATACTTATAGCAGCTGCAAATTTTTCTAATGCAATGCAAGGTAAGGACAAGCAGTTCATTCCTCACCCG
>TARA_R110000796_G_scaffold139850_2_pt1 | contig 10838 bp, 21 predicted proteins | sample TARA_R110000796 | Tara Oceans TARA_R110000796 (sample SAMEA4397815) | marine metagenome | biome: Polar Biome; feature: [SRF] surface water layer (ENVO:00010504); material: water (ENVO:00002006), including particulate matter (ENVO:01000060) such as... | depth 5 m | reverse complement strand
CTTCCCAATTATAATTTTTTACTACTCTGTCGGATAATGGAAACCACTTAGAAATGTATTTGTCTACGTATCTCCCAACTTTAACAGGTCTTTCGTAACCGTACTTCTCAATGTTAGCCTCTAAGTCTGCCAAAGATTTTTTATTTTTATTTGTAGTTGCTTCTAAACTTGCCATTTGTTCGTCTGTTAGTTTTGTAAACTGAGCAGATACAAACCCTTCTTCCTGTGTTGTTGGATTTTTACTTCTATATATTTGACCATTATAAGATATCTCAAACATGTCAGGTAAGTCAAGTGCGTCAAACTTTAAGGTAATTTGACCTGTACCTTCACCCATATCTACATCCATACCCTCACCTTGGTACACTTTATAACCATTATTTTTACTGGCCTGAGTTCCTTTTTTTGGTTTGAATGGTGTACTACAAAAGTCGGGTAATTGTTCTTTAACAACCTTGGTTCCGGAAGCTTCTACTGAAACATTCATAAATTGTTCATCTGTATAATCTTTATGATTCGCTCCTTTGTTTTTGTCCCATTTAGTTTTTCCTACTATAACGGTAGGTTCTGGTATAGTCACATTCGTTATTCCCGCAGATTTTAAACCATCCCTTAACAGTTTTTGTATTGCTTGTGCACGTTTTTTACCTAATTCTTTATTACGTCCCACGAACAAATCTAAAGATAAATTAATCCCTAATTTTTTTGCTAAATTATCACCTAGTGGTACTTGTGAAGCACCACCATCTAATGTCACATTAAAAGTAGTGTTTTGTAATTCAGCCATTTTAAAGAACTTAATCATCTTTTGTAATAAAGCTTCTGTTTTAGTTTTAGAGTCTTTACTTAGTTGGTATGTTCCGGATGCGAATTTTTGACCTATGTTCTGTTTTGGTAGATTTCTTTGTATTAAATCAATTATTTTTTCTCTCTTACCATCTATTACAACAATGTCACCTATTGAGGATTGTTCGTTAATAAGTACGAATTCTGTTAAGATTTCTAGTTGTTCTTCGGTTATTAATATTTTACTCATAATAATTTGTCATTTTATAATAAATATACTATACTTGTCTTATAGTTAAATTATAAAATTATGGAAAAATTAAAAATGAAATACGATAGAAGACGTGCATTAAATTGTACACTAATAGAAAAAAGTAAAAGTCATCCAGGTTACTTTAAGTACGATGTTACTATTGGTGAGAAGGATGGTACCGTACATCAACAACCAGCGTATGGTAAAGATATGCAAAGTGCATTATCGAGATTAATCAAAAAAGAATTGACCGTTAAGGTAGAAAAGAAATTAGAAACTAATACGGGATTAATATTCTTATCGTGGTTAATAGTAATGGGAGCACCAGCCATACTTTTTGGAGCACAAAATACTCCGTATTACTTAGCAGTTACATTTGGGTCCATCGTTATGATAATGGTAATAGCTCACGCATGGTACAACCATGTTAATAAAAGTTAAAAACTTTTTTATTATTTAATAGCTTTTTTATAATTTAATAATATATATAAATAGCAGCTAGCTTTTTAAATAAGCTATTAAGTTACTAAAGGCATTATTGCCTTTTTTTTTTTAATCGATTTTAAACTACAGCTTGGTGGAATTCCTCTTGGTCCTCAGTAGACATTTCATCAAAAGCTTCAGCCCCTTCTTCAGAACTTATAAATTCAGCAAACTTACCATTCATATCTTCTTCTGACATCCCACCCAAAGATTCTGACGCTACACCAAGACCCAACAACCAACCAGTAAATTTACCGTATAATTTAGTTCTACCTAGAAGACCTTTTCTTTGCATTCTTGTTAAGATGCCTCCAGATTTTCTAAATACTCTAATTTTTGACCCTTGTGATAAAGCAGTCGAAGCTCCTTTAAATACCCTACTATAAGTTCCAATGTCAGCACCAACCTTACTAAAAGGTTTAAACCCAAAAACACCAAAGTTAGATATCTTGGTACCGAGACCACTTAAAAATGTACCAATTTTACTCTGACCCATCCATTTTGTGAAGGTAACAGCTTCCGGACCTAGTTTGGTGGCTTCAGCCGCGACCTTAGCTCCTTTCCCACTTTTAATAGCTGAGTTCATCCCTTTAAAGGTACCCTTACCAGCTTTCATTAAAAGCACTACAGGTTTAGCTACAATATCACCAGCGTATGGAATAATAGAAACTAAACTTAAGAAACCAAAAAATATGTCCCCTTGTCTAAAATAAGAGATTGCATTGATTGCATCGGCAGCTCCTGTTGGGTCGACAATACCTACAAAGTCTAAAAAGGTGTTATACCACTTGTATTCCTTTAGTAGTTGCTTTCCACTGGTCTCTTTAAGGTTCTGTTTTCCAATCGGGTCCTGTGACTCCAACAAGTCCTCAATCTGTTTAGGTGTTAAGAGTATGTCTGACATAAATGGTTTTTTATATAAATACTAAGAAAACATATATAAAACTATTTTGTTATTGTCATAATAATTTACTATTCTTATATTAGTTTTAAATTAATTAAATAATAACAACAAAATAAAAATAATAGGAATGATTAAATCAGAATTTGAGAAGTACGCTACGGGACATTTAAATGTAAATTCCATGGCATTACACGATTACCAAAATAGTATGACACCATATATTTTAGAAGAACGAGAGATGAGAGCTACACAAATGGACATCTTCTCCAGACTAATGATGGATAGGATATTGTGGATTGCTGGACCAATAACTGAAATGACTGGAATCATAGTTCAAGCACAATTAATGTTTCTATCTAATTCAGACGATAAAGACATAACTATGCATATAGATTCACCTGGTGGTTCTGTTAAAGCTGGACTAGGTATTATAGATGTTATGGAATATATAAAAAGTGATATTAGGACAATTAATACTGGTATGGCAGCATCGATGGGTTCTGTCCTGTTAGGTGCTGGAACTAAAGGTAAGAGGTCGTCATTAAGATTTAGTAGAACCATGTTACACCAATCCAGTGGTGGAGCTGTTGGTAATATTCAGGACGCTAGGATTTCTATGGTAGAATGGGAAAAAATAAACGAAACATTGTTTTCTCTATTAGGTAGGTATTGTAAAAAAACAGCTAAGAGAGTTGCAAAAGACGCTTCGAGAGATTTATGGTTAGATGCTGATGCATCTTTGGAGTATGGTATAATAGATGAGATTATTTTAAAACAATAATTCTATCTTAACAGCTTGAGAATAATGTTGATTCTTTTTCTCTACGTGAATAATTATTTACCCAAGTACCGTCCTTTTTTCTTTGTTGGGGTGGGTTCCATGTTTTTATTGCGGTAGAAGCGTCATCCCATCTACCAAACTTAACATCCTGTACCCAAGGACTGGTCCTAACATTTTCACATCCCGAATTAAAAACTAATGACACCATAGCGTTGTACATACATTGGTCCATCTTTGCACCAGCTCTATCGTCCTTTATCCATTGTGTTACTACTCTATTAACACAACCTACAGCGTCCGACAAATCTTTTTTTAATAACTCTAAAGCTTTTTCTTCTGTAATGTTATTACCTTCATAGGCTTCTTTACCTGTATGACCATAACCTATGGTTAATGTTCCCCCTGGTTTACCTTTTTTATAACCACTACTATCGTATTCTATTGGTGGGTCATTATAGTATGCGTCATCATAAGTGAATAAAACAACCTTGCCGTTAACCCCTTCATCTTTCGCTATAAATTTACTTAATTCGTCGGAAGCTATTTTTGGTACAACCAAGTAATCTTCTGTCTGTTCTACAAGTAATGTTAATGTTTTTAATAATTTCATCATTAATAAATATTACAGTTGTTTTATTAAAAACTTATTTCTATATTTAAATAAAAAATTATGGGAGAATCAGGTGAAAAAAAGATATTTTGGGTGGATAATTTTCAAGGAAAACCTGAGGGTGTTTACCCTTTTAGGAGTGATTTGAAAGATTCTATTGACAAATTAGAGAAACTTACAGGTGAAAAAGTAGTCGGTGTTGTATACGATGAGACTTACACAATAGAATTATTGACAGCTAAGGAGTGAGTAATTTTATTAAATTCTTTTTAATTTGGTACAGTCAACAAATGGCCATACCGTTTTGGATAGTGGGTCATGTTCATTTACACTTCACTAATTGGCATGACTTTTATGTGTATAGTTTGTCAATATTTTTACATATCACAGTTGCTGTTGGTTTTTGGATAGATTGGAAACAGAATGGACTAAAATAGGAGAGTGGTAAGATATAACTTAGTTGTCTCCCCAGATATCACCCAAACTTAAAGACTCCATATTACTTTCACCACTTTGGTTTGCTAATTCACAATCGGAAATACTCCCATAAATACATTCGTCAGTGTTACATTTTTTCCACATTCCATCACCACAAGGTTCACAACATGGTTTCATGTCATCTAAAGGATTTGTATACTCACCATCTTTAGGGTCTCGTTTGTCGTGACTCCCAGGACCGTCGTAATCATCAACCCCAAACTCACCATCCATTTTATCGATAGGTCCTTGGGATAATTCATCCGTCAAATCCGACAGGTCTATTGTAACTTCGGTCGACCCATCAGTAATGTCAACCTCAACCGGTAACTCACCAAAATTTTCTTGTCTTCCATCGTCAGTTAAGATTCCACCAGCTTGCCAAGCGTTAGCTGAGATGTATTGTCCAGAAGAGTTAGTACTAGTACCACCTACCCCACCACCAGTTCTACCTTCACTTTGTTCGGTAAGTAATTCTTTAATTCTTTTAATTTGTTCGTCTAATTTCATCTTAATCTTTTCTAATAAATATTAGTAAAAGTATAAACAAACATATTTGGCCTATTATGTTTTTTTTTGTATCTTTGTAGAGAAAATAAATCTAATCTAATAAAAAAAATAATAATGGCGAAAAAAAGAAAATTAAATTCAAAAAATCCTAAGTACATGGTGGTTTCAGAAAAAGATGTACAGGTAGAGATTCGAAGAACTAAAGTTTGTATGGTACCTGCTAGAGACTCTTCAGGTAAATTAACTAACACTAAAATTCCAACTTACGGAGTTTGGTACAAATAAAAAGACTATGACTAGAAAATTTATAAGGGAAGAGGCAGACGGAACTAAAACAACAACCTACGCAACAGAAATGCAAGGAAAATTAGTTACCCACAACCATAAAGGAGCTGCGGTAGTAAATAAAGAACAAAAATTAAAAGAATATTACTCTTACGGTATAAAACTAAGTAAGGATGCGTGGGAAAAAAGAAAAAAATTATCTTAGTGGACGGTAAGGAGATGCAAGAACGTATGCTTGAAATCATTCAGTTCATACGAGAAGGTGAAAAAGATAAAGCTATTTTATATTTAAAGTATTTAGTGGAAGATATAGAAATGTATAAGAATAACAGTTTATAAAAATTAATTAACTGATGAAAAAAAAGTACCCAGACAATATAGTTTATAATTACGAAACGGAAGAATTTGACGCTAATAAAAAATCCTATCCGACATCAGTAGGTGGTCAAAAATTTGAACCAATAAAAGTCGACAAAAGTGATAGCTTAAAAGCAAACAAATACTTCGAATCTAGATTAAATGAAATAAAGGACGAGTATAAAAAACTGGTTGACGAATATAACTGGACGAGTCTAGTGTACGAATCAACCTATAGTTTCCAACCAATTCTAGGTGAACCATACTACCTATATCAAAATAAAAATAAAACTCTTTTTTTGAGTCTTATAGGTCCTGAAGAATGGGTTATGGATTATTTGGGTACGTTTAAATTATTAAATAACGGAAAATGGGAGAAAATATGAATGTAACTAATTTGGAATATGTGTATGATGATGGTGAAGTCATCTATATGTTTGACGGTAAAGGATATTACGGGATAAACTACCACAATATAGATAAATCCGAGTTAAGAGAATACTCAAACATAGAACCAACCGAAGTTGAAAAAGATGAAGATGGTGAGTTATCTTATTATTATGATGACGATAGTTGGGAAGTTGAGTTTGAAATGGTTGAAGAGTATATAAAAGACTGTATTAAATATGACTGTGGTGTTTCTGAGTCTGGAGACTCTATAGGTGCTTTACAAGGTGGTATTTTTAAAGTGGTTGAGGGTGATAATGGTTGGTATGAAAGCTTAATGATACATTTAAAAAAATGATAATAATGTTACCAAGTAATATGGGATTGAAAAAAGTGGTGGTAACTGGAGGTGCTGGTTTTATTGGTTCACACCTGGTAGATAGACTAATTTCTTTAGGTGTTGAGGTCGTTGTTTTAGATAATTTATCTACGGGGAAAAGAGAAAATGTTAACCCAAAAGCTAATCTTGTCATATGTAACATACCCCAATCCACCACCGAATTTTTATGTAAACAGACTAAAGATGTAGACGCTGTCTTTCATTTAGCAGCAAAAACAGCTGTACAAGAATCTATAGAAAATCCAGAAGTATATAATGAAATGAATGTAGGGGGTACCCTAAAAATGTTAGAAGTGTGTAGGATTAATAATATCCCTAAATTTATTTTTAGTTCCACATCAGCAATTTACGGTAACACTAAAACCCCAACATCAGAAACAAATCTCACCAATCCAATTTCCCCATACGCTACCACCAAATTAATAGGTGAAAATTATTGTAAACTATATAATAAAATTTATGGTTTAGACACTGTTTGTCTAAGATACTTCAATGTTTACGGTAACCGTATGAATAACGAAGGTGGTTATAAGTTAGTAATGCCTATTTTTAAAGACCAAATATTAAACAACAAACCACTAACAATTAATAATGATGGAGAACAAAGAAGAGATTTTGTTCATGTGGAGGACATTGTAGAAGCAAACATACTATCTGCAATCCAAAAAAATTCCTGTGGTGAAATTTTTAATGTGGGTAGTGGTAAAAATTATAGTGTAAATGAAATTGCAGATATGTTTGGTGGAGAGAAACAATACGGTAATAAAGTTATAGAACCAAATGAAACTTTAGCTGATACAAGAAAAATCAAATTAGGTTTGGGTTGGGTGGTTAAAAAAGATATCGGTGATTGGATTGGTGATTATATTAAGTATTAACTCCAAAAAATAAGTTTAGCTATTACACCTAACATTGCGACCCATATGGACCATATTGCCCCATTAGCTTTTTTCCTAAATTCCGTATTACGATTAACCCTAGCAATTGCTCCATTATCTGGGTTAAGTAATTGTTTCTTAATCATAGTTAAATCATCTTGCATTTTTGACTGACCATCTCTAAGATGTTGTACGTCATTTTTTACAAGTTTAATTTCACTAGCTAAGTGTTCGTTGGTTAATCTAGATGCCATGTATTTTTTATTTACAAGTGTTATTAGCGAAGTTAGCACGTTTTGCCCAAATACCACCTTCCGATTTACCTTTATCGATACAACCTTTTGAACAACCATCTTTAAATCCACCTTTTACACACCAATCATGGAACTTATTTTCAGTACCATCTTTCTCAATCTCTTTATTTACGTCTTGTATCCAGTTCTTCTTTTCAGCTAGGTTGGTTTTTTGTTCCCCAACAACTCTTTCAATTAATGAAATAAGTTCAGATTCACTTAATATTATTTTTCTCCCCATAATTTTATTTTGTTATTGTGTTTATTTTTTAGTGTAACTCAATAGTTTTGCTAAAGTTTTTTGGTTAACGGTTAGTTGACTGAAGTTCTTTTTACCATCGTTAAAAAGTTTTACCTCCATAACATCTTTATCACTAAACTTTCCACTTCCACTTATAGATGTAGTATTACTACCTTCCAAATCATCATCAACGTCGTCTTCAGTGTCATCCTCCAGGTCACCTTGTTCGTCTAACATTATTTCTTCGTCATCCATTAATTCACCATATCTAGATTCTATAGGATTATCAAAACCCATACCCATTCCACCTAAATCAGCAAAACTACCCATTCCACCTTTGTCACCACCACCACAATCTTGTTCGTTTATAACTTTTAAAACCATTCTACGTACGTCCGCTTCAGTTATTCTTATTTTTTTTGCCATTATATTTTATTTTTTAATTTTCCTTTAGTCAGGACTTTTTTAGCATCACTGAATTGTTTCTCAATCCTTTCATTGAGTTCTATGGTCTTATTTACTTTTTCATTAGAGGATTCTTTAATAATTCTAGTGACTATATTTCTTAGAGTTTTTTCTGATATAGGTACTATACGTTGACTTTTCTTTTTCATAAGGATTTTCTTAATAAATATGTTTAAACCCGTGTTTATTTTAGATTGTATCAAATTTAATCAATTAAGTTTGGAGTTATGTAAATTTTTTACTATCTTTGCGGTATGCAAATGACAAAAAGACAATTAAACACTAAACTTAAAAGCAAACTTTTAATGCCGAATAAGACATCAGGAAATTATGAGTATCTTAAGGATTTTAAAATAAAAGTTGTACGAGCAAGAACAGTACCTTACAAAGTTTGGGTGGATAGGAAAGAAATAACCTTAACAAAGACATTAACTACAATTAAAATCGAGGGACAAGTGAAATGCACTGGTGGTAGATATGTACCAGTAGAACAATACGGACCAAGACATATAAGAAATTATTTACGTAGAGCAAATAATGGTATTGTGGGTGCTGTTTCTTCCTGGGTAAAATTGTGGGGTTTTGATAATGATGTTGAACTTGAGAGAATTGACCTGGTAAAAAAAATAAATGCATAAATTAGTACCCATACCCAATCTACTAAAACACAAGGAGGACGATTCTTTATTCATTATTGGTGGGGGACCTTCCCTTACTGATTTTGACTGGTCTATTTTAAAAAATAAAAATGTGTTAGTGTTAAATAGGGCTTTGGAAAAAGTCCCTAACGCTATTGCGGTATTTTGGAATGACGTTACTTTCCACCAAAATCACCAAGAAGAGTTATCTAAGTTTGGGGGAGTTAGGATTAGTACCACTAGATATTCTTTGTCACATACGTGTGACTGTAATATAATATGGGTAAAGGGAAACTCGTATACGTCGGACATGAATGGTCCTATCGAGGAGTCACCTTACACAATTCGTCAAGGTTCCAACACTGGGTACTCAGCTTTAAATGTTGCTTACCATTTAGGTGCTAAAACTATTTATTTGTTGGGTTACGATATGAATTTAAATGAGGGTAAAACAAATTGGCATGACGGTTATAAAAACGAAGTGCCTAACAATAACAGAACAAGATTAAATAATATCTTTATACAACAGTTTAATGGGGTTAAAAAAACTTACTTAGAAAAAGGAATTAAAATATACAACCTTAATGTGGATAGTAATCTCAAAGAGTTTGAAACCAAGGCAATAGAAAAAGTATTGGCATAAAAAAAACCCTCCTAAGAGGGTTTTTAGTTTTACACAGTCAAAGATTAAATTAATCTTTAAGGAGGTCTTTGTTTGGGTTGATGGTGTCATCTAATTTATGAACGTCAGTCCACACATTATCAAAACGCTTATCCAAACTTCTTTCTAGTCTATTTAACGACGACTTACTCATAGTTTGTTCATCATCGATTCTTCGATTAATGTCTTTTTCCGTAGAAGAAACATATTGTGAAAGTTCATTCTCTACACGTTCAATAGTACGGTGAATATTTTCTTCCATATCAATACTATCCATTCTGGAAAGTTCCAAATCTTCAACCTTTCTGTTCAACCTCATCACTCCCACAGCTGACGTTACTAACGCAACAACCCCAAGAGTAATTAAAACTGTAATAACGGTTCCTAATTCTAACATGATTTTTTTTTTTAATAGTTTATGTCCCTAAGACACTATAAATATAATTAACTATAATAGTTAAGTAAAGTTAATCACCAATTAATTGTGAGTAAGCATATTAATAACCCCACCGTAGTGAGGTTATTAAATGTATTACCTAGTTAATTGTACTAATCTACTTTTTCAGAAGTTTCAACCTCAACCTCACTAGTCTCTGTCTCCAAAGTTTCGTAAAGTCCAGTCTCCATATTAACAACACCTTGACCATACTTAGTTTCCAAATTAACCCCTAAAGCTAATTCTTTACCTTGTAATTTCTTAAATTCTTGATGTAGTTCTTCTTTCTGATTTTTTAAAGTTAATTTTCTTAATTCTAAATCTCCTAATGCTGTTACCAACATAGTATAATCATTTCTGATATTTTGGATTTGTGTAATTTCTGCTTCTGTTAATTTTTCTGACATAGTATGTATTTTTATTATAAATATGTGGTAAAACGTAAATTTGTAAATGACTTTTAAATAAAAGTTATAGTTTTATTATTGTCATTTGGTCACTTATCGTCATAAATTATTTTTTACCTGAGTTACGTTTGGATTTTTGTTCCTTTATACGTTCTTCTATGATGTGATTTAAATTCTTTTTTTGAGATTCCCCAAATGAATTAGCTCCAATAGCTGTTAAAGCTCTTTTTCTACCTGTTTTATAACCTCCAGACGAACCACCTTTTACTATAACATCGTAGATTGCGTTTAACATTCTTCTGTCTCCATTAGTAAAACCTTCTGAACGACTAATAGTATCTTCACCATATACTTCTATAGGTGATTGTTCTTTTATAACCTTTTGGATTAGGTCTACCAATCCACTCTCAGTTAATCTTATTGATTTTTTCATAATTATAATGTTTTTGTTTTTTATTTAGTTCTAGTTAAACAGTACTTTCTAAGTAATGCCATTTCTTCTGTGTGACATCTACCACAACTCCTATTAGTAGTACTCACCATTTTTTCTTGTTTAATTATTTCAGGACACATTCCATCTAGTTGG
>TARA_R110000796_G_scaffold2715_1_pt1 | contig 10841 bp, 16 predicted proteins | sample TARA_R110000796 | Tara Oceans TARA_R110000796 (sample SAMEA4397815) | marine metagenome | biome: Polar Biome; feature: [SRF] surface water layer (ENVO:00010504); material: water (ENVO:00002006), including particulate matter (ENVO:01000060) such as... | depth 5 m | reverse complement strand
CCCGGATTTCCGTTTTTTCGTCTTGCTCCGCCACGCTGCATATTCTTCATGGCCCTGCTAATTTTTCTACCGAATCCCATTACTATGCTCCTAGTAAGATTTAATTAAGTGTAGGACGACGACATATTTAGTCGATCCAGCGGTCGTAAAGGATATATTGCCCGTCTTACCAGCGGCGGCGGCATTATTAAATAACCCACCAAAGCTAGCAAAATCCAATTGGTCGGCATAATCTTTAGGTAAAGCGGCGGCCAAAACAGGAACAGTGGCTTCCCAGTACAATTCTATACCGTGAGACTCTGTCATGAAATCTATCTTAGAAATCTTTACGCCAGTGCAGGCTTGACCCCTAGCGCTAGCGTTTAGATTAGCCACAATTACTTTATTAACTGCCGCTTCTGCGCCCGAATCGTGAGTGAACCGCATAATGGCCGTTCTATCACCATCTTGTATCGTGTAGGTTGTACTGGCCATATGCGGCTCCGATTAGTAAAAATTAAGCAGTAGCTATTTTAGTAGCTTGAACATATTCAACAACAACATAGCATGCGCCAGTGCCGGTATTTACAGGCTTAACGCGAATGCGCTTATCGCCAGCGCCTACATTGACCCAGTTCTTAACAGTGGCCGCGCTTGCGGTTGGGGATACGTTTGTCTTACCGATAGCCGCAATATCCGTGCCATCATTTAACGCTTCGTCTGTAACCACAGTGCCATCGTCAAATCCAAAGTCTGCTTTGTCATCTGCGCCAGAAAATGCGGCGGTGGCAAAGACATGAATACCTTTGATTGTTGAGTATTCTGGAATAACGATAGTGGTTGCTGGGTCTGTAAACAAAGCCGCTTGAGTAAGTAGTGGGCTAATTTGAGACATTTCGACAAAGCCAGTGTTAGCAATGTCATCACCGACAAGTATGCCAGTAGTGTTTTTGATAGTTCCAGCTTTCACTGGCCCTGAAAAAGTAGTAGTTCCCATTGTAGTTTCCTCGTCTTGGGTAAGTCTGCCGTAGCAGTCGAGTAAATAAAAAAAAGCGGCCCCCTAGAATGTTTTTGAAGGCTAGGAGGCCGCTTGTGGTTTAGCTTACGCTGAACCGTCTGAACCGTAAATACCACGCCAGTCAGACCAACCGAAAGAATAACGCTCACGCGCTTTATATCGGATGTTTCCTGTAGTGAAGTCAGGCTCCATACTGGTTTCCATGTTGGTGCGTTGGAACATCTTCAAACCTTCACCGGCTTCTGTAACAGAAGTAAGAAGGAAGAACGCATCTGGATCAGTAAGATAATGGTTGACTGAATAACCACCCGGAAGTACACCGGTATTTTTGATCGCGTTAATGTCGTTATCCGCAGTACCAGAACGTAAAGTAGAGTTCAAGATACGATCAGCAACAAAAGTTAGCTGAGGTGGAACGATTAACTTGTCTGCGCGAACAGAAATGGTTAAGCCTTTATCGTCAGTAAATGTACTAATGTCGATAAGTGCGTCTTCCAACGAGGCTTCGTTTAGATCAGCAAGTACCGCAGGACGGTTAGCCGCTGTTCCGCCACCAGCCAATGGGTGAGCATTATTGATCAAAGATACACCGTCACCGCCGTTAAAGCCGCCAGTAGTGTTAAATGCGTTGTTTAAAATATCAGCGCCTTTAACTTCTTTGGTGTTCGCCATCGAGCGAGCAAGTGCTTTAGTGTAACGCTTACCTAATGAATCATAGAGGTTATCTTCTACGGCTTCGTCAGTTAATGCGAATGCTAATGCAATAGTCTCTGCTGTGTAGCGAGCTGTCCAGCCTTCATTTGCATTGTCAAATGCAACGCCTTGGCCTTCAGTTTTTGTTGGTGCAGACCCGAAGCCAGTGATTAACACTTCTTCTTCAAAAGCACGTTGAGAAGTTTCTGTAGCGAAAATCTCTTCGTACTCACGGTCATGTGTGTCGTAGCTTAAACCGAATAAAGCATTCAGTCCCGGCTCTAACTCTTTTGCTAATTGCGCTCTTGAAATCGCCATTGCTTAATTCTCCTAAGCTAGACCAGCCGCTTTCTGACCAAATACATGGTTCTGAATAACGACAAGTACATTTGTGTGAGTAGAAGCAACGTCAGAGTTATCTGGGTCGCGTGAAATATCAATTGCTTTTAACGGCAAAGTTGCTGTAGTAGCGCCAGAAGTTACCGAAAGTTCGATACCTGAAGTGCCTGTTCGAGTGTTACCCGCTCCTGCTGTGACTTGGAAGTTACCAAACAAGTCTGCAACTGGGAAGGCAGCATCCGCTTGAACTGTGAATACAACGTCAGAGCCATCAATAACCAGTGCTTCAATGTCATCAGCCGCCGTTGAAGCAGGGTAATAACTTGAAAAGCGCTGGCTCTGATCTACTGGGTCTGTATATTTACAGCCAACAAATACACCAAGAACTGGAACTGTAGCTGCACTAAGATCATATTTCTCAATGCCGCCGCCTGTTACTGCTACGACTAAATCACCTGAAAAGATAGCGGTTGCATAGTTGTTAGCGATTCGATAAGACGATTCGCCGCCACTATATGGCGCACCACTAATCATGCGAGTTGCTCGTAGACCAAAAGGGCTATCAATATTAGCCATTGTGTTTACCTCGTTAGATTATGCAAGTATTTTTACTTGCGACCAAAAGTTACTTGGCTGTCTCGCTGAGGATCATACTTGACGTAACGATTGTTGCCTTGCGTCTCATTAAACATGGTGTTGTCTAGTGAGTCTTTGGCTTCTTGAGCTTTTGACCCGTAATAAGCCTGTCGCTCTTCAATCGTTTCGACTGGTATTTTCGCCAGTAATAAGCCTTCGTTGTACACAACGCCCTCGTGCCTGCCATTTCCATCCATCGTGGGTAAGCTGAAGTCTTCCGGTAGATCAGAACCTCTTACAAGTTCCCAACCTTCTCGAATTCTTCGAGAGACATTACTTCTGTCCTCTTGCCCCATCATAGATTCCCGAATCCATCGGTATTTATAACCGGCTGGTGGTTCAGGTGTCTCTAGCTTGCGAACGGGTCGCCATGGTTTTCTTCGGGCCTGATTATCGTGCGCCACGCTGTCACGCGAAGAACGGTTGTTTGCTTTCACTTTAGTATCTGACACTTATCTTACTCCTTGGCTAAGTTTCTTTTGCTTCTCTTTTGCTACACGCTGGAGCCAATCTTGCTCGCTCATATTGTGTGGCTTGAGGCCGCGAAGTCGTTCTAGTTCAGATTGTGAAAAGTGAACATCGCTCTTTTTAATACCTCGTGTTTGCTGCCTTCCCATGTGTTGGGTAGATGCGACCTTTTGCACGGCTGGTCGCTGTCTGTTTTCGTCGGCTGACGACCCGCTGGATGTACTTTCAACGGATTTCACATGAGGATATGCCCTTTCGACACGGGAGTCAAGCGCACTGTAATACTCGTCGCTGTCTGCGTCAAAGCCTTCGTTTAGCAAGTTGAAGTGGGTGTAGTAAGCGAACTGTGTAGCCTCAACATTCTGGGGGTCACTTTTGTCACCATACCAAGAGTTTTTCTCATGCCAAGTTACTGCCTCGTCCGTTGGCTCTTCATCAACTTCTCCACCTTCAGCATATTCTTGGGACTGCTGCTGGCTCTGCTGCTGCTGCTGCTGCTGCCATTGGGCTTGTTGTTGACTTTCAGCCTGCTGGTTCTGGCTAGCAACATTTAGCTTTTCTTTCTGGATAGCAAGTTCATTTTTTAGCGTAGTAGCTTTTGACATAAGTTCTGCGTCATTAGACTCAACCGCTTTTTTGTATATTTCATCTACTTGGAGTTCTTTAGAGTTTAGGTTTTCAGCTTCTTTTTGCAGCATTGTGCCACCCATCTGGGCTGTATACTGCTTATATTGCTGAAGCTCCTGCTCCTTTTGGTGAGCTATCTGCTCTAATTGAGCGGCTCGCTCTTCAGCGGCTCTGTGCCGTTGATTTAGTTTGTTAATACGTCGAGAAACGCCTTTCGTATAAGTTTCCAGCTCATCTTGTGGCTGGTTATTTTCTGGCGCGTTACCTTGATCATCATAATTATCTTCAGTAACTTTAATCTCTATTTCGTCAGTAGCGACCTGACTCTGTTCTGCGTTGGTATTTTCGATCATGCGAAGCTCACTATATCGTCGGGGTTTAAGATTGTTCCAATAACTTCATCGTCATTGATGATTCTGACCTCTGCGCCATCTTCTAGCTTGAATCTTGCGCCTGAGTATCTGCCAATAAGCACCCATGTTTTCTCTTCACACCAGTCCTTTTTGCCAAATTTTTCTTTGTCGTTATAGCAAAGCGGCCCTTTTTTAACCACATAAGCAACCACGGTAGCCAACGACTCACGATCTAAAGTTTCTTTTGTTAATAGAATTCCTGATTTTGTTTTTGCTTGTCCTGCGTAAGGCAGAACTAACATACGCCAACCAGTCGGGTCTGGCATACGATCTATGGCGCTCATATCTAGCAGGGTTGGGTCGAGGGTGCGAGAATCACCCTCTGTATAAGCATGATCGATTGATTTAGATTTAGACTCACTCAAAATTTGTTTTCCTTATAGAAGTCACTTATGGACATTTCTATAAAGTTTAACATTTCTAGCTGTCCTTGCAAGTTTTTATAATGTTCCATATCTTTTAGCAAACCGTCCGTCATCGTGCCTGTGACTAACGACCTTCTATTAGACATCTCTTTTTTTAAATAACTTACTAGGTCTATATCATCCATTATGTACGCTCGTAATGATATAAGCCCTGAGTAGCCGCTCCTGTTCCTCGCGTCTTGGTGCGAACTGCGCCACCATCTTTGTAGCCTCTAGCTTTATTCATTGCAATAGCAACGGCTTGGTTTTGCGGTTTGCCTTCAGATCGCAAAGATTTAATGTTCGAGCCTATAGCTCTTTGAGTATTACCTTTTTTAAGAGGCATTATTTTCTCCTTTATCTTCTTTAATTGATTCAACATTAATTGGCTTTTTCTTGGCCTTTGCCTTGGGCTTAGGCTTTACAGCTTCGGTCACTTTTGGTTCTTCGGCGGCCTCGGCTGGTGATTCTTCAGCTTTATTGCGTAAAGCGTCTTCCGCTTCATTTCGCAATTTTTTCATTTTCTTTAGTTCTTTTTGAGCTTCTAGGATATAGCTGGTGGTCATTGGTTACTCCCAAATTTACTGTTTAATTCCAGAACCTTTAAATCGGCTTGCTGTTGTAATCTATCCATTGCCATACCTAGCTTATCATCGGCAACTGTTTTTTGTACTGATATTCTACTTCTGGCAATATCGTTTGACTCGGCTTGTTCTCTATCCCGCTGATTCTGGGTCTGCTCGAACTGCTCGGAATCTTTTTCTATTTCTTGCTCTCGAAGCTGAAGCTCTTTCTGCCTAATCTCTACTAATGGGTCAGACTGATCGCCTTGGCCAAGACTAAGAACTAAAGATTCTGATAACTCAGCTAAAATAGGCGCTGCAATCTTAGCTTTCTCTTCATCTAAGCCTTGGCTTATTTCCTGAACTTGCTCTGGCGGCATCTGCTCCTGCATTTGCTGCAATTGATCCATTTGCTCTTGAAGCTCTGGGGGCATCTGCTGCTCTGCAAGCTCATCAGCCATAAACTGCAAATGCTCCATCATGTGACCAATAATATTGGCCTGCAAAGCTGGGTTCTCTTTAACCACTTCAGTCATAAATAAGACACGGTGAGACTCAATGTGAGAACGGTGGTCTTGTGTCGGGAAGGCCATTTGTGGCGCTCCAGCCATTAAGCCAGAGTTTTCTGCCCCAGCGGCTTGTGCTTGCGGAGGTGGTGGCGGCTGTGGAGCCTGTAATAAACTGTTTACGTCATCAACACCTAGCGCGGCATACATTCTACGATAAGCCTCATACGTCCCTTGCTCGCCATGAATTTCTGGGTTCGACTGAACCATTTGCAGAAGCTCTTGGGCCATAGTGATTCTTTGGCTCTGGCTGAAAATGTTAGGGTCTGAGACTGGAATAATAGATACGCTATTAGAAAAGTCTTCGCCTTTGATCTCTTGTGACCCAGCGCCAGAATTGTACGGATATGATGGTGGTAAGAATTCAGAAAAAACCTTTGCAAGCAATTCAAACTCTAAACGCTGAGAATAATGAAGCCGCTTGTGAATAGCCGACATTACTTTAGTGCCACGCTCAAGCAAGGCTACAGTCGTCCCAACTGGCATGGCTTGGTTGCCATCCCCAATGTTCATATCGCCAATGCTAGCAAAGCGCTTTCCTGCATCAACTAGCATGCCTAATAATGACATTAATGTCGGGCTAGGCTCTTTGATTGGAAGCGGTATAAGATTTTCTTTGAGGCTCGCCCCAGTAGTGTCTATATCTCTAAACTCTCCCGGTTGTATTGGCTGGTCTTCGTCCCTAATTCTCATCCCGCGAGCTTTGAAGCCAGCAGGTAAATTAGCAAGCGTACCCGCATCGATAAGCTGTCGTAGAATAGAAGTGCTAGCTTTAGATAGGCCGCCAATCATGTGACTCAAGCCAAGACCGTAAAATCCAAGTCCGGGAAGGAACTTGTACTGTACAAAATAATTAATCTTATCTTTAGCGGGGTCTTCCTCGTTATAATTGCGTCTGATCGATAAAATCTGTCGGCTGCTCTCATCAATAGTCACAATGTAGGGAAGTTTAAGGCCGGTAGGCTCACCTTCCTGATCTAAGTCCTCGAACCCCTCAATATCTAATATTGTATGGACTTCATAGACTACATTGTCTCGATCTTCACCGTAACTATTCGGGCTTACGCCTTCAATTGTGTCAATCTCTTCTTGTATATCACTTGAAGAAACATAAGCTCCACCGCTAGATAGATCAACGTCTCTAAAAAAACCAGACAATTGTTGCTTCTTGATTTCATTTTTAGACATACGAAGAACATGCGCTACCCTTTCTGCTGAAGCAAGGTCTGCCGCTTCATAAGGAACGATTAAATCTTCAGGTGTTATAAATTTGCTCTTGGCCTTATTTTCAGAGGCTTCAAAGTATACTTTTTTGAATGCCGACCCAGCCAATGGTAGGTAAAATAGCAGCATATCAAGTTCTGGATCGTACTCTCTCATTACGTTGAGAATATACCAATTCATAAACTCTTCAACACGCTGGGCTTGCTCTTCAGCCTGCACCGTTCGCATACCTATGACTTCAGTTTTTACTGGGCCTTTCGGAGGCAATAGTTCTTTGTATGCCTGAGCTTGGAATTGAGTAACGGCCTCAGCCAGCATGGGATGAATTACGCCAGAACTTCCCTCAAACGGGGTTGATCTTGCTTCGTCAAACTTCATGCCTAGATATTTTAAGCCATCTTTGTAGGTGTCTTCCCACTCGCTCCGTGAGGTTTTATCCGCCTCTATCGAAGCTAATATGTCACGAGAAATAGACAGTAAAATAGAGCTATCAATAACATCTGCAAGATTGCTATCAAATGATAATTCTTCTTCTGGGTCTGGCTCCGCATCAATTTCTGCGTCAATTAAGATTTCTTCGTCGCGGATAATAATATCTGCGGCGTTCCGAATTTGATCTTCTCTTGTTGGCTCTGATTCAACCGTTAAGATAGCGCTGTCGTTGCGGATAGAGGGTTCAAGACCTTCACTTCCAACTCTTTCAATAGCCATTAATAGTACACCGTCCTTTTACGATCTAATAGTTTTATGTCTTCTGCGTAGTCATCTCTCAGCGAGAGAAAACCGCCTTGTCGAAATCTCATTAAAGCCATGGTTCCACTGTCACAGAAATCGTCATTGTCGCCGTAAGGAAACGAGGCCATTTCTTCGATTACTTCTTGAGCAAAGCTCTCATCAGGATACCACACCATACCGGACTCGAAAATAGGTGCCACCGAGTTCATTCTGGCTACTTTGTCTTGTCCTCTCGAAGGAGTATAGGCTTGGACTGGTATGCCCATCCTTCTTAACTCTTGAGTCAGAGGTGTGCCGCTAGCTTTAGCTTCAATTAAAACGCAGTCTGGCTTCCAATATTTGTACTCGTCTTGGGCGAGCTTCTTTAGCTCTGGGAAGTCTAACCTTACTCTTTTTGCGTCCAAAAGCATAATCTGATCAGCGCCATCTTCTTTTGGGTCAAAAATCGCCCATGTTGTAACCGCTGAATAATCCGCTGTTTCTTTCTTGGAGAAGGCTGTATCCCAGCTTTGAATAACGTAGCTATAGGCTGGGACATAATCCGGCTCCCAGTGCTTCCACCACTCTCTTTTAACTATAGACCCCGCCTCGGCGGTGGGGTTTTGCATCCATTGGGAGTTCCACTTTGCAACCGGCAAGGAAGCCTTAACGGAAAGAAGCTCTTCTTTTTTCCAGAATTCAGGCCAAAGCGGCTCATCTGTCTCTGGCATAATGGCTGGAAACTCAACAACCTCCCATTGATCCGCATGATCTTCTGATTGATTCTTTAAGATTCTTCCAACTAGGTCTTTATTACTCCACCTAGTCATTACCAATACTATTATTCCACCGGGTTGTAATCGCTGTCTTGGCCCAGAAGTGTACCACTCGTAAGCCGATTCCATAGCGGTTGGGGAAAGAGCATCTTGCTCTGAGTGAGGGTCGTCTATAATTAGAAGATCAGCACCACGGCCAGTAATAGCGCCACCAACACCGGCATAGAATGCCTCGCCTTCTTGGTTGGTTGTCCACCTACCAGCAGATTTATTATCAGCCTGCAAAAGTAGGTCTGGGAATATGTGTTGATATTCATCGCCGTCAATAATGTTACGAACTTTTCGGCCAAAGCGAACCGCTAGCTCTGCGGTGTGCGTTGTTTGTATTAGTTTGGTATTACCCCTGAGTCCCATCATCCAAGCTGGAAAAAATGTAGAGGCAAACTCAGACTTAGTATGCCTTGGAGGTAGGCATACAATAAGTCTTTTTAACTTTCCTTGCGCTATCCTGTTAAACTTTTCGCCAATTATTTTGTGGTGCCTGCCTTCGACAAATTCAGGCCACAAGTGCTTAACAAAAGTAATAAAATCTTTTTGACAAGCATCTTGTTTTTCCATCTGCTCATAACGATTTAATAGAGCGAGTGCCTCAGCTTTGTCGTCATCACTTAATATGTCAAAATCTTTTGCGGAAAGTTTAGACATGCTCCCATGGTTCTCCTTGGAAAAGAAGAGATTCCGCTTCTCTGCGGCGCACAAGTCCGTCTAATATTTTTCCGCCAGCTCTGTTCCAACGCTTCATTTCGTAAGGAACACCGTCATAATCGGCGTTGTTTAGTCGCTCTAGTAAGGTTGAGGTGCGAAGGTTGGTAGGCCCAAGATTAAAAGTCCAAGCCACCAAAGCGTTAAACTGACTTTGTGTAAGCTCTTGTTTAACCATCTTAGAAACGTAGCTCTCAAACTCTTCTAGGTCATCCTTTAATAAAGAATCTGCGGTATCTTGGTCTATCTTCATGCCTTCAACTACGCCGCCAGTATGCCCGTAGCCTATAGTCCATACCTTCGCAGAGCATCTATAACTTTCTAGCTCGCACCCTTCAAATTTCTTAATTAAGTCGATTCCGTCTTTAGAGGTTTTCATTATTTCTCCTCCTTGTGGCTTGCGCCGAAATAGAATGATGTAATAGCAGAAACAACACCACCCATATAACCTAATATTAGCGAAACAATGGTGTCTGAATTAGCATCAGGAGGCTGGATAGTGACAAGAAAAATATAGCCAACGAAACCCACAAGAGCCACGAGAGCAACGACCCTTGGTGTCCAGTCGCTTTTATGGGCTTTTCGTGCGCTTTGTACGTCTTGCGCTTCCAATGCAAAGAGGTCAACTTCCAATTCTGCCATTTTAGATTCAAAATCCAGCTCCGCTTTTTTAATTTCAAGCAATTGCTCTGGTGTGGCAGCCTGCATTGCTGTCTCGATAGACTTGGCATCTGACTTGCAGCCCAAAACCGCAGAAATAGCTTTAGCCGCTGTTCCGCCTAATGGCCCCGCTAGTGCAGTTCCTAGAGTTGGTGCCACCGCTCCTATAATATTTTTTAGAGCACTAAAATTCATTACTCTGCTTCCTCGTCATCAACGAGTTTTACTGATTCTCTAAGCTGGTGTTCGCGCCACTCTAAAGACACGCTAGCGTCTACTAGGTCTTCTTGCACCTCAATCATAGCATTTCTTAAATCTAAAACTTTCTGGCGCAATTTTGATACTTGAACGTAATGGATTTTGCAAGAGTCGGTCATCTCATCAACGGGATAACTAACTTCATCAATAGTAAGCGTGGGAACTTCCGGTTTTTTTTGGTCTGACATGATTAATTCCTAAATAAAGAGTAGTGGATTGTATTATACATACTTGCAAGAGTTTGTAAAATTACCTACCACTACCAAGCCTTGCAAGACCAATATCTAGCAGAGAAGTTATCGCCTGCTGTCTCGCACTTATGTCGTGCTCGAAAACTAGCTCTTCTTTTAGGCTGGTCTTTTTTTATGGACATATCGGGGTCGCCAAACCTGACAATCTTTATCTCATTGCCTTTTTTAGCTAACACTGCTGATTTCTTTGCTGAATCTGGTGTTCTTTTTGGTTTGTTATAACCAGAAAAAGTTTCACCTCGATATGTTAATCGACCCGATTTTGATCTGGTAACATTTTTTGTAGTTGCCATAACTTATCCCGGAGGTTTACTGTTAGTTCTTAAAAAGTTTAATTGCGTACCAAGGCGCGTAATTTGCCCTTTAAGCCCTTCAATCGTGCTTTGAAGATTGCTAATTCGGCCTTTATTAACGCTATCGCAGTTTTTAATTTTGTTTTTACCTTGGCTTTGAAATTAACTAATATCGCCTTCAAGTCCTTTGATAGTTT
>TARA_R110000796_G_scaffold13839_5_pt1 | contig 10843 bp, 3 predicted proteins | sample TARA_R110000796 | Tara Oceans TARA_R110000796 (sample SAMEA4397815) | marine metagenome | biome: Polar Biome; feature: [SRF] surface water layer (ENVO:00010504); material: water (ENVO:00002006), including particulate matter (ENVO:01000060) such as... | depth 5 m | reverse complement strand
TACTAGATATTGTTTGAATTCTGTGTTATACTTGTAATTGTCTAAGTCAGCACCTAAGTTAAAAAAGTCTGCTGGTCTAGTTAATGCAAAGATTCGCATTAAGTCAAATGGGTAAGAAGAACTTCTTCTGTATGAGAACTCTGCTGGTGCATCATCTCCGACTTTCCAATCACGTTTAAATAAATTGCTGTCATAGTTACCTACTAGTGTCTGCATTGGAGTTTTTAAATCTCCATGCTCATCAACTGGTAAGATTTTACTTAGTCCTGGTCGTTTTAATGCTGGGACAGTAACTGATAATGTAGTACTACCATTCCAAATAATACCTGCTTCGATATCATTCCACATAATAGTGTTTTCACTAGTGTAAGGAGCCGCACCGTATTGTGCTGTCCACCATGATGGTATTTCTGAGAACCCTAGCATTTCCCAAGGAGCTATGTTCGGCTGTGATGTTCCGTAGAAGTATTCATACACTCCTCTCCAGTAACCTTGATCGATAGGTTTATTGGTTAACTTGTTTGCTGACTGCCAATAGTTCCAACTAAACTCATTTGCTTGTGTGTAGCCTTGTTGAGTCTTATAATTAATTCTGTTTTGTCCAACCCAGTTTAAGAAGTTTGCACTGTATATTTTTAAGTAATCATCAGTAGAATAAGTAGACTCTCTGAAGAATCCTGGTACCACTTCGTATGCTTGGATAGGAACAATTGTGCTTAACTTAATGTTGTTATAGATTCTAGTTTCAAATTCTAATAATGCTTGATCTCTAAAGTCTTTTAGTCCTGTCGCTGGAGTATAGTCTAGTGTGTATAGAGATGTGTAAGAACCATCATGTCCTCTAAGCATGTAAACAGGTGTTTGATAATTAGGATCTAAAACAACTGCTGGTTGATACTTAGGATACATGCCTAACTTGGTTGGCGTGTTCGGAACAAACGAACCATATGTTTGATTGTATTCTTTAATTGTTATCTGATCATTAGGAAGCAATGACTTCGTAACTGTTAATGAAGGTGCGGTCGTTGATACTGTGTATTCTGTATCTTTAATCAACTGCGTAGTTGTTGTAACATCTGATGTTGTTCTAGTTAGATAAACTAACACACCATTGTAGTTCGCTTTTGTAAAATCATATACTTGTGATAACGGATAAATCGATTCTTGTAATGCATTTGCAAATGTGTAAGTATTTGTTTTATACGGAGATTGCGAAGGCAACATGTCACTCCAAAAGAATGATGCTTCTTCGGATTTCGAGTCAACTATTTGATCAAGTGCAGTATCTAATATATGACTTGGACTAAATCTTTGTGACCAGTTTATGTCATTAACAGTTTTAACAATTAACTGTTTGTAGTTTATATATTGATGTGAGTTAAATTGCAACGCATTGAATAAATTGTGTTCAGACTTACGTAAGAAAATACTTGGCAACACAAGCGCCGCAGAATTCTGAATAATGCTTGTGCCATAAGGTACCAGATTTCCTAAGTCTCTTAAGTTATTAGATCCGAAAACAACTCCAGCTGAAGATGGATTGTTAGCAAAGATATCTTGGTACTGTGATCTAATATCACCGATGTCAGCAACTTTTAAATTTTCATTGAAAGGATTATTGCTTAAATTAATAGGTATGCTATAATAAGCAGTTGGTGATGTTTGCGTACTTAACAGTAAAATTTGTATAGGCGTGTCTGCTGTTGGAGCAGTATTCAATGTTACCTTTGTTGATGTGTCAGTTTCAGTAACTGTGTATTTACTAGGCAGTTGATAAACATTATTGACATAAACTTGTATACGAGGCCATTTAGCAGTGACAGTTGTGTCTTCTGGAACAACTGCTACGTCACACGTGAATTCGGCTGTGGTCCCTTTAGTATATTCTAGTTCAAAAATTTGATATTGAACTGAGGGGGCAAGTGCTGTTTGCCAACCTAATTCTCGTGTTTTAGTAATACGACTGTCATAGTTATATACATAGCCTGTGTTTACATTTGTTGTAACTGGTGTTGTTCCTGTAACATAAGAAAACGTATCAATGTTTAGTGAAACATCGAAACTAATATCACCTTGATTAACAAGATCAGAATAACGTACAGGGAAACCTAATACAGCATCGTTTGTTCCAGTTCCTTTACCGTAAGCAAACAGTTTATCACCTATGAAAGATGTGCCTTGATAGATTGTAGCATCACCAAATGATACATTATTTTTATCGTAGACATTAAACAGTGGTGCTTGATTGACTGTTAATTTTTGTTGACCTTCTTCCCATGCTGAGCCGTCGAACCAGAAAGTAGAGCCTTGATTGTAATAACCTCTTAGTGAAACAGTTTGATTATTAATTAAAACTGGCGAATCAACTGCTTCTGACAATGTAATGATAGGTGTTGAGCCAGGCGTAATTGTTGAAAATCCAACGACATAGATTTTATTTCTAACTTGCAAGTCTGTATCTGTTGTAAAGACAATTCTTGCTCCTGAGAATAATTGGTAGTTATTAACGTTAGTGTCACTACCAACAATAGATGCCACAGATGTTCCTGTAAATGTAGAAGCGGTGTCCCATACTACAGTTAAAACAGTGTTAATTCCAGTTACAGTGATGTCTGTAATCGTTGTATTTCTTGGTAACAGATTAGTCGAGTCAGCAACATACTGACCAACTTGAAACGGCTTAGTAATGTTAGTTGTTGCAACTGTTATTGTTGTGGTCGTAGACGCTGTGGCTCCCGCTATTGTTGCGTTGTATGTTGTGTATGATTCTATATCTGGATAGTATGCTTGTTGATTAGCAACTTGAGCAAATGCGTTAGTTGTTCTTGTATCTACGAAGTCAACAGGTGCTTTTGCTTCTGTACCAGCATCAAATAATTTTAGATTTGGATAGAACTCGATAATAGGACGAGTTGCTTTGTTTTTGCCGGTAGCATATGTGGTAGTAATAGTTGGATTGTTATTATAAGTCGCAGATGCATTGATAACATCAATATGGAACCATCTATTAGATCGTGACCATGCGTTTCTATTGATTGCTTCTCTAGCAATTGTAATGTAATCTTCATCAATAGGTATAAACAATTCAACATCGAAGTTGCCAATTGAATAGTTCAATGTGTCGTAGGGGATATACTCAGTGCCAGTAAAATCTTCTGGGACAGTTAAGTCAGTAGTTAATATGAGTTGTATTGCTTCACCTACACCCTCGACATAATATTCACCTGACAAGTAACTACTGGGGACAACATCTCCTTGAAATTCTACTTTGAGGCCATTAGTAAACTCTACGCCATTCGTTGATGTAAATGTTTTTTGTCCTATAATATCGTCATCAACATCTAAAGTATTTGTTAAATTACTTTCGATTAATCGTATTGCACCTACTTTATTTGAGTTAGTACCGTCTTGGTAGTACAATGTATCTAGTATAGATGACATGTATGGAATTTCTAAAATAACACCGAATTCATTGCGATAAAAATCTAAACCTATATAGTCAGTACCAAATTGTACTGTGATCTTTTCTTCAGTTGGAATAACTCCAGCTGGTATTAAACGAATAGTTGGATTGGTTGCATCGCCAACATATGTGATTGTGTAAAAGTTTTCACTAACGTTTGTATAGAAGCCTTCTTCAAAAAGACCTTCGTTAATGTTTGCGTTCATTGTTCCAGTTTCAGGAGTTATTGCTGATAACGCAGGTCCGTTTAACTGTTCTGAAATCTTAAATGATGTACCGTCAACAATTTCTTTTATATAATATACAGTGTTAGTGTCTAATCCACCCAACACTGGAGTGCCGTCTGGTTGTGTAAATGTTACAGTTTGATTAAGAAATAGATCAGTAGTTGATCCTGAAGTAATAATAGTATCAGCAGTTGTTTCAGTGATTGCTAATGTTACTGCTGGAACAAGATCAGGAGATGTTAAGTTAACATCATAGTTTGCTCCGTTCTCATCAAAGAATGATTGTACAAAGCCTACTTCATTAGGCTCTTCAGTGTTATAGAACATCACAGTAAGATTTTCTAGTGATGTGACACCGTCAATGTTTTCTATAGTAGATAATGTTTGTCCGTTAATTTCAGAAAATAAAGCAGTACTTACGACACTAACAGTGTTGTTTCCTGGAAAAAGATATTGATCTTGTGCGTTTCGTTGAGGCACTGTAAATGTAACATAGCCTTGAGATGCTCCGTTATTATTAACGCCTAATACATTTCTTGTATTCTGTGCTCCGTCTAGTCCAGTAATTCCTGGAACGCCTTGAATCCAAAACTGAGTTTCTTGGTTGACAGCAAAACGATATGAACCACCACGCAGTAATGTAAGAGTAGGATTGAGTGTGCCAGTTGCTGAACTCTGAGGACGAATGTTGTAAGCATTTGCTGTATCAGTTATAACATAATCAGTTTCGGAGAATACTATTGCTGATGAAACTGCCACGACTGGAGGACCTTCTGGTATCCAGTAGTATTGATTAAAGTTTATAAGTTTATCTAAATTTGTAAACGAATCCCATGAATAGAACTCACTCTTAAATAAGCGATCATTGTCATTGACAACACTGCCTGATAATTTAAGAGCATCGATTAACTCAGGATAACTTAAGAAGTCTTTTGCTGATGCTTGATTTTCATTTAGAAAAGCAACACCAGGTGCTAATTGATAATCAGTACGAGTTGCGTTAGGTTCAGTAACATAGTAATCTTTAGCATTAACGCCATTACCAAATTTACTACCTACATAACCTTGCAATCTTGTTGTAACAGGCTCATTAACTAATTGGTCAAGGGTTGCTCCTAAGAATTGAGCATTGGTTGAGGTTTTGAATATCTCTGGTAAAAACTGTAGTGTTCTTATTCTTGCCATAGTTTAATAGTCCCTTAAGACTGTAATGTGGCCGGGCTTAAAGCGGCTACGATAACAACATCATTCGTTGTGGCGGCATTTACAAATATCTCATAAGGCCTACATTTAATTTCATACAAATCACCAAATAGTTTTTCTGGATCGTTTGAAACAAGCACCACAGAACTAACTAAATCTCCAATTGTTCTGTGTAAGTATGCACTTAGTTCTGAAAAGAAGAAAGTATCACCGAAGTTCCAATTGTCTATGTTAAAGTAAGTATCCATTGCTGATAATACAGCACTTCTTACTTCACTATCAGAAGCATTTGTCGTTGATGATTTTACAGCCTTAATCGTTGCTCGTAAAGAAGTGTCTGCTTTAGCACCGAATAACGGCTTAAATGTAACACTGTTTAATATTACACTATCTGACAACATTTTGTAATTATCTATTAATGGATAATCTGATTGTAATTCATTCAATGTTGGTTGTGTTGGTTTTGTTACAGTGTCAGTAGTGTCTTGTATCCAATTCTTATATGCTGTATAATATGATTGTGCTACTAGATACAAATCAACAATGTTTGTAGTTGCTGGATCAATACGAGTTGTATTATTAGCATTATGTCTATACTGATAGTCTAAGCCTTGACGACCTGATTTTACAGAGTACTCTACTTGTAATGTTACAACATAAAATGGTGTAGTAACAGTTGGATCTTGTATTGTTTTGTAAAATTTATTTTCTGAATATGCGTAGAATAATTGTCCTACTTCGAATTCATATTTAACTGTTTCGATTTGATTTTTAGTTCCGTAAACATAATTTACATCTGTGCCGGGAACAATTAATTGTCTTGTTAAATTAATAGGATCAGTTACGGTTCTAAAGAACACATATAATCCAATGTTTGCTCCATCGTTTACATAGCCAGTAACATCATTGAAAAAATCTGGATCTAAAATAAGTGTTGAGTTGTTAACATCAGTTGCCGCAACTTCAACTTGGAAGTCGTTGATATAACCATCTGATTCAACTGTCTGTCCTAAAATATTAACTTTAGTGTCTTCTCCCAAAGCAGTAGTTTTTCCGAATTGTGTATTGATACCTAACACATTAATGAAGTCTTGTATGATTTTTCCTGTAAAAGGATCGTATACTAATTCGTTCTTGCTGAAAGTAAATCGTGTATCAGCAACACTACCAAAGTAGTATGTCAGTGACCTATATGTTACTGTGTAACGATTGTTTCCTAAACTCGTAAACTTGACAAAGTAATTAGTTGCTGTAGGTGCGCCAATTGACCAGCGTTCTTGGTTGATCAATAATGAATTGTTAAAGATTAAAGTAAAGTCTTGTTGTAATTCAATTTTAAGAATTGCTTCTTGTATTACAACTGTTGACAAAGAATTATCAAAGACAGGAATAATCTGAGTTAATAAAACTCCATCAGGAACAAATCCATTAAGAGTGACTGGTCCTTTACCGTTAGCAAACGAACCCTGTCCAGAGTTGTTGCCATCTCCGACTATATTAGTAATAGTTGACCAAATGTAGTTCTTTTCACTTGCACTTGGTATACCAGAAACTAAACGATTGTTGCTATTAAAGTAATACCCAGATGGGGCAGTTAATTTTACGATTGCTCCCGTTGTTGCGTATTTTGCGTTCGTTGTTGTGAATATGCCTAATGGTGCTGGTGTTTCTATAGTTCCAGACAATGTATAGAAATAACCTGATTCACTTGATGAATCTACTGAACTAGTTTTCCAGTATAAAGTATTTCCGCCACCAGTGCCTGGATAAGTGTAACGAGTATAATTCTGAATGTAATATTGATTAGCACGATTTAAGGCTAATACAGATGCTAAGTCATCAGTAAAGAACCGAATGATGTCACTTGTGTTAGTTACTGTTAGAGACAAGAAGCCATCAATGCTGTCCTGATATAACGCACCATCATCTCCGAAAGAGTTTGTACTAGAATATTTTCCAGTTGGGTCAAGTAAGTCTAAGTTTTTAGAAACGCCGATAGAACTTCTATTGATCGCAGAACTTTTAATGATTGAACTATAGAGGGTGTATGGGAAGTTTGTGTAGTCTTCTCCATTCACCATACGATTCTGTGTGTAGTATCGTGTTGGTGCTCGTTGTTTGATTTGTGCTATTGCTTCTCTTGTCTGTGCGTTAGAGACTGTTAAAGGCAATCCTAATTGTAGACTAAGAGTTTCAGTTTTACCTGTTCTTCCTACATAACTTATAGTTACAGATATGCCATTCATCTCAGAAGGCTCTACTGTGTAAGTCAAGCCGTTACTCCCACGCACATAGGCTCTGAAGCTACCTACAGGAATTTCTGAAAAGACTCCGTCTCCAAAGACATAAGTGACTTGATCGTTAGCACGTGATGTTACAGAAAAGATTTTTTTACTACTAGATTCTGTTTGCAAATATGCATCTGCGTATACATTCTCTACTTCTTCCCAAGCAGTTAGCGTTTGATCTGCATTAATTTGATACAACCATGTATCAGTGTTGTTAACTCCATTAATACCAATATCAAACGTTTCGTTTGCTATTTGTTGTTGAAAGGCAGTAGTAGCATTTTGTAAAGTGCCTTGTTTAAAGTAAAACATAAACCCAGTGTTTGGTGAACCAAACCCTAATCTATCATTTCTATATAACATGTTCATTCTACCAGTTGGAGCTGGTGGAATTTCATATATGTATGTTTTATCAAGTGATGTAGCACTCACTAATTCAAAGTTCATTGAAGTGCCGTCTACTTGTGAGACAAAAGGCACTATTGGTAATGTGTTAGCTGGAAGATTAATTGCATACTCGCTTGTATTAACTCCGAGAATATCTGTTGTGTTTCCTGGATTACCGATTCGCTGTGTATCGATGAGAGTAGCATTAATAATTGTGTTCATTTGCTCTAACCAATTAACATTGCCTGGATCATTCCAAGTGACTGGTATATTGCTTAAGTTAACACCGTTAGCATCTGTAATGTTTTCACTTGTTCTGATTGTTTGTACCTTAAGGTAACCTGAAGCACAATTATTTCTTTTAGGAGTATAACCAACTAAGTTGGCAAGTTTGACAACTGAGTCTCTACGTTCAGCAGTGTCAATAAAGTTCTCACGGGCGTTTAAATCGTTTCTGAACGCTAGTCCTTGACCCATGAAAGACATGACATCAAGCAAAGCAACAAACTCTGAACTTTCTACATAGTCATTAAAATTTTCAGGGTAATATAGACGAAGGTAATCGATGAAACTCTTTCTTAGTGTTTCGTAATCGTAACTTCTAAAATCGGCCTGTGAGAAGGTTTGATAGATTGCTTTCCAATCATTTACCCCAAATAGACTCGATTGACGTGAACTTGTTGCCATAGTTGTTTCCTGTTAAGAGTATTTATCTTTATGGAAAACCAGGGTTTTTTATTAAAAAGAGAGTGTTGCGGCGTTCGTGTCTGGGTTAAAAACGATTGCTATATCCCCAGGATTATTGAAGGGATTGACTGATAATTGAACTTCGACCAAGATACCTTCTTCTCTCTGATATGATCTTATTGTGTTAATGTTGATCCTACTATCCGCACTTGCAACTCGTCTTATTTCATTTTGTAATGCTTTTGCAACATCAGCAGTGTTTGGCTCAAAAACAAAGTCCCAAAGAGTAGTACCGTAATTAGGTTTTCCAACTTTTTCGCCTCTTCGAATATTCAAAGCATTAATAAAATCTTGTATGACTAATTGTTCATCTATGAGTTTAAATTTCTTACCAAAAACTGTAGGGTCTGTGATACCATTGTTAACACCAGTCGCACTAACAGGCAGAGGATTGACCGTTCTTGGTTTGTCTGCGCCTATTGTTGAAAATCCTATAAATGTTGCCATACTTCTATTTATATCCTATGTTATTTCTTATGGTAGTTAATAGAGAGATCGGATGTGAACTTGACTTTAACATTATGATGTAATATGTACGATCCATCTTCTTCACCAGCCCAGAATGCAGTATCGCCTGCGTTGATTACACTAACGAATCTATCACCGATGCTTTCAATTGAAACAACTTCGTCCCAGAAAGCTACATTATCTTTCATACATAGAATTTGTTTATTCATCAAGTCTGGTGCGTCAACAAATTCTAACTCTTTAGTAAAGATTGGAGCAGTCGTAGAACACATTAACGAGATGCCTTGTGTTGTCTCTATGCGTACACAGGGTTGAAGATCAACTTTGTTGAAGACTACTGAGCCTTCGTATGTAATTAGATCAGCATCTGCTGTATTGAGAGATATTTTGTATCCTTCTTGTAATTGCCATGCATGTCTAACTGTTCTTTCATTAGATAGTTTAGTCTCTGCTAAAGGTATATAACTTTCTAACACTACGCAACCGCCACCGCCGCCACCGCCGCCACCGCCGCCTCCGCCGCCATCGTTTGGAGGGTTTGGAGGTCCTACAACATCATCTACTGTATTATCTACTACTGCTTCACCACCTGGTATTACGACATCTTCTTGTGTTACAACTGAGTAAGTATTTAAACCATCATCAAAGATTGGATTAAATGTATCTGTTAGATCAACTAGTTGTGTTAGTTCTGGTGCCGCATTAGAAGTGCTTTCATTGTTAAATTCGGTTGATGCTTCATTCTCTGCTGTTGTTGTTATGAGTTCTTCTAGTTTACTAAATTGATTACTAGGCGTTGCTACTTGTACTGCAGGCTCTATTCCTTTACCAATTTCTGCCGTAACTGCTTTGGCTTCTAGTATAGCATTTTTATATGCTGGTGAACTCAATGCTGATTCGTATTCTTGTTTTGCTTTTTCAATTTCTGGTGAACCTGCTGGCAATGTAGATAAGAGTTCTGCATATTTCGCTTGTTTCCCTGCAATTTTCTTTTCTTCAGATGCGATTGCTTTAGTTTTTTCTGCCAGAGTAGCTTTTAAAGATTTTAAAGATTTAAAGGCACTAAGAGCATTATCAGGTATAATACCTAGTAGATTTGGTCGAGGTATCAGTGGGTTACCTAATACATTACTTACTAGACTTGATATACTTTCTCTAGTACCAAATGTGTTGAGTGCTACTGTAGGCAGTTTGAGTACTGATCCGCCACCTGATGTTAATGACGCCAAGGCACTTACTAATGCGGCTGCCGCCCCAGGACTTAATGCTCCTGATAACTTGCTTGACAGTCCGCCAATTTTTGAACCTGCATCGCCCAACAAATCTTTAATTCCTGCACTCGGATCTTTGCCAGAGAATGCCGCCGCCGCTAATCCACCAACTTGATCTGTTACTGATGATAGTCCATCAGCCACTGCGTTTGAAACACCTTTTGCATTATCAACAACACTACCGGCGATTTTTTGTCCACCTGGTATATTAGATACACCAGCCGCCGCTACTGCCGCAGTTGTTGCTGAAGCACCTTTAGATACAATTTTCGCCGCAGATGCTAATTTCCCAGTGTTTGTTAAACTAGTAGCTGAACCAGCTAAACTTGCAACTTTATCTTTGGCACCAGCAATAGCGTTTTCTGCTATTGAAGTATTTACACTCAATGATGCCAAGTCTCCGCCAGTCACCCCTTCTGAAGCCGATGTCACATCTCCTGCGATTTTTTCTGCTATTGCTCCTAAATCTTGTGGCACTCCAACTTTGAGAGGTTTAAATGTTGCTGTAATTGATCTAAAGGATGATGCCGCCGCACCAAGATCAGCATCAAATTTACCAGCAAGATTAATATCAGGCAAACCAGGAAGACTAGGCATTTCTACCTTACCTAACGTGTCTAGTGCTTTAGTAATCCCGCCAGTTCCGCCTGACAACGTACTCGCTAATGCTGATTTTGCTCCTTGCCCGATAGAATTTAAGGTATCTTTTGAAGCAGTTGTAATTGGATTAGCCACCTCCACCTCCTGTTAATGAGTTTAATGCATTCGTAGTTGAAGTAACTGTAGAAC
>TARA_R110000796_G_scaffold191617_5_pt1 | contig 10847 bp, 9 predicted proteins | sample TARA_R110000796 | Tara Oceans TARA_R110000796 (sample SAMEA4397815) | marine metagenome | biome: Polar Biome; feature: [SRF] surface water layer (ENVO:00010504); material: water (ENVO:00002006), including particulate matter (ENVO:01000060) such as... | depth 5 m | reverse complement strand
CCTGCCATTGGGATTAATAGCTCCATATTGCCGACTAACTGAGTGCTCGACATTGGCGCTGTTTCACCCTCTGCTAAAATGGTCATCGTTTCGAGTTTAGCCAAACTTGCAAAGAATGTTTGGTTTGCTTCCAGACGAATACGATCTTCGTAGCTCACACCACGCAGTAACGCATTAAGCGGCTTTGATGGGGCAATGTTAAGCTCTGCACGAATATTACGTACTGCTACAATCACTTGCTTAACCCATTCAAGATCGGCCATCGCGGTCGCATCAACTTGATCTGCTTGATAAGTTGGAAACGATGCTAGCATGATAGTATCGCCAGTTACGCCCGCTAACGGTTTGACGCGTTGCCAAATCGTTTCGGTAATGTATGGCATAAATGGATGCATTAGACGTTGCATTTTTTCAAGCACATTGACCAAAGTGTGGCGAGTGCCGCGCATTTGCGCTTCAGTGCCGTTTTGCATAACAGGCTTGGTTAATTCCAAATACCAGTCACAGAATTGATTCCAAGTGAACTCGTATAAAGTGTTAGCGGCTAAGTCGAAACGGAAAGCGGCCATGTGATCTTCAACGGTTTTCACGGTTTGGTTAAACAAACCAATGATCCAACGATCGGCTAACGACAATTCCATCGCACCCGGTTTGCCATCAACTAGCAATTGACCGCAATCTAAAGGTTCGCCAGCTTCATCGCTATCAGGATCCGTCTGCACTTCAGTGTTCATTAACACGTAACGTGACGCATTCCATAACTTGTTACAGAAACTGCGGTAACCATCAAGACGTTTCATGTCCCAGTTGATGTCGCGACCGGTTGAAGCCATTGCTGCTAAGGTAAAGCGCAGTGCATCAGTACCATGAGCTTCAATGCCATCGGCAAATTCTTTACGGGTACTTTTCTCAATTTTTGCAGCCAGTTGTGGCTGCATCATGTTGCCAGTACGCTTTTCAACTAAGGTTTCAAGCTCGATACCGTCAATCATGTCTAATGGATCAAGTACGTTACCTTTAGACTTTGACATTTTATTGCCGACTTCGTCACGGATAAGACCAGTAACGTAAACGGTTTTAAAAGGCACTTGTGGCTTGCCATCTTCATCTTTAATAAAGTGCATGGTCATCATGATCATGCGGGCAACCCAGAAGAAGATGATGTCAAAACCGGTAACCAACACGTCGGTTGGGTGGAAGGTTTTTAAATCTTCTAAATTGTCTGGCCAACCTAAGGTTGAGAATGTCCATAATGCTGAGCTGAACCAGGTGTCTAATACGTCGTCGTCTTGACGTAATACCACAGAGTCAGCAAATTGATGTTTAGCGCGGACTTCTGCTTCGTTACGACCAACGTAGACTTTGCCGTTTTCGTCGTACCAAGCTGGAATACGGTGTCCCCACCATAACTGGCGTGAAATACACCAGTCTTTAATATCGCGCATCCATGAGAAGTACATGTTTTCGTATTGCTGCGGTACAAACTTAATTTCACCGGTTTCTACCGCTTCAATGGCTGTTTTAGCCATTGACTGAACAGCCACATACCACTGGTCGGTTAGTAATGGTTCAATCACCACACCAGAGCGATCGCCATAAGGTACTTTTAAGCCGTGCGGAGCGACTTTTTCAAGTAGACCTAAGCTGTCAAATTCAGCCACGATAGCATCACGGGCTTTAAAGCGATCTAGGCCAACATAACGCTCTGGCAAGGCAATCTCGACACCTTTGTTTGGGGTACCATCAGTGTTAATCACTTCAACAAAACTACGTACGGCGGCATCTAAGGTGAAGATGTTGTACATAGGCAGTTGATGACGTTTACCGACTTCATAGTCGTTAAAGTCATGGGCTGGAGTGATTTTTACACAACCGGTTCCAAATTCCATGTCGACATAATCGTCGGCAACAATCGGCACTAAACGGTTAACAATAGGCAATAGAATGAATTTGCCAATTAATGACTGGTAACGTTCATCATCTGGATGCACGGCTACTGCGCTGTCACCTAACATGGTTTCTGGACGCGTAGTGGCCACTTCTAGATAGTCTTTACCGTCGGCTGTTAATGCGCCTTGGGCCAAAGGATAGCGGAAGTGCCACATGTGGCCTTGCTTCTCTTTGTTTTCAACTTCTAAATCTGAAATGGCGGTGTGCAGCTTTGGATCCCAGTTAACTAGGCGCTTACCACGATAAATAAGTTCATCATCGTATAGACGAACAAACACTTCTTGAACCGCTTTTGATAAGCCTTCATCCATAGTGAAACGTTCGCGATCCCAATCAACCGATGCGCCCATACGGCGAAGCTGTTTGGTAATCGTGCCACCAGACTGTTCTTTCCAGTCCCACACTTTATCAATAAAGGCGTCACGGCCTAAATCATGGCGAGTTTTACCTTCTTCGGCTTCAAGCTTACGCTCAACCAACATTTGAGTCGCAATACCCGCGTGGTCGGTGCCGACTTGCCATAAGGTATTTTTACCTTTCATGCGCTCAAAGCGGGTAAGGGTATCCATGATGGTGTCTTGGAAGGCATGACCCATGTGCAAGCTACCGGTTACATTCGGTGGCGGGATCATGATGCAGTAATTGCCTTTTGATTCATCACCATGCGGCTTGAAGTAACCTTGCTCTTCCCAGTTTTGGTAAAGGGCTTGTTCGATAGACTTTGGGTTGTATGTTTTTTCCATAGGAGCGTTATGTTCTCTATCTAAATTAAGTGTTTATTCAGCTAATGCTTGAGTGCTGGGCGTAATGCCTACATTCTGATATTGACGGTAGCGATTGCGAGCAATTCGCTTGAGTTCGTCATCATTAGCGACAAAATCGATAATATGGGGCAAGTTTACCGCAAAACTGGGCATTTGGTCTGCAAGATTAATCAGAACTTGACGACTTTTATTTGGTCCTAAAGTATCAAAACCAATTTCGACCGGTGCACCTGTCACTGGGCCTTCACCTTTTAAGTTGTGTGGTACAAAGGCATTTGGCTCAAATTGCCACAGTAATTCGTCAATTGCATAAGCTTGCTGTTTGTCTTTACAGTGAATGTAGACGGTTTTTTGTTGGCGATATTGTTGTTCAGCTAACCTGCAAGCAGCTAAATAGAGCGCATCTAATGCACTCATTTGATTATGATTATCAGGCATAAGGTAAAACAAGGCTTGAGTCATGTGTTGATGCTTATAACAGGTTAATAAGTTGGGCTTGAGTTTACACTAAAATCGTCTGCGGGTTAATGACCTCGTGATGCGATATTCATATGACGCTGGAATAACTCAATACCACTAAGGTCAGTTTAATAGAGCTTATTAATCCGGCATATATCGCTATCATAATGGATTTTCTACGCCGCTGCGGTAATAGCTCTGTGATGGATAGACGTTGAGGCGATGGTTGAGCTGGCGTTAAGCTTGAACACCATAGTACAAACCACGTAATGGTTAAATTGTAGGGGATGTTATTAATCATTATTTGCTGTTTACGCCATGGACTTAACAGCAGTAGCCGACTAAAGACCTGTTGCTCATTAATGGATAAGCTAAAACGGGTGGTGAAACGGTGGTAATAGACATCTATTTTTTGATTATCAATTAAATGTGCTTTGTGTTGCTGACGAGTCATGGCCATTAATTTGCCCCGTTTATTGATTCATTACTGCGGTTTTAACAATACTGTCGAGCCAATCCATAAACAAACTTAGGCGCTTAGGTAGTTGACTACGTGAAGGGTACAAGATACTCACTGGCATGGGAGCGGCTTCATATTGAGACAAAATCCGGATTAAACGACCAGTATTTAAGTAGTCTGTTACCCCCATCTGTGGAATTTGAGCAATACCCAGCCCAGCTAAACATGCCGAAGTATAAGCGTCGGAATTAGTCACCGATATCACACTTGGAACCGTGTGCTGGCAATTCTGCCCTTGTTCTACATAGTCAAACTCGGCCGAATTATAATCAATGGAGGCACTATGATTCACTGTCGGGACGTAACCGATCATTCGGTGGTGTTGTAAGTCTGCTAAGGTGCTTGGCGTACCATAGCGTTGGATATAGGTTGGGCTAATGCAGTTGATAATACGATATTGAGTTAAGGGTCTGGCAATTAATAAGCTGTTACCTTGATTTCCTACTCTGATAAGGCAATCAACCCCAGACTTTATTGGATCGATATGATAATCCGTACTGCTGATGACAACATTGACGTGGGGATAACGCTCACACCATTCGCTTAGTCGAGGCAGTACGGTTTTATTGGCAAAACGACTCGGCATATCGACTTTTATGACGCCTCTAACGCTGTCATTTTCATGCTGAAACTGGCTTTCTAAAGCATCTATATCGTGCAATATTTGTCGACATTGAGCCAAATAGATAGCTCCGTCATGGGTTAGCGTCACCCGCCGGGTACTGCGCTGAAAAAGCCGAGTGCCTAATAGTTGCTCTAATGACTCGACGGCAGTTGAAATACTCGATTTAGGTAAGTGCAATGCCGCTGCAGCCTGAGTAAAGCTACCGGTTTGCGCGACATGAACAAACCGTCTCATGGCTTCAAATTTATTCATTATTACCTTATTATTGTTCGTGTAAAACAAACAATAATGTCACTTTTATGCTGTTTATCATAGTAGGTGAGTGTTTTATTATCATTGTACTTCTGTGAAATGAATAAGAGGCATACATGAATAAATTGGTGTTAGTTACTGGCGGTAGTCGTGGTTTAGGCAAGAATGCCGCATTAATGTTGGCGGCTAAAGGCATGGATGTGGTGATTACATATTTACATAACAAGGAGGCTGCAGATGAGGTTGTCGCCAGCATACGTTGGTTAGGGCAAAAAGCCGCAGCATTACCGCTGAATGTTGGCGATGTTTCCATGTTTGGGTCATTTACAGATGAGCTCTCTGAGTTAATAAGCCAATATTTTGAACGCGAGAATATTGATGCATTGATTAACAACGCGGGAATGGGTGAGTTCGCTGCATTTGCAGACACAACTGAAGCTCAGTTTGATGGATTAATGAATGTGCATTTAAAGGGAGCTTTTTTTCTAACTCAATCGTTACTTCCTTTGGTCAATAATGGTGGAAAAGTGATTAATGTGAGTTCTGGGTTAACACGTTTTAGTGAAACGGGGTTCTGTGCTTATGCCATGATGAAAGCGGGTGTTGAAGTGATGACCCGCTATTTAGCTTTAGAGCTTGGGCCTCGTCAGATAAGCGTCAATACCTTAGCGCCAGGGGCAATAGAAACCGATTTTGGTGGTGGCGTTGTGCGTGATAATACTGCGCTAAATGAGTCTATCGCATCAAAAACGGCACTTGGGCGTGTTGGTTCGCCGGATGATATTGGTAAGGCGATGTTGATGTTATTAAGCGACGAAGCGCAGTGGTTAAATGGTCAGAGAATTGAAGTGTCTGGAGGAATTCATTTGTAATTGATGGCGAAGTGATGATAATCAGCAGTAAGCCCATTATCGCTTGGCAATATTGGTATCAGTTGGAAAATAATCTTGATAAATGGTCTGGTAGATCCCTGATGATTTTAACTCATCAAATGCTTGCTGCCATAATGCAACCGCCTCATCAATGGTGTCGTTTGAAAACGCAATATATAAGGTAGAGTCGTACAACTTAATAGGAGTACGCTCTATTGAGTTGATATCAATATCGGCTGCTTTTGCCAAAAAAGGCATTACTAGCTCGCTCATCGGCGCAACATCAACTCTGCCGTAACTGAGCATTTTGAGCGATTGTAATTGGGATTTGTCAGTACTGAGATTAGTGAATCCTTGGGCGTCTAAATAGGTATGGTCAGCATTACCAAGTACTACGCCGACATTTCGGACTCGTTTTAAGTCTTCTAAATCTGCTAGTGATAGTCCGGAATTACGCTTTTGGTAAAAATACACTCCGCTACTAATAATGGGGCCTACCCATTTCATGTTTACTTCTCTTTCCGGCCTTTTAGCAATGACAAATAACGCAGTATTGGGTTGCGACTTTAATAACTGAAAAGCTCTATTAAAGGGGTACATTTCAATGTTGGCTGTTTGCTGGGTATGTAGCATCATCGCTTGAACAATATCGATAGAAAAACCGCTTAAAAGATCATTATCAATGTAACTAAATGGGGGTAATGGATGGGTGATAAATCGAACTTGCGATTGGTCTTTTGCAAATAGATCGCCCGTTGGCGTGAGTGCAAAGCAAACGCTGAGGAAGATGATATAAAGCGTTAAAGGCAAGCGTTTCATTTATGGGTGTGCCACTGCTAATGACATTATCAAGCGGTTGTGTTGCGTCATTCAATCAATTCCTTGTGATTGTTAATTTGAATGTGAGAGTTAACGTTAAGCTGTTCAATAAATAACCTAGCATATGATGAAGTTATAGACAAATTATAACTCCATCATATGATGATTATTTTATCGCCACATCACCATTATTGATCATGTTTAGTGAAGGCTTTAGATAACCTTGCTGGATCAGGAAAAGTAAAATACTGATTTATTTGTGCCCAAGAATCATGACTTTTTATCACGTGGCCAACGGCAACCAATACTGAACAGGCCAGTATTCCCCAACCAATGGCGTTATCACCCGCACTTGCCCAAATTGCCACCAGACTTGATGCCCCAAAAGAGATAGTAATCTGCAAAAAGTTTTGTAGTCCTGCAGCTTTGGCCGCGTTATTGCTGAACTCTTGCAGAGCATTATTGACCACAATAGGATAAATCGCGCCATTGCTTCCTGCTAGCAAAGAGAATGCAATGAGCAGTGGCAATATTGTTTCAGTATTGAGGATCACACTGGAGGTAAAAATGGCAGCAACACATAAACCAAACAATATCAGTAAACAGTTTAGGCTGATTTTGGTGCCAAATTTGCGGATCAGTAATTTACTTGAGTAGCCACCAACAATAAACATGATGGTTTGGGGAATAAAACTTAAGCCAATTTCTGTCGCGGCGTACCCATACTGTTCCATGACAGCAGGCCACAACGTTAAGTAAGCAAAAAAAGCGCCTGAACACGCACCAAAAATAACCACATTGCCTAAATATCGCGTATTGGAAAGCAGTTGTTTATAGCGGATATGAGTTTTGCTTTTGTGAACGCTCACTTGTTCTTTAGGCACAAAAAAATACGTCATGGCAATGAGTAATACTGCAATGATACATAAGCTAATAAACACCGCGCGCCAGCCAAAACTATTCAGTATCATTGCACCAGCAATGGGCGCTAATGCCGGAGACAATGCCACTAAAGGCATAATATTAGAGAAAATATTTTGAGCTTTATCGGCTGGGTATTGCTCAATCACAATCGCTTGCCAAATAACGGCTGCACTGCAAGCACCAATCGCTTGGAAGAAACGAGCAATATTCATCATCAGAATACTGTCACTATTCGCAATCAATGCACTTGCTAGCATAAACAGGCTTAAACCAACAAACAGTGAGTTTCGCTTACCTATTTTATGTACTAATGGCCCATACAATAACTGTCCGATAGCGAGGCCAGCTAAAAAGCTGGTTAACGACATGGCCACTTCTGAAGTGCTTGCATTAAAAGTCCCTTCAATAGATTTGAATGATGGGAGGTACATGTCGGTAGCTACAAAACCTAACATACTCAGTAAGGCTAAATAAAACAGAAACAAATAGAATGTTATATTTGTTTGTTTTGTGTTGATTAATATATTGTTATTGTTCAAATTAGGCATATCTATTTTCGTCAGTTCAATAAAGGCCGCTAGCTTAATGGTTTACTAAATTAGCTGGAAACGTTTATTTTTGACGGCTACTATCAAAAATATTGATACCATGATGTAATTACAGGCATGGAAGGTTTCAGTTCAATATCAAACCTTGGATGTGTTATTCATCTTGTGCTGTTAATGTACATTTTCTAGCGAGTTAAATTGATATGCTTTCACAGCAAGTTTTTGAGTTAATAGACGTTGTCGCCCAAACAGGTAGCTTTACTGCAGCCGCGAAAAAATTGCATAAAGTACCGTCTGCTATAAGTTATTCAGTCAAACAAATAGAAACTGAACTGGGAGTCGAGTTATTTATTCGCCATCATCGCAGTGTCAGCCTAACCCCAGCAGGAAAGCATTTCGCCGTAAAAGCGCGCCAGTTTCTTAACGATATGGAGTTAATGAAACGCGACACTCAACGAGTGGCCAATGGTTGGAAGCCTATCCTCTCTATTGCATTGGATAATATTTCGAGAACGGATAGCGTTCATGCGTTGATTGCTGATTTTTATCGACAGTTTCAAGATGTTGAGCTGATTATCAGGATTGAAGTGTTTAATGGTGTATGGGAAGCGCTTGCTACCGGAAGAAGTGATATTGCCATTGGTGCGACAACCGCAAATCCAGTCGGTGGGGCATTTAAATTCACTAATATGGGCAATATTGATTGGCTGTTTGTGGTCAGCTCTGATCATCCATTGGCAAATATTATGCGTCCACTTCATGATGATGAGTTACGTATTTTTCCGTCTATTTGTCTTGAAGATACCTCTCGTGATATTCCTAAGCGGATTACGTGGATGCTAAACAGTCAACGACGATTAGTTGTGCCCGATTGGCACAGTGCTATTAACTGTTTTGCCGAAGGCTTAGGTGTTGGATATATGCCTGAACATCTGGCTCGACCGTTGATTGAATCTGGTAAGTTAGTCTGTAAAACGCTCCACAGAGTGAAACAACCTAGCCCATGTTGTTTGGCGTGGAATGATGATCAAATGTCACCAGCATTGGCTTGGGTATTGGACTATTTAGGCGATGAAGAGCAATTACATCGTCAATGGTTAGCCTAGTTCTGATGGGATAGAGAGTTTACTTTACAGGCTAATGTATTGACGTCTTCGACAATAAAAAAAGGGTAAAGCCTTAGGCTTTACCCTTTAATATACGTTAAAGATAATACTTATTCGCTGATTTCAACACCAGCACGATTAATTAAGAACTGGCTTAAAATCGGTACCGGACGACCGGTAGAACCTTTGTTTGCACCACTGTTCCAAGCCGTACCTGCGACATCTAAATGTGCCCAGTTATACTTCTTAGTAAAACGAGACAAGAAACACGCTGCAGTAATCGAACCAGCCGGACGACCACCTAAGTTAGTCATGTCGGCAAATGGGCTGTCTAGCATGTCTTGGTATTCATCCCATAACGGCATGCGCCATGCGCGGTCACCACTTTGCTCACCAGCATTTAGCATTTCGTGTGCAAGCGGGTTATGCGAACTGAATAAACCAGAAGCATGCTTACCTAATGCAATAACACAAGCACCAGTTAAGGTAGCGGTATCAATCACTAATTCAGGGTCAAAGCGTTCAACGTAGGTTAATACATCACATAACACTAAACGACCTTCGGCATCGGTATTTAGCACTTCAACCGTTTGGCCTGACATAGTGGTTAAAATGTCGCCTGGACGATATGCGTTACCAGCAGGCATGTTTTCACAGCCAGCTAATATACCAATAACGTTGATAGGTAATTTCATTTCACACAATGCTTTCATGGTACCAATAACACCAGCAGCGCCACCCATGTCATATTTCATTTCATCCATGGCTTCGCCAGGTTTTAATGAAATCCCGCCAGAGTCAAAGGTTAACCCTTTACCGACAAGGACAATTGGCTTTTCAGTACTGTCAACGGCGCCCTGATATTCCATCACAGTCATAATAGATTCATTGGCACTAGCACGACCTACAGCAAGATAAGAGTTCATGCCCAATTTGGCCATTTGCTCTTCGCCAATAGTCGTAACGTTAAGGTTTTCGTACACTTCAGCCATTTGACGCGCTTGAGATGCCAAATACGCAGGGTTACAAATGTTAGGCGGCATGTTGGCCACGTCACGACATAAATGCATACCTGCAGATACGGCTGTTCCGTGTTCAATGGCACGTTCACCAATGGTGAGTTCACGGCGCGTAGGCACGTTGAATACCATTTTACGTAATGGACGACGAGTTTCGCCTTTACGGGTTTTTAATGCATCAAATGAATACAGGCTATTTTGAGTGCTCTCAATGGCTTGGCGAACTTTCCAATAGGTGTCGCGGCCTTTGACATGCAGTTCAGTTAAGAAGCACACTGCTTCCATTGAACCGGTTTCATTTAGGGTACTGATGGTTTTTGTGATAATTTGTTTGTATTGGCGCTCGTCTAACTCACGCTCTTTGCCACAACCAACCAGTAAAACACGTTCGCTTAGTACGTTTGGTACATGATGCAATAGCAACATTTGTCCTGGTTTACCTTCTAGGTCACCACGACGAAGTAGGTTACTAATGTAACCTTCACTGATTTTATCCAATTGCTCTGCGATACCAGACAGACGGCGAGGTTCGTACACGCCGACAACGATACAGGCTGAACGTTGCTTTTCGGGGCTGCCGCTCTTTACGCTAAACTCCATGAGCACTCCTAGATTCTTAAAGACAAATTTTTATATTTATTAGATAATGTTTGCATTAGGCCATCTGGCATATAATCAACGAAAAGGTGATAACTGTTTGGGATTATTAACGAAAAAGAGGCGTAAATTGACAGCCAAAATAGATGTTAACCATGACCCCAAAGCACCTTCCGCGCTGGTCAGAAAACTAGCAAAACTGCTGAAAGTAGACAGTTTACATGAAAGTTGCTCTGATACCAGTAAAAAGATAAGTTTAGCCACCGGATCCTACTTGTGATTGTATTTAGATATCTTATTAGTGAAGTTTTAAAAGCACAATTTGCGGTACTTTTGGTGCTGCTAACTATTTTTATTAGTCAACAATTCGTGCGCGTGTTAGCCGATGCATC
>TARA_R110000796_G_scaffold61924_2_pt1 | contig 10880 bp, 9 predicted proteins | sample TARA_R110000796 | Tara Oceans TARA_R110000796 (sample SAMEA4397815) | marine metagenome | biome: Polar Biome; feature: [SRF] surface water layer (ENVO:00010504); material: water (ENVO:00002006), including particulate matter (ENVO:01000060) such as... | depth 5 m | reverse complement strand
TTTTTTTATATTTATAAACAAAATACAAATATGAACATACCAATATATGATGGTTGTCCTATTTGGGATCCAAAAGCAGTCCCATTTGGTTTTTATAATGACCAAGTTGAATTCCAAACAGATGCAGTTAAAGTAGCAAAATTTTGTGCTGCAAGATTAGGTTACCCTTTAGTAGATGTTGAATTACAATCAGGTTCCTTTTTTACAGCATTTGAGGAGGCCATTACCATATATGGTAACGAGTTATACGCGTATACTATACGAGATAATCAACTGTCTCTAGAAGGTGCCACAACGGGCAGTAATTTGAACCAAGCGTTAATAACACCGAGTTTTGAGCCAATAGTTAGGCTAACTGAGCAATATGGTGCCGAAGCAGGTTCGGGTGGTAATGTTCCTTATTATTCAGGTTCATTTGAATTAACCTCAAGTATACAAGATTATTCTTTTACACAATTTTTATCTGGTAGCAGTTTAACAGGTTCTGAATATAACTTAGGACTAGAAGTAAAAAGAGTATTCTATCAAGAACCAGTACCAGCTTCAGCAAGACTTTTATCTCCGTATGGAGGATTTGGTTTTGGAGGTGCTATGGCAGCAGGTATAACGGGTTTAGGTGGATTTGGAGGAGGAATGGGATTCTTAATGATGCCTTTAAATTATGATATGCAAGTCATTCAATCTATTGAGATGAATGAAATGGTTAGAAGAAATAATTATAGTTTTGAAATAAGAAATGATAAACTAAGACTATTTCCTATACCCGGAGCTTATGGAGCAACTGGACTCTCTAGTGATTTAATAATAGGAGATTCTTTACCCTTAACATCTGTTACTACTACCTCAGCTACACTTGAAGCAAGTTTACCCTTATTGGCTGTATCAGGAAGTGGTGCTAATGGAATAGTAAAAAGTGATGGTATTAACATTACTGAAGTTGAAGTTTCTAGTATTGGAAGTGGATATACTGTTGGAGATGTTATAACAATAAGCCAAGCAGATTTATTAACAGCTGGGTTTACAGATGCAAGTCAGGATATAGTTATTACACTTGCACTTAGTAATATTTCCCAAGTTGCTACAGCAGGTAGAGTATGGTTTGAATATATTTTAAGAAATGAAAGAGTAGAAACATCAATACAACAAATGCCTACCCAAGTAACTAATGTTTCAAACACCCCTTACACTAACCCAAATTATGATTACATAAATTCGGTTGGTAGACAGTGGATTTTTGAGTATGCTTTAGCTTTAAGTAAAGAAATGTTAGGATATGTAAGAGGTAAATATAGTAGTATACCTATACCAAATGCTGAAGTGAACCTTAATCAAGGAGATTTATTATCAGCGGCAACTGCCGAAAAGTCAGCATTAATAGAAAGATTAAGAGCTTATTTTGATGAAACAAGCAGATCATCACTTCTAGCCAGAAGGGCTGAAGAAGCAGAAAGTAAAATGGTTGAACTTCAACAAGTTCCATACACAATTTATATAGCATAATATGGCAGCAATGTTTAATTCCCAAAGGGATATGAGTGTGGTAAGAAAACTCAATAGAGAGTTGATGGGAAACATTATTACCCAACAGTGTGCTGTTTATCAATACAAGTTAGAAGAAACTAAAGTTAATTTGTATGGTGAAGCTTCTGAAGAAAAATTTTACAATGGACCATTTCTATTTAATGTTTTAATAAACAGGTCAAATGAAGAATTTGGTGAAAACGAAGAAGGTGTTCAATATAGTCAACCTATTGAATTTTATTTCCTTAGAGATGATTTAACAGAAAAGAAAGTAGATTTGGAAGTTGGAGATATAATTCTATATCAAGAAGGATATTATGGTGTACAAAGTACAAATGCTAACCAATATTGGGGAGGTAAAAATCCATCTTATCCTAATAATAGTTCTAATGGTGAACCAAATCCATTAAATCCAGGTTTAGATAAATTTGGTAATAATATATCTATTTTAGTATCAACTTATTACATACAAAGTGATAAAGTTGCTATTAGTCCATACAAAGAACGTTTTTAAAATAAAATTATATGTCAAAACAAAGGAAACCTATACCTAAGACCCAAAGGAAACAAAGTATTGAAAGTCAAGATCCTTTTCCTGGAATGGAAGGAAGAGGAGCTCAACAAAATCCTAACTTTTCTGATAGTAGATACAACTCACCACAAAATTACCAATCAACAGGTATAAACATTAATAGGTCTGAACAGATGACCTTTAAAGGTGATACTACTAAACAATACTCAGTTGGTATTAAAGATATAGATGAAGCAATATTTTATTATTTTAATAACGAAATCAAACCAGTAGTATACCAAAATGGTAACAGAATAGAAGTACCTATTATTTATGGTTCTCCTGAGAGATGGAAATCTTTTCAACGTGATGGGTATTATAGAGATAAAAAAGGTGCTATTATGTATCCTATTATAGTAGTAAAAAGAGATACTATAGCTAAGGATAGAACAGTAGCTAATAAATTAGATTCTAATCAACCTAACTTATATGGTATATATTCTAAAGATTTTTCTTCTAAAAACTTCTATAGTAACTTTGATTCACTAAATAACAGAAAACCAGTAGAAAAGTTTTATGTAGTAGCACAACCTGATTATGTAACAATAACATATAGTTGTATAATACAAACATATTATATGGAACAACTAAATAAAATAGTTGAAGCATGTGAATATGCCTCTGATGATTATTGGGGTAATACAGAAAGATATGTATTTAGGTCATTTATAGATAGTTTTAATACAAAAACTGAAATTCCTAATAACAGTGATAGAATAGTAACAGGGACTTTTGATATAAGATTAAGAGGATATCTTATACCAGATAAAATTCAACAAGAACTAAACTCTGTGAAAACATTCAACAGTAAAGCCTCAGTTATAGTAAGTGAAACTATTGTTCAAAACATTAATGACCTTTAAGAAAGTATACCATATTTATAATAAACATAAAAACAATTAATCAATTATGAAAAAGTTATCAGAAAAAGAGTTATCCACATTAAAGGAATACCAAGAACAAAATGCTAAAATTTCAGCAGATTTAGGTAATATTGAAATAAATTTTAGTTTACTTAAAAAACAAAAAGAAATTGTACTGAAGGAATTTGATAATCTTCAAGAATCTCAAAACTCTACAGGAAAAGAATTACAAGAGAAATATGGTGCAGGTAATATAGATTTAGAAAAAGGAGAATTCACACCTGTAGAATAACTTTTTGAAGTATTCTCCAATATTTATAATAAATAATATTAAAATACAATATAAGCAATGGCAGAAACATTAATATCCCCAGGTGTATTAGCAAGAGAAAACGACCAATCCTTTATTGGTGGCGCACCCATTACTTTTGGAGCCGCCATCATTGGCCCTGCAGTAAAAGGCCCAGTTGGTATTCCAACAGCAGTTTCCACATTTTCACAGTATCAAGCAATTTTTGGTGGTAGTGTTGAAAGTGGTTCTCAATTTTACACATACTTAAACTCAATAGCAGCAAGTAACTACTTTTCTCAAGGTGGTGAATCTCTATTAGTAACTAGAGTAGTCACAGGTTCATTTTTAAGCGCTGTTACCTCAGGTAGTACAGCAACACAGTTTAATAACTCTGGTATTTCTACTGTAGGATGGACTAATGATGGAGGAGGAGGAGCTCAAGATTTAGGATATCAAAAGGATGCTTTTCAACTTTCAACTATCTCTGAAGGAGAGATAATGGATAATTTTCAAGCAAGTGATTCCGCAGGTGGTACACTAGTATCTGGTAGTGCAGATAACTTAAGATGGGAAGTACAGAATGTAAACACCTCATCAGGTCAATTTTCACTACTTATTAGAAGAGGTAATGATACAACAAAACAAAAGGCAATAGTAGAAACATTTAGTAATGTATCTATGGATCCTACAGCAGCTAATTATGTTTCAGCAGTTATAGGAGATTCATACGCTACTGTTGCTTCAGATAATGGAGAATATTTTATACAATCAAATGGTTCATATCCAAATAGAAGTGCATACGTTTATGTATCTGCTGTAAATACACCTACACCAGAATATTTTGATAATAATGGAACAGCTAAAGATTTATATACAGGTAGTTTACCTGCAGTAGGATCAGGTTCATTTGCTCCTGCAGTCACAGGTACTTCACTAGGTAATAATTTTGAAAATGGTGATGCTAAGTTTAACCAAAATATTACAGCAACTAACATTCAAGGAATAGGCCCTAATGATTACACAGAATCTATTGCTTTATTAAATAATAAAGATCAATATCAGTTTAATGTAATATCTACACCTGGTTTGAATTCAAACGAACATTCGGCTCAAGTAAACTTGATGGTAGCATTAGCTCAAAGTAGAACAGATTGTATATCAGTTATTGATTTAGTACCTTATAATTCTAACGTACTTACTGTAACTAGCCAAGCAGCTGCATTTGATACTTCATATTCAGCCACTTACTGGCCTTGGTTACAAACTGTTGATGCTTCAACATCTCAAAATGTGTGGGTTCCACCATCAACTTTTATCCCAGGTGTTTATGCCTTTACAGATGCTTCATCAGATCCATGGTTCGCACCAGCAGGTCTAATTAGAGGATCTTTAGGAACTGTAGTAAGAGCTGAAAGACAACTAACATCAGGTAATAGAGATTCATTGTATGAAGCAAATATTAACCCAATAGCTACCTTCCCAGGAAGTGGTATTGTAGTATTTGGACAGAAAACATTACAGAAAAAAGCAAGTGCTTTAGATAGAGTGAATGTTAGAAGATTATTGATTTCTCTTAAATCTTTTATTTCACAAGTATCAAATAACTTAGTATTTGAACAAAATACTATTGCTACTAGAAATAACTTTTTAGCACAAGTCAACCCATATTTAGAATCAGTACAACAAAGACAAGGTTTATATGCTTTTAAAGTTGTAATGGATGATTCAAATAATACACCAGATGTGGTAGATAGAAATCAGTTAATAGGTCAAATTTATTTACAACCTACTAAAACAGCAGAATTTATTATCCTAGATTTTAATGTACTCCCAACAGGAGCAACATTTCCAGAATAATAATTCTTAAATAAACCAATATTTATAATAAATAAAATAAAATACAATGGCAGTAATAGGACCAAACGATATATTTTTCACACCTTTTGAACCAAAACAAAAGAATAGGTTTATTCTTTATATGGATGGTATCCCATCTTTTCAAATTAAAGCTATGGGTGCTGTTACCTTAAATCAAGGGGTAGTGAATCTAAATCATATTAACCTCCAAAGATATGTAAAAGGTAAAAGTACATGGGCATCTATGAGCATGACTTTATTCGATCCCATATCTCCATCAGGAGCACAAGCAGTGATGGAATGGGTTAGGTTACACCACGAATCAGTAACTGGTAGAGATGGGTATAGTGATTTTTATAAAAAAGATCTAACCTTAAATGTACTTGGACCTGTAGGTGATATTGTTTCTGAGTGGATTATTAAAGGTGCTCAGATTGTAGATGCTAACTTTGGAGATTACAGTTGGGATGAAGAAAATTCAGCACAATCAATAGCACTGACAATCCAACCTGATTACTGTATATTGAATTTCTAATCAATATAATAAAATAAATTATAAATAGCTTGGCTTTTGTCAGGCTTTTTTTTATCTTTATATGTATGACTGAAGATAATGTTATAAACTAAAATAAAGTATATGTCTGATTTTAAATTTCCTACTGAAGAAGTAGAACTCCCCTCAAAAGGATTATTATATCCCGAATCAAATCCACTTTCAAGTGGTAAAGTAGAACTAAAATATATGACTGCTAGGGAAGAAGATATTCTTAGTAATCAATCTTATATCCAAAAAGGAATAGTATTAGATAAACTTTTAAGATCTCTAATAGTAAACAAAGATATTAACATTGATGATTTAGTCACAGGTGATAAAAATGCTATTTTTATAGCATCTAGAATATTAGGTTATGGTAAAGATTATAATGTATCTATTAAAGATATAGAATATACTTTAGATTTAACAAAGTTAGAAAATAAAGATTTTGATGAATCCTTCTTAACTAAAGGTACAAATTTATTCTCCTATACTATGGAATCAACTGGTACAGTTATTGAGTATAAAATTCTAACTGGTAGAGATGAAAAGGCAGTAGACAGAGAAATTGAAGCACTTAAAAAAATCAATAAAGACTCTTCAACAGGTATTACTAGTAGACTAAAACAAATGATTGTTTCAGTAGATGGTAAAGCAGAAAGAAAAGATATTAATAATTTTGTAGATAACTACTTATTAGCTAGAGATTCTAGAGCACTTAGGGAACATATAAAAAACACCCAACCTGATGTTGATATGAATTATATACTAGATAATGGTGAGGAGGTGGCCATTCCTATTGGCCTAAACTTTTTTTGGCCTGAACTTTAATATAGCCCCAGAATATAGGCTAAATCTGTTTTCACAAATACATCAAATGATATTCCACGGTAAAGGTGGATATAATTTTGAAACTATATATAATATGCCTATATGGTTAAGAAACTATACTTTTTCTGAAATAAAGAAATTTTATGAAGAACAGAAAAAGTCATCAGAACCAGCAACTAAAAAGGGTACTACTACTTTAGTAACCCCAGATGGTAAAGTAAATAAGGAAGCATTTAAAGAAGCTAGTACTCCATATAAGGGTAAAGTAGGTTATAAGTAATAATATTTATAACAAAATATATTAATGGCGTCTGATAAAGAAATACAAAATCAAAAAGAACTTAATAGGTTAAAAAAAGAAGAAAACCAAATCTTAAAGGATAGACTTTCTTTAAATGATGAGAATATACAAGACCAAAGAGATATTAGTAATGAAATAAAGTCTATTACAAAAGACATTAAATTTCAAAAACAAGAACAAAGTGAGTTAAATAGCATAGGAAAAGTTCTTAATAAATTAACTCAAAGTACTGCTAATCTAAACAAAGAATCTATAGGTACTTTTAAAGGGATTAATGATGTTGTTAAACAAAGGTTTCAACTTCAAGCTATAATTAACCAACTATCTAGTTTAGAAGGTAATATAACAGAATTAAATGCAGAACAACAAGAAGCTTTAAATAGTGCTATCCGAGATCAAATAGGGAGTGCTGAAGATGTTAACACGGTATTAAAAGAACAATTAAAATTTAGTGAAAAAATTGCTGAAACTACTAGTGTTAAATCATTTCAGGGTATATCTAATTTTGTTAAACAAATTCCTGGATTAAAACAACTAGCATCCCCTTTTGAAGATGCTGCTAGTGCTGCTAGAGAAATTGAAACAACAAGAGAATCTCTTTTAGGTAGAAAAGATGATATAGATAAACTTAAAACTGGAAAGGGATTAACTACTGAAGTTATTAAGAGATTAGGTCTTGAAAAACAAATAACAGCAAGAGGTGCTGCTGCTGCTAAACAAGCTAAAAAACAAGGCATAGTTGGGAATTTACAAAAAGATCTTGGAAAAATACCATCTTCTTTCTCTGGTATAAATGCTGGAATAAAATCCTTAGGTTCTACTTTTAGTAAAGGTTTTGGTGGTGCTGTTATTGCTGCTGTTACTGATGAATTTTTTCTAGTTAATGAACAAACAGTTGAGTTACAAAAATCACTAGCTTTATCTGCTGATGAAGCCGCAGATTTAAGAAATGATTTTGCTGATGCCGCTACATCATCAGGTAATATTAATGTTACTACTACTGCTTTACTTAAAACTGTTACAGCATTAAGTAAACAATTTGGTTTTCCTACTTTATTTGATATGGAAACATTAGTTACTACTACAAAATTAACTGAACAAGTAGGTATTAGTGCAGAATCCGCAGGTATGTTAGCGGCAGCAACTGTTACAACAGGTAAGAATTTTGAAGATCAATATAAAGACGCTTTAGGTACTAGTTATGAACTCCAAAGACAATCAGGAGTTCAACTTGATTTAAGAGATATTTTAGAGGAAAGTGGAAAAGTAACAGGTACTATTAGAGCTAACTTAGGTTCTAATGTAAAAACAATAGCAGCTGCAGTTACACAAGCCAAACTATTTGGTGGAAGTTTAAATGATGTGGCAAATGCTAGTAAATCATTATTAGATTTTGAATCCTCTATTTCAGCAGAATTAGAAGCAGAATTACTTTTAGGAAAAAATATTAATTTAGAAAAAGCAAGACAAGCATCTTTAGATGGAGATTTAGCTACTGTAGCTAAAGAATTAACCAAAGAAGCAGGTGATTATAATGACTTCCAAAACCTAAATGTTATTCAACAGGAGGCATTAGCTAAAGCTATGGGGATGCAATCCGATCAACTTGCTGATATCTTATTTCAACAAGATATACAAAATAAAACTGCTAGTGAATTAAGAGCATTAGGAAAAGATGAATTAGCTGATAGATTAGAGGCTCAAACAGCACAAGAAAAATTTACTAAATCTGTAGAAAAACTTAAAGGTTTATTAGGGGATTTAGTTACAACTTTTATGCCTATTTTGGATATTTTAGGTTATGCGTTAGAGGGGGTAGGGGCTTTAATTAAATTACTAGGACCTTTAAGTAAAGTTCTTGCTGGAGTAGCTACAGGTGCTGCTGCAGGATCTATAATTCCTGGATTGGGTACTTTAGCAGGTGCTATTGGAGGAGGAGTAGTAGGAGCTATGTCTTTAGCAGATGATGCGATAGTCCCAACAACAGGATATGGTGATACTATTATAAAAAGTGGCAAAGATACTCTTGCTTTAAATAATGAAGATTCTGTAGCAGTTGTGGCCGGAACAAACCTAGGGGGCGGATCAAATAAAACAGGTGAAAGAACTAATCAATTACTAGAATCTCTTATAATTCAAAATTCTAAAAAACCTGAAATATCTCCAGTAGGACTATATGAGGTACAATAACCTAATATGTATAATAAAGTATTAATACAACTAAACTAATAAAATTATGACTCCACGAAAGAAAAAACCTTCTAATATTGGGTTACAACATATGTTGAAAAATGAAGGATCTCCCCTTTCTATGAATGATGGTCGAGATTACAGTGTAGCAGGTAGAAGTGCAGCTGATTTGTCTTCAGATAAGGGTACAATTCACTTCAAATATTCTACTCGAAATACCCCTCGAGCAGATAATATTTCACCTAGTTGGATAGGTCAATTTGGTGCTACTATAAACTCAATTCCCCAACCAACTTCAGTTGGGCTCTCAGGGGCAGGTATAGTAGACTCTGTTAAGTACGAAGAAAATATGCCTAGATAATATGGCTCGCCCCCTAAAAATTACTCCCCTTCTTACTTTAAAAACAAACTTAAGGACCTTAAGATATAGTAAGGACCAATATGGTGGGGGGTCTAGTAGACAACCCTTTGTTAAAAAACAACTAGAGCAGGATTGGAATAATAATACTGGTGCTAGATTAACTTTAATAGGAGGCAATGGTAAAAAGGTAAGTGGTATTAAAATAAGAGCGGGTGTTAAAGGAGGTACTCCTGATTTCTTATTAAGAGAGGGTTCAATACAATCATCAATAGAGGATGTCTCTAGATTAACCCAACTCCTTCTTAGTCCCTCTCCAGCAACAGGACCTTTATTTATAGCTAAACAAAATATATTGTCATTAGCTAATACTAATATGTCTGCTGGATATCAAGAATTTAAGGAATCTAAAGCCTCTGAAATTAATATTGGTCGTAGAGGTACAGTAGGTACTTTTTTAACAAATACCGCTAATAGAGCAGTAGATTTTATTAAAAATAATGCTTTCCCAAATCAAGGTATTTATAGTCCTTTCGGAACTATAGCACAAGCAGGAGTTGGGGCAGGTGGTATTCATCTTAACAAACAAGGCCTTAAACCTTTCGCCATAACCCCAAATACTGAAGGTCAAGGTGTTGGTTTCCCTACTTATTTAAATACAATTGCTACTGCTGGTATAAATGGTAATAAAAGTAGAATACAACCTCTTTTTAATATACAAATAGAAAGTACTGATTCTAGTAATAATTTATTATATAAATATAGAGGAGGACCTGGATCAACTTTAGGTGTAGGTCAAACTGAGATTAAGATAGCTAAAGGTTACCAAACCATAAATAGAAATATTAATGATGATAATTCCCCATACTTTTCTGGGTTTGGGGATAAAGTTAGATATGTTTTAACTCAACAAGAGATTAATGAACAAATACCTGTAAGTCAGGGAGGAGATATTATTAATTTCTCAGAAATAGTAAGAAATAGTACAGAATATGAACAAGATAAGGTAAAGGCTAAACAAGCTATACCTAAAAGTATAGATTACGCTAATAAAAATGCTGATTTAAGAACCAATTTAGGTAATCCAGGTAAAAGAGGTAATATATCAAGCTATACAATAGGAAAAAGGGGTAATGGAGAAACTACACCTGATACAGTAAAAGGAAACTCTACTTATAAACACGCTTTAGATAAAATTACAGCACTCCCATTATACCAAAGCAGTGCAACTAAATCTCCAGTTAGTTCTGATGAAAAAAATGATTTAGTTAAGTTTAGAATAGCGGTATTAAATAATAATGATCCTTCATATAAAACATACATTCATTTTAGAGCATTTATTGATAGTATGAGTGACTCTTATACCTCAACTTGGGAAGCTCAACAATTTATGGGTAGAGGTGAAAACTTCTATAAATATAGTGGGTTTGACAGATCTATTTCATTATCTTGGACTGTAGCAGCTCAATCAAAACAAGAACTAATACCAATGTATCAAAAGTTAAATTATCTTGCTTCCGTATGCGCACCTGATTATTCAGATGCTGGGTATATGAGAGGT
>TARA_R110000796_G_scaffold212609_4_pt1 | contig 10894 bp, 11 predicted proteins | sample TARA_R110000796 | Tara Oceans TARA_R110000796 (sample SAMEA4397815) | marine metagenome | biome: Polar Biome; feature: [SRF] surface water layer (ENVO:00010504); material: water (ENVO:00002006), including particulate matter (ENVO:01000060) such as... | depth 5 m | reverse complement strand
AGGTTTTCCTTGACAAGTCGCTTCGCAACGCGAGCAGTAACCTCGTTGACAATGTCATCGAGTGCAGCGTCTTCCTCATCAGCATCGGTAGCCTCGACATCAGCCTCGACATCAGCATCGACATCATCAGTCTCAACTTCAGCTTCAACGTCAGCCATTGCCTCGCCTTCGACTTCGACAGAAACACCTGTTTCCTGTTCGATAGCAGCAGCGATGGCGTCAACCAAAGCCTCTACCTTGTCTTCCGATACTTCACCCCCTGCCTCTTCTTCGGGCATGGGGTCCATTTCCATTTCCATTTCTGGTTCAGCCGCCATCTCTTCTCCACCAACGTCGGTAGCAAGATCGAGTTCTTCCTCGTCTTCCTCTTCGTTGACAAATCCGCGAAACGACTCTAACAAAACTTTCATGTTCTTCTTCATAGTATTATATTCTCCTGTGGAAAGAATCAAAATAAATAGTTTGCTAAACCTCCAAATCCTCCGAAACCAATGAAAACTGAACTTCTTTGGTTCCGTTTAGTTGACTAAAGAGTTTGAGCCAGCTTACTAATTCATCATAGTTGTCAACAGAGACTTCGATTTCTTTTGATTTATCCTCAGATTCATCGGTTTTATATTGTATGTTATACTTCATTTTTGTGTCTCCCGCTGTATCTATAACTATGATGAAAGCAGTTTTTTTTCTAACTTTTTCAAAGCGCGGTCTTGGATTTGTTTAACACGAACATAAGAAACTCCAAGCCTTTTGGAACACTCACGCAGGGTCATTTTTCCGTTCTTTTCCACAGCTATTAATACACAGTTGTCATCCTCTGGATAGTCAATCCATTGGCGGCAATCTTTATTTTTACACGGGTTACCTATTTTGTCAAGACATTTTTTCATAGATCTGGATTCGCCTCCTCAATTTTGTCAAAGATGTTTTCAATTTCATTATCATCAAACTCAAATTCTTTTATTGTTTCGTTCGCCAAATTCTTGAGGCGTTGTTTTGCATCCAACTTAGATGAACCTCTGATTTTTTCAACCTCTCTAATAATACTTCTGTTCTTCTCGACGTAAGCCTTTACGATTCCAGTGACAAACTTAGCCTGAGACAATCCATCCTCGGCACAGGCTGCTCTAAACTGATCGTGTAAGTCTTTGTCTATCAGAAAAACTAATCGGCTTTGTGTTTCCTTGTTTATACTTGGCATCTCACCACCTTGTTTTTTATAAAATCACCCATTGGGTCGTCCTAAGATGTGTGGTGAACTTTCTGCCATCGATGCACCTGTTTGACGATGCCACCTTGCGCTTGTCCGCAACTCAGCCAGTGATGAAGCACCGGAGTATGAACAGCCGCTCTTAATACCACCAACCAGATCTTTCACCACATCTCTGACAGAACCTTTGTAATGTATTGTTGTCGCAATACCTTCTGGTGTGCCAGCAGCACCTCTCCATTCCTTTTGTGCTTTCTTACTTGCCATTCCACGGTAAGCCTTACGCTTACTACCATCTGTATAGCTCAAAAGCTGACCGGGAGTTTCAGCAGTTCCTGCCACAAGTGATCCCAACATAACAAAATCAGCGCCAGCAGCGAGAGCCTTAACAATATCACCCGAAGTTTTAATACCACCGTCAGCGATGATTTTTGCATCTCGGTCTGATTTGGCGCACTCAAATATTGTTGTAAGCCCCGGCACACCATGCCCCGTCTGTATTCTTGTAGTGCAAATGCTGCCACCTCCAATACCACATCTAATGCTATCAGCACCCCAATCAGCCAGATCATTGAATGCCTCCACTGTTGCGACATTGCCAGCCATTAGGTGAACTTCCTTGCCATAAGTGTCCTTCAGCATTTTTAATGCACGCTTTACTAAGATGTGATGACCGTGAGCCACATCAATACAAAGGACTCTTGCGCCAGCAGCATACAATGCAGCAGCGCGTTCTTCAAAATCACCTGTCACTCCAATAGCAGCAGCCCTTGTGTGTTCATGCGCCCACGGGGCAAGACCGGCTTGATCCACCATATGAGCCTGCTCTTCAATTGTATTATATCTGTGAATAATTCCTATGCCGCCACATTGATTCATAGCAAGCGCCATGTCAACGCCGGTAACAGTGTCCATCGGGCTGGAAATTATTGGAATCCCCAATGTAATGCTGGGCGAAACAGCAAGTTGCTGGGACAAGTCAACCTCTGTTCGGCTTTCTATTGTTGAATACTGAGGGACCAGCAACATATCATCATAAGTTACACTTTCACGCACGTTCTTCTCCATTCTTTTCTTGGCAACTGGGACACGACAAAAACACTTCTCGTTGTGTCTCGTTTACTTTTACTTGCCAAGTCAGGTGATCTTCTCTACTTTTTTTATCGAATACTTTGTAACACAAAGAACATTCTTCGGGCAGCAGCGAAAACATAGAAACTAATTTTTTTATTTGCTTGGCTGAATCTTTTTTCTTCTTTCTTTCAACTTTTCTGGTTAGATTATTACTCATCCGATTAGTTTCCATCCGTATCTGACCGAACGAGTGGAGAAGCCCCACTGTTCAGAATAGTCCAACCGTGCCATATAAGGACGGTTTGTGTGAATAACGTCAGTGCGAGGATCTACACCCCACACCTTGATTACAGTCGCCTTGGAAGTATCATCGATAGCTCGGACAATATAAAAATCTTTTCCCTTTCTTGTCTTCTTCACGATTACTTCGCGTGGAATAAACCACGCTGCACCCAACTCAGGATCAAAGTCTCCCAAGGGAGGAATTTTATACTCTTGAAGCTGTGATGTAACACGTTGCGACATTACCAAGTGAAACGGAAAGATTCCAGCCAAGTCAACAAGATAAGAAATCTTTTCTGCTTTGGTAAAGTCCCCCTCTGGTTTATACAACACAATGTTTTCTTCAAGCTTCTTTGCGGTCTTTGGGCGATCAACCGCAACCGCAGACCAGAAGTGCTTCAATCCAGAGAACCGCTCATCCATCAAAGAGTTCAAAGCTTGTGTGCGACACAGAACATCCAAACCCTTTTTGTTGAGTTTTGAATAAAGAATATCTTTATTGAACAAAAGTTCTTCCACGGTATTGAACGGACGGTGTGCCAAGATTTGTTCAACCGCTTTGTCCCCCAACCCTTTGATGGAGGTTAGGGGTTGGATCAAAGACTTACTGTCTTCACCAATTTCCCATACCTTCCCCGAAAGATTGATGTCGGGGTATTCTACATGGTATCCAAGGCTTTGCACAATGTTGATAGCACGCTCTTTTTTTCCTTCTGGTTCTTTGTCGAGGTATGATGCCAGCCACTCAACGGGATAGTAATTAAGAAGATGGGCGCACTGATAGCTAAGAATACTGTAGCTGACAGCGTGGGACTTATTAAAACCATACCCTGAGAAATACTCAAATGTTTGCCAAAGCTTTTGAGCAGCGGCTTCTTCAATCTTTTTTTCAATACACCCTTCAATAAACTTTTTATAAATCTTTTGTTTCTTTTCATATGTCTTACCTGCTGTTCCCTTCTTCGTTAGAAGTTTGCGAAGCATGTTGCCTTCATCAAGCGAAAGGTTTTTACCCAGCTTGTGAGCCAACAATGCAATCTGTTCTTGAAAGATCAAGTAGCCATAGGTTTCCTCAGTCACCTCTTTGACCAAGGGGTGAAGATACTTGATCCCCTTTGGTGATTTCTTAGCCTTCACATAGTTGTTATGCACATTGGCTGAGAGTGGACCGGGGCGATAGATAGACGTAATGGCTGAAATATCAATGATCGAACGAGGTTTGGCTCGTTGACAAAAACCCTGTGAACCAGCTTCTGTGAACTGAAATACTCCTGCCCACTTTCCTTTATGAAAAATGTTTTCGTAAACTTCCTGATTGTTTAGATCTAACTTCTCTGGACTGAGGTGATCATCATACCACTCTTTAACGTCAGCGAACGTAGGATCTTTTACATCGTGATGCCTCATAAGAATATGTTTGATACAATCCTCAACCATTCTCAGTGACGCAAGCCCCAGAATATCAAACTTGATGAAACCAAGAGGTTCAAGGTGTCGGACATTTTGTCCCTCACTCCAAGGGGTTTGTGTTACACCACCGTTATTGATCAATGGCATATGCTTGTCAAGGTTGTCGGCAATGACCACCCCTCCAGCGTGCCGACTAATCGAACGGATCTGCCCCGTCAACGATTTGACGTGTGTCTCAACATAAGGATACTTTCTCAAAAACTTTTTAAGCGATGTCGAGAACTCCATAAGTTCTTCGAAGGTTGGGTTATAAACTCCCGCCGTGATACCGTGTCGGGTCTTGGCTGGTTGGGTGGCTTCCAAAACCATAACGCTTGTAACTTGATTGACTTCGGAAAAATCAATACCATAGAACTTAGAAATATCTTTGATCAGAGAACGCAGTTGCAAAGTATTATAGTTGCTGATAGGAACTACTGTGTTCTTGCCCCACTTCTCCATCAACAGTTCTTTGAGAAGCATAGGATCACTAACATCATAATCAATGTCAGGGTAGTCTGTGGCATCTTTTCTCAAGAACCTGCTAAATAGCAAGCCATATTTCAGGGGATCAATCCCCGTGATTCCAAGCACATACGCAACAAGACTGCCAGCAGCAGAGCCACGCCCAGCACCGACCAGTTGATTTTTGGTCGCTTCATCACTCACCGCTTTCATTGTTAAAAAGTATTTTGCAAATCCACGGTCTTCAATAACCAGCAGTTCTGTTTTTAGCCTCTCAATATATTTGTCTTCGCCATGAAGACTCAGACCTTTCAGCCCCTCAATACAAAGGCGACTCAACTCCTCAGACGCTGTCGTTCCCTTGGGCACAACAAAGTCAGGAAGACGCACAGTTGTATCAGGATAAAAAGCCTCGATACGATTGAACGCAATGTCATGGGTGTTGAGCAAAGACTGATACACAATCTTATCTTCGTATTCAAACCCCAACTCTTCTGAGGAAGATTTATAAGCCTCCCACATCTGGTCGCCGTTCTTCGGATACAACTCATACAACAGATCTTCTCGCTTCTCAGGAAGCTTTGAATCTGCATAATCTGGTTTGGTTTTACCCATCCAGCCAAGTTGTTTATAAAGTTCGCGGTCCTTGAACATCTCTGGTCGAGGATAATGTGCGTCCGCAGTTGACACAAGCTCAGTTTTTGTTACTTCGGCAGCGAGGATAATGTGCTGATTTACTTCGTGTTGTTCTGGAATGCGGTTCCATTGCAGTTCACAGTAAAACCTATCTCCGAAGATGGACTTGAACTCGTTGATAGTGGACACCATAGCTTCATGGACAGCCTCCGATCCCTCCTTGCGGTTATTCCAAAAGCATTTAGAAAGCGGACCTCCCAGACAAGCTGACGAGACAATAATTCCTTCGTGGTGTTCTCGTAACATTTTATAATCAATGCGAGGAAACCGATAGAAGTTCTCTTCTGTGTATGATTTTGATACAAGAGAGAAAAGATTGTTTAGACCTGTCTGGTTCTGTGCCAAAAGAACAAGGTGAGCGCGTCGATTAAGAACGTGCTTCGCAGACCGCTTGCTGGCTTGCTCATCCTCAATCACGGGACCAGTTAGATCATCTTTCTTTTTCTTCTTTTGGGTTGATTGGTGTTCTTCTTTTTCTTTCTTCCACTTATCGAGATCATCAATGAAGTAAGCTTCAATGCCGTAGATCGGCTTGAACTTCTTACCTTCTTCATTCATCTTCTTGGCGTGAAGAACCTGATGCGGCAACCCACTCATATTACCGTGATCGGTAAGGGCAAGAGCCTCCATACCGTTTTCCCAAGCAAAGTCAATGTGTTCGCTTGGGAAGCCCATTCCATCAAAAACACTCATTGTTGAGTGTGAGTGTAATCCCACGAAAGGGATACTCGGGGTTGCGCGGTCTGTCATTTATCTCTCCAACTCTCTTTTGTCTTTATATTCGTTCAAGAGTGCCTTATGCACTTTCTCACCAACTATTCTTATCTCTATTATAGCGCACTTTTACCGAAATAGCAAGTGTTTTCCACACTTTATTTGTTGGCTTTTTCAAGTTGTTCTTGAAGTCTTTTTATCTGATATTTTAGCTCAGTGTTTATTTCTTCGACATCTCCCAAGGTTTTTTGGTCTGCTTCTATCTCTGCACTTAGTTCATCTTCTAATCTTTCTATATTATCTCTTATTTCTACAACTTTGTCAAGCAAATAATCAACAAAAACTTTTTGTTCGTAAGAAAGTTGATAATAGTTGCTTGAAAATCCCAAGTCTTCTTTTATTCTCCAAGGTATGTTTTCATATTCCTCTTCATTGTTATTCATCTGTGTTAACTCCAATTCGTTGTAAGATTCTGCTTTCTTGTCCCGATCGCAAATAGCGGCGTTTTGGTCGTCGGAACTGAAAATTTGATATTGCATGTTGCAATCCATCCCAAGTATATACATTGTAATATTCGCTAATCTCCAAAGATTTATAAGTGTCGTTGTTCACTGGTTCTAAAAGTTGTTGTATTGTAAAATGTCTGCCAGAGTATTGTTCTTCTTTTGGTAGTCGCTCAAACCAAGACTGATCATTAGGAATAAACTCTCCAATTCTTTTGAAGACCAACTTGTTCTTTGCGGAAAAGTTTTTTTTCATCGCTCGTAGATCGGCTTGGCTAAAAGCAAAGGGAATATATTCGTTTGTCCAAGCTGATTTGTTTTTGTGCGTAAAATAAAAGTTGCGGGTCAGTGCGGTGTCTCGGCGGTGTTGTTTAAACTCCCAAAAGTTAATTCCAGACCAAGGAAAAGTAACAAAAAACCTCGCTGCCATCGTCCACTTGCTCACGTTCGCTGCCATCTTGTTAGCTACTCTTGCAGCGTGAATGATCGCCCACGCAGCGGAGCCTCTTTGACGTTTATCTTTCTCGGTCATCCTAATATAAAAAATAGGTATTTGGAGCCTATACGCAGCGGGTGTGGCAGTCTTACGATACCACCACGCAGGATCTTCTACCCATTCTCCAAGATGTCTCCGCAACATTCTAACGCTGCGTTCTTCACAGACAATAAAGATTTGTTTGCAACCGACAAAGGCACAGTGTAACACAGCGTTCTCAACAAGAGTAATACCATCTGCGATTGGAGCTAAGTAAGGAGCATACGGAAGTTGCCAGTTGTCTTGGAATCCATCCAGTGGAATGATTCCGACCATTTTTCTATGAGTGAGCTTGCTTGGTGCGTCCATAAGTCATCCTCGTTTATCTCCATAAACTTTATTTTTTCTTCGTCTTGGTATTCGTGTGTCTCCATTGGTCTGGTGAACCGCTTGATGGACGTAAGCTTCATTGATAATGATTTGTTTTTACCATTGCGAGATCCTTGTATCCCAAGTTGTTTTAGTATTGGTAAGAGTTTATACCGTAAAGAAACTTGTCCAAAGTCAAAATCATTTATTTTATCTTCTGGGATCTCGGACACAACATAAATAAACTTTTGTCTTCCAACATTATCAAAGTGAAGTTCTTTAACAAAGTCGTCACCGATAAAGTGATGCTTCTGTTCGTGCTGTCTTGCTGAAAGTTTTATTTTGTCTACCACATAATGCTTTCGATTCTTCTTCTCTGTGATTGAAGCACCGGAAAGCATCTCAGGGTTGAAACAAGTCAGCCCAGCAAACTTATAATTCAGCAAGGAGTTTGCCTCAGTGATTATTTTTAGTATGTCTTGGTCAGTGCGGATTGTTTGATTGGGATCGACGCCAAGAATCTTTCCACGATACATCATCTGCAAATATAGAAACGTCCAGACTGCCTCTTTGGAATCACCCGTGTCAAACTTCTCAAAGAAAAAAGGCTTTCCCGGTTTGGTGAAAGCCACATAATAATCGTTCTTGAACGCATAAAGAAAAGAAGTGATGTCTCCACCAACCACAATGTTTTGTGCGTGAGTAAAGATATGGCGCTTCAGTCGTTTCATTTCTTCTCAACGTGATACATAATACGAGTTGCCATTTTCATAACCTTCTTGGAATAGTTCTTACCCCATTTGTTGGGGTGCTTACCCTTGCAACGAAAGCCCGCATTGTATCCACAAAGCGCAGTATAATAATCTCCCTTCGCATACTTGTGTAGCCAGTATCCAAAAATCCTTGACCCTACCTTAATAGAAGTCTTTGGGTTTTTTAGTTGTTTACAGGTGTATCCCTTACTCCACTTTGGGATCACTTGGGTGAGACCACAGGCGTTTGCATAACTTACAACGTGTGGTCGCCAATTGCTCTCAACGCTAATCAGAGCTACGAGGACAATAGGATCAATTTTATTCTTTTTGCTTTCCTTGACAACTTGTCTGGCGTGTGTGCAGGCATATTTTGCCCTTGGCACCTGTGCGCTCATTATTGCGGCACATAAAATAGCGGCAGTAATCCCGCTCATTGTAAAAGTCCCACAATCTCTCTCGCAATTGCTGCTGCGAGGGCTGGTGGCACCGCATTTCCGATCTGACGAAATTGGCTGGAGGTGCTGCCCTGCCAAGGGTAGTCTACCGGAAACGTCTGGAGTGCAGCAGCTTCGCCAGTTGAGAGCCTACACAAATGTTCCTGTGGAATATCCCACGTTGCTTTACCACCTTCTTGTAGGTGTTTAAGATATCGGTCGCCCCACTGCTCGGCATCTGGATTTTTAAGTTGTCTCTCATCATAAAATAACACACTAGCCCCACCTGACGCAACGATTGTCGGGGATGGTCTGCGGAGGTCCATCAAACGCCCCGACCCATTGAAAAGCATTCCGCTGAAATATCGACTCCGCAAGATTGGGTTTTTCATTGGTGTGATCTTACTGCCGGTGCGGGTGCCAGTTCCCTGCGCCGACAGGATCACCTCTAGCGCACGGGAACTGGGTTGGTGTGGCGCGTCAGTATGTGCTTGACCATCTCTCAGGGCAACCAAAATCGCTCTGCGGCGGCGCTGTGGAACACCGTGTTCCTCGGCTTGCCAAATCTTCCACTCAACGCTGTAGCCCAACGCGGCGTATCTGTCCAGCAGAGCTTCGCGTATTGGAGCCAGTGCCTTGCTTGTCAACAAGGGTGGCACGTTTTCCATAACTACGGCTCTAGGTCTAAGTTTTTCGACAACATCAATAAAGTTGAACGGCTCTCGGTTGCGTTCATCCGTGATGTTCAGCTTCTTGCCAGCGGAAAATCCTTGACATGGTGGTCCACCCATAATAATATCCACAGACAAGCCTGTAAGATCTAACTCGTCCACCCGACCGTGAAGAACCTTTGTATTTGGTCGCGAGGCGGTGAAGGTCTGTAGTGCTGTCTTGTTGGTGTCACAAGCCATAACTACGTCTACTTCTTGAGACTCAAAACCCAAGTCGAGTCCACCCGCGCCGCAGTAAAGTGAAAGTGCGGTGAGCCTATTCATTGTCTTAGTTCCTTGTATGCAGCAACCGTAACAGGATATAGTTTACTAGTAATCTCCAACATCGCCTCTGCCATCTTTTGGATCTCCCATTGCGCTCCTTCGTGTGTGCGAAGGTCAATGAACTTGAGAATATTATTCAAGTTCGCTGAACAAACATAGGTCGTATACATATTCTGTGGTAGAACACCCCGTGCCTGCTCTCGGCAAACTCCTGCTTCAATAAGGCTGTTGAAAAGATCAAGGGAGTCTTGATGATGCTTTTTTATAAGGCTGCTGGATTCACAAGGTTTACTCTCAAAAAATCCGTTCCACTGATCACCGTCTTCGTTGAAAACAGAAGTCATAATCTTTGGATCAATCAACTCATCAGCATTGCTCGCTTGCCTGTTTGATTCGTGTTGAGTTCTAAATGCTTCTGGCTCATAGAACTCAATATCAAAGTCTGTGTATCGCCTGCTGATTTCGTTGTAAGACCAAGTGCGGTGCCTGTGGTGCTGAGAGCGGACAAACAGCGGGACTTTTACGCGGAAGGTTACAAAACAATGCTCCAGAGTTGAGGTGTGTTTGTGCTTGATAAGATACTTGATAAGTTTTTTGTCCTTCTTGTCAAGTTCTGTTTTTTGCTTTCCAAAACTTACACGGGCAGAGTTGACGACAGTAAGATCATTTCCAACTGCATCAACAAGCTCAACGAAGCCAATGGCGTCTCCGTAAAGACGCTTTTTCATTGCGAAAATCATTTTATGTTCCTTTTTATTTCAGGCGATAGAAGTGTTCTCTGTATCGCTTGCGTGCTTCACTTGTGGAATCGGGTGCTGCTGGAATCCGCAGTTCAAAAATCATATTCTCTGTAAACGAGAACCTTTCTTGTCTGCGCTTCCGAAGCTGGGTGTAGTATTCCTGTGCCAAATCGTTAGGAGTGATGTCTGGAAACTCTAAATCTACATCTCCGGTCGGGGTAATGTAGTAAGCCTTTGTGTCATCGGAGTTAGCCGGTTTGTAAAGAAAACTATCTTGGTTGAAATCTTTAGCCAGCTTCACACCTAGTTCTCTTAGCCCCTGATGAGCCAGACCTTTTTCGGGGCGTGCCGCAATAATCAAGGACTCTTCGGGGGTTCCTGTGTCTACCACGGTCTCTTCACCCGTCTTTTTGTCAATGACTCGCTCTTTGTAGCCGCCTAGTGTGGGGATGTAACCATAGCCCGACGAGCGGATTAGTTTCTTGAGCGCTGCCATATTTTTATTATTCTTGTGGGCTTGCTCTTGAGCTTCTTGTTCGTTGCAGTCTTCGCCCTTCTCTGCTTTACAGGTTCGTTCAGACGTAATAATAATAAAGCCATCCTCAAAATACTTTCCAAGGATGCGATTGAGTGTGGTTTCATTAAGAAGCTGCCACTTGTTTTCAGTGGGGATCATTGCTTCTTGAATCATTTGTCTCAAGCCCTTTTTATCAATCTTCATGTTTTCATAGCTCCA
>TARA_R110000796_G_scaffold9655_2_pt1 | contig 10905 bp, 22 predicted proteins | sample TARA_R110000796 | Tara Oceans TARA_R110000796 (sample SAMEA4397815) | marine metagenome | biome: Polar Biome; feature: [SRF] surface water layer (ENVO:00010504); material: water (ENVO:00002006), including particulate matter (ENVO:01000060) such as... | depth 5 m | reverse complement strand
TCGTTCTTTCTAGCATTTCTCCAATATGGTTTTATGTTAGATAATGGTATCGTTTGGATTTTCATTTTTGTATTCTTTTTTTATTTGTAATTGCTTTTTTAATTCCCACGCTTTTTTGTATTCAGTATTTTCAAATAACTTACTGAACCCGGTTATGTGTTTTAATCTTATTAGCTCTTCTGCTTCCATTCCTAACTCTTCTAATATGTCAGCATCCTTCCATCCGTTGTCTAACATCTCAAAAACTATATTACTCATACCCGAAACGGAATGTTTTCCTCTCGCTCTATTGTGTCTAATCGTAGAGGCCATTCTATCATTAATGTTTTTGTCAATAACCACTACCGGTACATAACCCATATTTTTATCTAGTATGTCTGAGTAACTTCTTGAGGTAAAGTATCTATGGAACCCATCTACTATAACGTATTTTTTTTTCTTTTTATCGTAAACAGTTACAATAGGTTGCGTGTAACCATCGTGAAGTATCGAAGTGTATAGCAATTTCATTTCTGTCTTTGCTACACTATTAGGATTATAATCGTTTGCTTGGACTTGTGATATGTCAACCCACCTTACCCGGTTTACAGGTTGGTGATTCAACGGCGAGATCTCATCTATTAATTCCTTAAGCTCCTCTATGAACTCAATTTTATTTTCACTCAATTGATATTGTTGTATCAACTCTTCTTTAAATGTCATATGGAATGTATTTGTTTTTAACCTTTTTATACTTTATTTCTTCGCCTCTTGTCCATCTACGATAATCTTCCATCTCCGGTGTTTCTGTAAAGTTACGCAATTTAGCTAAATCTACATCGTTGGCTAAAACTGTATTTATTTCAGCACGAATAAGCTTATCTCTCATTAGCATATCTTTATATCTAACATCGTACAATTCCCATTTCTTTTTAAATTTATCTTTTAGGCTTTCATCTTGTACCAATTTTTCTGTAAGGAAATCTCTATACTCCTCCCAAGATCTAAACATAAACGGAAGCTCTTTAATAAAATAATTGTCTTTGTTCAGTTTTCCTGCCGTACTAATACCAGACATCCTATTTGTTAATGCAGTCCAAGTATCTCTTTCTACTTCTTGTAAATAAAACAATACTGATATTGCCGTTTCGTGATGTAAGTTAGAAACTCTCATTGCTCGAATAGGAACCCCGTACATATATTGGTAATCATAAACTTTTGTGTATGCCCACTTATTATCGTGTATGGATTTCCATATGTCAGTATAACTCCAATCGTATATGGGATAAAATGTATATTGACGTTTAGCCGGATTAAGTTTCTTTCCCCAAGTAATGTATTTGTACGTTGATTGTTGTGTCATAGCAACGTGCCTTCTTGGACTCTCTTCGGATCTGACTCCTCCCAATAAGCAAGTATTTTCTGGAAAGTCAACCTCTATTATTTTATTGAATAAATCATAAAAACGATCTGTTCCATATTTGTTTTCAGTAATGCTGTTTGGTTCTCTAGGACGCATCCATTCTACTCCCTCTCCCCACGCAACTAACCATTGTTTTATATTTGAACTAGCATTATAAATCCCAAAAGGAACTTGATACCATCTTAAATCGACATCGGGATCCTCTCTCACTTCTCGCATATGTTCTATTACAGCTCCCCACTCAGCCTCTTGATCAATAAAAATAGCTTTTACTGGTAGCTTACCTTTCTCTTTAGCAACCTGTACAGCTAATCTAAGCGTCACAGTCGAATCTTTACCGCCGGAGTAACCCACTACGACCTCATCAAACTCATCGTATAAGAAACGTATTCTATTTAAAGCCTCCTCATATACTGTATTATTTTTGTATATTTTCATTTATGTCTTTATGTAGATTATTTGAATATTGTGTCAACGCCGAATCTCTTGGCATATAATAAGAGTTTTTAAATTGATATTGATCTTTACTTTTTATTAAAGTTATATACTTCGGATCATTAACCGTCATTTGAGTTTCGTTATACAATGTTTTTATACCTCCTTTAGTTACTATGTTATGCTCAATTACACTTCCTAAGTATCTGTAATTAACAAACCCGGATGTATATGAATCAATAGAAAATTGAACATCATCAAAAAGCCAATTTACTCTAGGCTTCATCGAAATAATATTCCCAACTTTCTCAGAAAATAACATACCTCCTCCGGTAAATACAATTTTTTGTTTTTTGTATTCATTTACAATATTCTTTTTTGCCATCATTTTAGGAGTATTAAACCTAACCCAATTACAACTAACAATACCAACGTAGTCTTGTTGCACAAACTGGATAGGAGTTTCGTAGTCTACAGTTTCTAACAATACACAATCATCATCTAAACAGCAATATATGTCTGATGGGTTATTTTCAATTAATGTTGCTTTTGCTATGTAAGGAGGTATTCTATGATCTGATGAAATAACATTTATAGAGTTTGTAACATCTTTTTGTAAAGTAGTTTGCAATTCCTCCGGAGTATATTCTTGAGTCATTAATGCTATTCCCCATCCTTTTTTGCTCATCTCTCTTTCGTTAAAAGAATCTATAAACCTTCCCATTAAAGAAGGTCTTACAGATGTGATAATCATTGTCTTTTTCATTCCCTTAGATTAGTTACTATATAATAATTTTTCCATTCGGTTATGTCGCTATTTGGGTACACTTTCTTCAGCTTTGCTTTTGTGTGTCTAAAAGGAAACATTTCTACATTTGATATGTCATAAGTTACTGGGTTATACTTTGGCTTGTAGAACATTAAAAAGTGACGTTTAGAAACATCATTAATTCTTTTAAGGTAATCCGGCAATACATAATTCATACATCCAAACAAAGAAATGGCTATCTGTGTATATCCCGTATAGGTTTCTAATTTATCTAAATGAAACTTATGGTAAGGGTGTTTTAACTTCGCTTGTTTAAACATACCAAAACTAGGATCAATCCCTACATAAAACTTTGGATCTATCGTAAACAGATCTAACAACAAACCAGTTCCGCTTCCTATGTCTAATATTCCCACGTCATAAAGGTGAGGTTTTAACATCTCTACAATCTCTTGGTTTTCTTCTTTATATTCTTTAGATGTAAAAAGGTCGTCATATTTGTAGGCTATCTTATTATAGCTTTCACTCGCATATGTTTTGTTTATTAATATTGTTTCGCTAAGAGGCGCACCCATAGTCCACCATTTCCATCCCTTATAATGAAAGCACATATATTCTACTTTCCAAAAACGCTCAACCTTTCCATTGTTTCTTATAAATTGTACAACCTCCTCAAACTCTCCACGATCTTTCCAAGTGTCCGATAATGAATACCAATGTGGGTTTCTAGTACTAGCAGTTTTTGCGAATTTATACTTAGCATTTTCTAATATTGATATGACTTTTTCTTTACTTATCATATTCTTTCTTTTGTGTATTTTGTTTTTAATTTACTATATTCTTTTTTCAATTCTTTATATAAATCTAAAATCCTTTTTAACTCATACTCAAGGTGAGTTATTCTACCATAAGCATTGTCTGTATCTTTGAATCGTATTTCGCTTAAGTGTTCTTTTTTACATAAATTATTTATTGTTTGCCAATGATACCTATAATCTCTATTCGTTTCTTGCAATGAAGCGTCAAGTTTTAATCCGTACAAAACAGTTGCGTGATCCTTTCCGACAGTTTTTCCAATAGAGGTTAAACTTCTATCGTCAGTAGCATACTTTTTACACATAGAATAGTACATTGCTCTAGCATCTATGTAGTGTCTCTTTCGAGTCTTTAATGACAAATCAACTCCTACTTGTTCCATCACTATTTTTTTAATTCTATTTTTTTTCATAAGATTTTATTTTTTTTATTTTATAGTTATAATCCTTTTCAATTAAGTTCCATTCTATTCTACCATTTTTATAAATAGTTTTGCTATAAACTTTCCTCATAATATTTTTAATTTTAATAAACTGTAACATTGTATATACTTCTCTCGTGCCTTACTTTTATATTGGCTTTTAAATAATTCAAATAGTTTTCTTCGGTATTGGTATTCAGTAACGCATCCTTCATAGTATTTCTTTGAAAAAGCAACGCCTTTACCTACAAAATAATTTACATTATCTGCTGTGTCTCCGGCTATCATTTGTTCATAAAAATTATATCTAGCCTCCTCCTCAGAAATATCATAAACGCATCTATGTTTATATCCATAATTATATATCAAAGCCGGGAATTGCTTATAATCTTTATCAATAGAAACTATCATTACATTATCTCTTCCCGAATCTCTTGCAATTTTATACCAATAAGTTGCAACTAGATCGTCAGTCTCTACTCCGGATCCGTTAATGCCCTCATAAGTGTCGGTACAATACTTATGCATTTGACTTAATAAGGGAGGCTTAGGTTGACTTATTCTGTTTGCCTTATACTTCTTAGTCAAGTGCTTTCTAAAGTTCCCTGTACTACCGTTAAAAGTTAATACAGAGTCTACAACGTAAAGCTCTTCGATATCGTTTACAATCTTTTGATATGTTTCATCAAATTTATGAATAGCATCCGACAAATTTTCATAGAAAGGATTATCATCCGGGTGTTCTTTTTTACGATAACAACTAGCAAATATCATAGAATCAGCATCTACAAGTAAAATCATAAATCTATTTTTAAAGGGTTTCCGTTATTGTCGATGTAAAGTCCTTTAGGTTCACAAAGCATAAAACACTTCCCACAGATTTCTGTTTCCGTAGGAAGTAATTCCCAATGGCAACAATCACTAATTATTGTCATTACGCATTGTGTATAATTCCTCGACTACATTATCAAACCAATATTTAAAAGCTTCATCTCCATCGGGTAAAGGCTCCTTTGAAACGGTTAAATGATTCATAACGGCTAATCTAAAGGTTTTTAAATAACCATACAAATCATCTTTTTTTAAGATTAAATAAGCAGCTTGTCTTAAAACTTGGGCAGGTAATTGTTTTTTACTAAACCTTTTAACTAAAATAGAAAATTGATAAACTAAATTATCACTAAATGTCTCATCAATAAAAGAAAGCTTTCCTTCCTTTAAAGCATTTTGACTTCTCATAACGCCGTTATAACAAGTTACAATTACTCCAGTAGAAAGTTCCTTACCATATGTAGCAATTTGTTTTTTTAACCATAAATACTCTCGGATTTTATTAGAGGAATAAGAATGAATATAGTCTGCTAGATCCCACTTCCTATTGTGAGCATTTAAAGATATTATAAATTTTTGAAGATCTACAAAAGTTCCATCAATCCAATCAATAACAGAACAAGGTACAGTATCAATTTTATGTTGCTTTAAAGCTTCTAATCTATTTTGCCCTTCTAAGACATAATATTTCTTTTTGTGCTTAACCACTTTTATTGTGTCAGCAAATCCAAACTTTCCAATCAAAGAATACATTTTTTGAATGTGTGGTTTATTTGTCATTCGGTTTCCCGAAATAGTTTCAATAATATTTGAGTTTAATAACTCTGTTTTAGCAATTTTAATTTGATTCATTTTTATTTATTTTAAGTTTATTTTCTATTGCTTCAGTTACATCTTGCCGGTTAATTTTTACAGCACCGTCTAAGTTAATCTGAATTGCAGCACCGTTAAAAGCAAAAGGCATTTCCGGATCTAAATCCATAAAGTGGCATACAGTTTTACCGCCATCCATATAGTCTACTTCTACTGGAACAAATATATCGTTTCTCATAAGGTGAAGCATAAACTCCTTATCCTTTAAAGACATATCTGCGTAGAGGTCTAACATTCTATCATTAATTAATTTGCTCATCTTTATTAGTTATTATAGGTAAATTAAAATATTCATCTAAGGCTAAGGTCATATCCATATAAAAACCGCAATACTCACAAAGAAAATTATCTTTTTGATTTTTTTTATTACAGCAACTACAAACATTATCCATCATCCTTTCTCGTGTGTTAATAATACCTCATCTTCATTAGCGCATTCTTTAGAACAATATCCGTCATACGAGGTATCGTAATTTAATTGATCATTACAATTCCCACAATGAGCTAATTCGTAGTCGTGAATAACGTGCTCAGCTATTTCATAAAAATTAGCTTCCGCAACAAAAGCACAAGCATAATCATAAGTTAAAGTTTCTCCACTTTGATCAAGCAAATATTCTAACACAAACTCTTCAAGCTCTCCGGCTAATTTATAAGGATCCCCTTTTTTACATAAATCTATATACGATTCATCTAAATGAAATTTTTGATCACTAATCATTTCTAAGTTAATCCGCCAAGTAGCGTAATTTGTCCATCCGTTATACTTTTTATTTTCAGTCATAATTTTAGTTTAAATTTATCAGTTAGCATTAAATTTTCTTTTTCCAAAGATTGCAGTTCATCTTCAGATCTTCTCGCTCGTAATACTGCACGAATTTTATCCTCTTTATATTCCTCAGCCATAGCATAAACTTTTGAAATATTACCGTCTAAGTGATTAACATAAAGAGCGATTTTACGCATAGCAGATATCATAGTAGATAGTTTGTCAGTCGGCTTCTCTTTATTAGCTTTTTGCAATAAATCGTGTACGAGATCAAAACTGCTACAATAATCTATATACGCTTTTAGATTAATTTTATTAGTCGTATTATCTATCATATTAGCTAAGATAATAAAAACTACTTTATTAACAAAATTTCTTAATAATTCTTTTTAGGATCGTTAATGTTTACAATAACGGCTTGACTTTCATCAAGTAAGTAGACTTCCTTCTCTTTTTTGTGTTTAGTCCAAATAGTTGTATCCGGGCAATACTTAAGTTCCGTGTCCGGCATTACGATGTCATTTAAGTAAAAAAGATAATTACCTTTTGGATCGTTTATAAAATACAATTTAACTAAATCGTATGGCATATCCATTATTTTATCAAATTTGTATTTTTCTAGCATTTTAGTTTGGTAATAAGATTGCCTAAACTTCATTTCGATTACGCATTCCTTTCCCTTTGGCGTACCTCCTACAGCGTCATAATGCTCAAAACCTCCTCCACACCATTCTAAGTCCCAACCGTCAAAATTTAATAATTCAATAACAGCTCTTTCCCACTTATGTACATCTTTTAATTTCATACAGATAAATAAAGATTATCGATATCTTTTATCCATCCCTTAATCGTTGCCGGATTACAAGTGCAAGGCTCAAAATAACTATGATTATTATATTTTGAATGTAAATGACATATTTTTTTAAAGTCTAAAGGCTTAAGAGTATTCTTATTATTTGCCTTGAAATCAGTCCACCAGTTATAATCTGTTAATTCCATAAATCAATATTAATATCGTTTAACTTCTCTTGACGTTCTTTACAACCGCAGCTTTCGTATTTTAAAATGTCAATTACTATCTTATTGACAAGCCATTTAACTCCGGTATATTTAAAAATTACTGCTAAAAAGTCTCCTAATTTCATTTGCTTAGTTTTATTTTTGTTCTCAATAAAGAATACAAATCCTTCTTTACCTTCCGGTATGTATTATAAATAGAGTAATAACTTATTTTTGTTTTATCAGAAAGGCTTTTTACAGACTCCCCACCTTCTATGTATTGATAAATTTTTTTATCATACCAATATAGATCGTTTAAAAACACTTGCATTTCTTCATACAATCCGTCAATGTCATCTGCTTCTTCATAAGGATTTTGGAACGTAAACTTTGATATGTATCTTTCGTAGTTTTCTTTATCAAAAAGATCATTTCTTTCAAGAGGTAATATGGTTACTTTGTTTTCTTTACGAGTGAGATCAATATACATTGTCCGTAAAGTTCTAAAGATGTAATAATGATTGATTTCTGTTTCATTATACATAATGCTTCCTCCTCTTAATATTAAGCCATTAATTTTTATGTACATTTCTTGGACAAGATCTTCTGATGTGTCATCGTTACAACCAAAACTTTTTACAATTCGTATCCAGTCATCGTGCATTTCAGCTAATAAGTGTAGTGTGGTTTTTTTCAAAGTTTCCACCAAGTTATGTGAATACCAAAAAGAAAAAACATAATAGTTAATTGATGATAATAATCCTCTTCTTCAACTGGGTCAGTATCCGGCTCTAAGTTTGGATTGTAGTACAATATTCCTGCAGAAATTCCATAAATAGGAATAATTTGAAAATCGAATCCCATACCTTTTTTCTACTAATATACGCATTTTTATTAAAATGGTAAATCTTCGGGCGTTTTAACGGCTTCTAAGAGGTTTTTGTCCTCTATGGTAAACCCTACGTTATTCGGCATAGACTTCATTAGTATAGGTTGTCTTAAGGGCGTAGGTCGACCTCCTGTCTCAATCTCTTTAACCTTACGTACGTGAAGATTGGTATACATATAATCAGTAGGGTGTTGAGTGTACCGATGTATAACCCAAAAATCATCAGCTCTATTTACAAATTTTCCTCCTCCTTCTACATCACTAGCCATCGGTGGCATAGGGTGTCCGGTATACTCGTCATCGTATTTGTGTAATTGTCTTAAAGCTCCGGTATTAGCGTGTGTGTTTAACCATACAGATATTTTATACTTCTTACAAAAGATCCGTATTTCAGTACAAGCGTGATAATCATATTGGTGTCCTCCTACTTGCTTTAATAAATTAAAATCCATCTTTAGAGAATTATAAGGATCTATAAATAAACCGTCATAATCCCAAGCGTCTTTTACATAAGTAGAAAGCTCTAAGAGTTCTTTATAAGTGTACATTTTTGAAGTGTCAACAAACTTAAAATGGCTATTAATCCACTCACTACTTCTTTTGTATCCGGCATCCGATATTTTTTGTATAGGTAATCCCTCCATAAATTCCATTAACCTTCGGATTAAAGTATATGGCTCATTCTCGCTCGAGTAAACCAACCACTTTTTGTTGTGTAATCTACTATACAATAGCATTAAGTATAGAGCAACTGAAGTTTTACCAACGTTTGCGTGTCCTAAAATAATATTAAAATTACCGGGTTTAAATCTTAGATACTCATCGAGTTCGGGAATTCCAAGAGACGTTCCGGATTTTATTTCTCCGCTTCGGATCTTAGAAAGGTACTTTAGTTCATCGTTATATTCTATTAGCATAATATAAATATATAAAAAAAAGGGAGGTTTTACGCTCCCTATTGTGTTTTAAAACGGCAAATCAGTATTTGCCTCAGCTCGATCCGGCATCAACTCTTTGGCAGTCACTTCGCCTCCGGGAGTTTTAAAGTTCCTAGTCATAAACAACTTAGGCTTACCGTTCTCATCTTTCTTATCCTTAGACGCTTTTATTTGAAAGTTAGCATAACCGTTGTTGTGCGCTTCTGCTTCATCTTTAATACTTAAAAGATACTCGATAGCTTGACTTATTTTGCAAGATACCTCAGCAGTTAACCATTCAAACTTTCCGGCTTTAGGATAAAATCCTTTCGTATATTCACTTTGATAATCATTCATATTACAATTGTTTTAAATATTCTCTTAATTTTTGAAAATCTTCCATAGTGTTTTCTATTACTACATCTCTATTTTCTTTAGCATAAGCAGCCATATTCTCTTTATAGCATACTTGAAGCAAAATACTATCATTAGTACTAGCTCCTCTATTTGCAGTAGCTCCTCCATAAGAAGGCTTTTTTGCAACCGGGTTGTACGGCTCTCTATAAATTTTACCGTTTCCCTTATCTGACACTTCATACTCAAAAGTATGTCCTACTACTTCTTCATTGGTAATCCCTAAAGCAATTGCAAAATTACCTTCCGGATTCTTTGATGTTTTTTTAGTAAAAAATTTGAGTTTCTCGCCGTGCTTAAATTCTACTTCATTAGTAACCAAATCACTAAATCCGCCAATTACGTCCACGTTTTTAATCGTTCCTTTCATAATTATAATTTTAAAGTTATTCCGTAAAGATATAAAAAATATGGTACAAAAAAAGGAGGTTTGACTAAAACCCCCCTTTTTCTGCTAATATAACTTAAAACTAAGTATGAAACAAAGTTATACAAATATATGCTTTTTTACATTACAAAAGCTTTTTTGCAAGACTTTCATAATATTTTGTTTTTTCTATTAAATCCGGGTTAGAAAACTTCTCTACATTTCGGCATTTAGATTCTAAGATATCTGCCGTGTCATCACCGTATTCTTTGTTAAGTCTTTGCCCAAATCTGAATTGTTCGCCGTACCCGTGAATATTGCATTTATAACATTGGACTTGACAATTTAATTCATCCCACCGTGTAGAATAATGCTTCCTACTCATAAAGTGTCCGCAATGCATTTTTTTATAATGGTTTTTTATCCCACAAGTATAACACTCTACGATGTAATTATCAGCGTACCTCAAACGAATGTATTGACTAAATACAGTATCGAGTTTTTTAACAATATTTTTTCTGCTTTTAACAGCCATTATTTTATAAGATCTCTTAAGTCTTTTTCATTCATATGAGATTCTAAGATATAACCATCCATTGGACTTATTACAGAAATTGCCTTATAAATTTTTCTGCTTATTGCTTTTACATTCTTTTTTTCGGTTTTACTGGAGTCTATTCCTAGATTCGTGTACATATCTGCATCGATTTCTAACAGCTCATCTACTTTCCTTTTTAAACTCCAAGTTTTATATCCTTGTATCTTTCTTATTTTTTCTTCAATTTGCATATTATATATATATTATTATATTATTATTTATATTATATTACTATTTATATTATATAAACTGTATATATATTATAACCAGTATTATATATAAGCTCTTTTAAAAGATTTTTTATATAGCGTATATACAAATATACTAAAAACGCAAGTAAGTTGCTTAAAACGTCTTAAAATACGCTTAAGTAATGTCTAGCGACCTTGACCTCGATACCCTTTC
>TARA_R110000796_G_scaffold1667_10_pt1 | contig 10928 bp, 18 predicted proteins | sample TARA_R110000796 | Tara Oceans TARA_R110000796 (sample SAMEA4397815) | marine metagenome | biome: Polar Biome; feature: [SRF] surface water layer (ENVO:00010504); material: water (ENVO:00002006), including particulate matter (ENVO:01000060) such as... | depth 5 m | reverse complement strand
TTAATATTTATTTGCGGTTTTAACTTCTTCTATAGATTCTTGTAGTTCACTTAAATTAACAGGACATTCTAAATCTAACCCTGCTTTAAATATTTCTTCTTTAATTCCGTTATTAAATATAATTAAAGTAGGAGCCATTCTAATTCTATATTTCTTTTTTGTAGCAGGAGCGTCTGCTATATCTACTCTAAAATATTTAGCACCTTTAATTTTATCCCAGTCTGGAAATGCATTTGCTTCATTAAACTTAGCCCAAAATTCAACTACTACTATATTAAATTCAGGATCATCTCCAAATGAATGTTTTTCGTTTATCTTAGATTCAAAATTACCGTCTTTAAGAGTCTCTTGAGAGTAACCTATCATCGATAACATTATTAAAACTATATTTAAGACTTTTTTCATTATTGTTTCTTTTGAAGCTCATATAGTCTATCATCAATCTTCTCTAACTCATTTAAGATAGCTTCTACATCTTCTTGAGTATCCATTATTGTTTGTCTAATAAGTTCATCCTTCATATCGAACTCCATTCGTTCAATAGGGGGTACTGGAAGCTCTTTAGCTTCTTGTATATCAGCTTTAAGAGTAAACCACATGCCTATAATAGTGGAGATTAATACAAGTATTCCTCCTATAGTTTTAATATCAAAAGCGAAGTCTGGTTTTCCATCTCCGTCAATATCTACTCCTACTGATACGTTATCTACTTTTTTTGCCATTTTTATTTTTGTATTAATCTAATAAATATCCATAAGGAGTAGCATTAATATCTAATCCAATTTCTATATTTTCTAACTTTAAATCTAAAGTCATAGTTCTATCTATATAGGGATTATAAAACTCTCCTACTGCAGTTAAGCATATAAGACCTGAATGTGCTCCACCCATTTGGCCAGCGTCTTGAACTTGTATTTCATTCCATACTATATAGTCATCTGGACCTGGTATTTCAACCCCTCCGTATTTGTTATTTGGATTCTGCCAAGTATATACTCCTTTATCTAGTAGAAATTCATCATCATTAGCGTCTGAATCTAATAGGTACATAGCAAAATGCTGTCTATCTAATCTTGGATTACCATCATCTATTTGTAAATAGAGAATAAATATTTTTTTAATAACACCGTTTTCTTCTTTTCTACCTCCAAAAGTATTAATTACTGAGTATCTTTCATATGGATCGAAGTACTCACCATCTAGTGCTATTTCAAATACAGGTACTAATACCTCTGTGTCGTCTTTACTGCAACCTATTAACAACAATACAAAACTGATTGTTAGAAGTAAATTTTTCATTTTTTTTTTATTTAAAGTTAAGTTTTTCTAATTTTGGGATTAAGTACTTGTTAGCAAATAGTAATTGTCCTTCTGCACTTAAATGAAATCCATTATCAAAATAGTAATCATCAGGGTTATAATTATCTTCTAACCATTGCATAAATGTTTCCTCAATATAGTATTTTTTATCAATTTTACTACTTTCATCTAATCTCCATATACTACCGAAAGATCTTGCACCCCATTCCCATTGTTGATAAGGCACTAAAACCATTTTAATTTTTTTACTGTCTAAATATTTTTGAATAAAATGTAATTGATTAATCATGCTATTAACATTAAATCTCGAAAGTGTAACTTTTTCAAATATAAATTTTATAACCTCGGGATCAATATCTAATTCTTCTGAGTTTCCTTCAAGAGCATTAAGGTATTCCTTCTTACATACATGTAACAGACTATCAGCATTATATTTAAAGTCTGCAGTCTTCGTAGATAAAAAAGGTCCTTCACCGTCAAAAGGAATAGTAAACCTACTAAAATCAGTTAATTGAAAAATTATAGCATCGTAATCTTCTTTAATTATATGATTAGAAATACATTGTAAAGAATAATTAATTGAACTACCAGCGATAGCAGTATTCGTAATTTCATATCCGTACTTTTCTCCTATAACATCATACCAAGCAGGTTCGTTTGGCTCTAGGCCATATCCACTTGAATGGCTACATCCTGCTATAAGAAGTTTTTTCATTATCTGAATGTATAGTTTATGCCAAATGAGGTATTAAATATTTTTGTATCCCAAAATTTAGTATACTCTCCTTCTGCAAAGATACCTATACTCTTAGTAATTCTAAATCCAAAATTAGCTCCAAATTGATAATCTTCCCATTGTAAAGGTGTTGAATCTTTTCTCAATCCTCCTTTACCCCAATTATCTCTATTTAAATAACTGGAATCTTGATCACCACCGACGTACTTATGAAAACCTGGTAGGTAATTTCCGTATGCATGAAACCAAAAGTTATTCTTATAATGATAGAAGTCTACTCCTATGATTGGAGATATTAAGTTAAAGCTATCTAGATTATCCCATATTTCGTTATTATACGTATTCATTAATTCTCCGAAGACTCCATTTCTAAAATCTATATCTGAATAAGCTATAATATCTCCTCTTTCATCTTTCCATATCCAGTCTTGTGTTTCATCTCCTGTTCCAACATCAGTATAAGTTGTAAAATGGTCTGTATACCCATACTCATATCCTAACTCGAACCAAGCATTAACAGGTAATTCTTCTTCTCCTCCATTACCGTTATCCACCATTTCGGTTTCATTAAGATAAATTTCTATAGGATTGTATCCATATGCTGTTTGATGTGTTCTTCCGATTACTCCAGCTGATATAGAAAATTTCTTTCCGATACCTATTCTAGCTCTTAGTTCGGCTGATTGGTAATTAAATCCTACATTACCTTGTTCTCTAGATTCTACTTTAGCAATGTGGTACTTACCTGTATGTCTTAAAAAGTATCTATGGTTAGTAAATTCTTCTCCTCTTAATCTTTCCTTCTCCCAGTGTATAAGGTATTCAAATCCTTTTACTGCTGACTCTGGTCCAATTAAAGCTGTTTGTTTTTCTATGTTTGCATTACCTGTCCAGAAGTTTCCAGGTTTATTTTCGTAATCGTATCTCCCTAGCTTTCTTATACCGAATCCTATTCTATAGTCATAGTCATAGTATTCAGTTACATCTATTACTCTTGGTATATCATAAAGACCTCCGTCTTCTGGTCTAGCCACGAAGTAATCTTTTCTAGTATTTTCGTATGCATTCGTTATGTCTCCTGCAACGTAAAATGTACTGTACTTAAAAAAGTCCTTATAGAAATTTTCAAAAAATTGTGCATTAACAGAGCTAGTTATGAAAAATGCAACTAAAAGAATTATATGTCTCATATTATGTTATAGTATGGTGTATAAATAAATAGCTTTAATTAACAAGAAGAGGGAGGGAGAGTGTACGTCTTAAAAGGAGTTCTAAGACATTGTACAGAATGCTTGTTTTAATGTAATTTTTACTTTTTGTTTTTAGGAATATTATAGTCCTAAAATTGAAAAACTAATAAAAAAACTCAGTAAGAAAAGAAATACTTTCATAAAACTCTTAGTTTATCATTATAAATAGAACAAAAAAAAAGGAACACTTTTGTGTTCCCCTAATTTTATTAGTAGTCATGTAGACCACTGTAGTTCCCTCCTCTAGAAGCTTTGAGCTTCCTTTGGTAAGAACTCGACATTAACATGTCCGCATCCTTTGCAGCTGAAAACTGGGATTGGTACGTAACCGGTTTTGCCGGTACCTGTGAGGATACCTGAGGCTTTTCGGATGATAACTGCTTGTTCGAAGAGGTTTTCGTTGCACTCCTCGCAAAGAACTGGGGTAGTTTGATTGATGTCCACATTTAAATTTTGATCCATAGGATTCTCTTATCTTTTACCTCCGTAGTAACCTCCTGAAGAAGTTCCTCCTCTTGGTTTTCTTGGTGCTACTGGTTTAGTAGTTTTCTTTGTTTCTGTTTTTTTACCTTTTACCTGTGTAAGGTAGTATGCTGCTCCAGCTCCTACAATTACTAGTATTATAATCCAACTCATAATTTATTTTTTAGTTGTTTTTTTGGCGGCAGGCTTTCTACCACGTCTTGGTTTTCCTTTTGCTGCTTCTGCAACATCTTTTACTTGCTCCACTACATCCTTTGCTGCTTCTGCAACATCGGTGAGTTCCTCTTTTACTCGCTTTGCACGGCTCCTTACAGCTTTCTTCGCTGTAGCAACTTTTGCTTTTGCTTCTTCTACAGTATCCTCTACTTCATCAGGGATTCCATCTGCATCTCTATCGCTAAATAAGTTAAAATACTTAGTGGCAATATAAATTGCTCCGGCTATAACCGCAACAACTAAAATAGTAATTAAAATTGTTTTCATTTAATTGAATTTGTTAATATTAACTTTATTATAAATATCACTAATTTTTAGGGACCGGCTTAACCCGTAAAGCTCTACTTTTATACTTATCATCTACTTTAAAAAAGAAAGATAATAAGTCTTTATGAGATTTTATAACCTCTTTATCGTACTGCTCTTTACTCATCTTAAAATAAAATAAAAAACATTTTTTAAGTTCTTGAAGCTTATTCTTTTCGTCTTTATCTCTATCTTCTTGCAGACGTTTCAAACGAGCCTTATCTACTTGAATAGCTTCATGATATTGAACATCATCATGACCTAACTTTTTATACTTATCATTTAAACGGTGCTGAACTAATTCTATTTCAAAAGTATAAGATCCTAAATCAAAATCACCGTTAGCAATTCTATCTCTCAATGGGTGTAGACTACTAAGAGGTTTATTTCTTAGGGTATAGGATCTCCACCACATAAAACGGTCGTACTTCTTAGTATAGAAGTTAGTTTTTAAATACTTAGTTAACCACTCTTCAGTATGTATTGGTCTATAAGGTAAATTCATATACTTAAATATAAGAACTTTAATTCAATTATACAACTATTCTCCTATGTCAATTATTTTCATTGCAACTCGAATTACCTCCTCATCATATTCACAGAGTAAAGTATAAGCTTTTTTCTTTAGTTCTAATGATTCCCTCTGTGGGTGTTGAATTACTGATCTTTCAGATATATCTCCTCCAAATGGACGTTCAGTAATAGTATCACCTCCGTCAGGGGACTCAAAAATCTTCAGTTTCTTATCTTCTTGCATTTCATGCCATTTTTTTACACTGTCGCTCATCTTATAGCCAATTAAATTTATTCCCCATATGTCCCCATTCAGCTGTCTTACTGAATATAGGCTCTTTTAACCCTAAGAATTTAATAATACCTTTAGGGCTTAAATCATAATCACGTATCACTGTAGAGCTTCCGTCTACTATAGCTGTAGCCTCCAATGGTTGATCATGACCTATGGCATAAGCTAATCTTACTGTTACTTCTTTAGCTTTAAACTCTTTTAAGTAGTCTACTGCTATTCTTCTAGCCATATAAGCTGCTGATCTATCTACTTTAGTACAGTCTTTTCCGCTAAATGCTCCTCCTCCAAGAGGAACTCTAGGACCGTAATTATCTACTGCTAATTTTCTTCCAGTCAGTCCAGCATCAGCATCAAAGCCTCCTAGTGACCAATCACCTGCAGGATTCGCAAAAGCAGTTTTTAAGTTTAAGTTAAACTCTACTAGAAATTCATCAATAAGTTTAAGGAGTTCTTCTTTAGGTGCATTTTGAAATGAAGCTACAACACTTACATTACCACTGCCGTCTAAAGTTATTTGAGTTTTTCCATCAAATGGATAAACCTTGTATATCTTCTTGGCTAATTTTCTAGCTAAGTAATACTCTTGTGGAACCATTTCGTCGTTGTCGTCACAAGCATAACCTATCATAATACCCTGATCTCCTGCTCCCCCTGTGTCAACTCCTTGAGATATTTCTGGTGATTGACGAACAATGTTAGTTTGCACACCAATGTCTTTACCGTAGACTCCTTTTACAACTGAAGGTATATCGACAAAAGCCGATGTTGTTAATTCTCCAGTTACAGTTATGATTCCATGACCTCCCATAGTTTCAATTGCTGCTCTAGTATTAGGGTCTTGTTTAAGACATTCATCAAATATTGCATCTGAGATTCTATCGCATATTTTATCGGGATGATTCGGTGTTACTATTTCTGCTGTTCTAACCATTTGTCTAAAACGTTTTTAAAGTTATTGTATCCGGCTGCTGCGTTAGCCAGCCAACGAGAGGATTCTCCATCATCGCTTATCCATTTATACAAAGATACGGAAACATTTTCAGACTGACAAACTTTTGCTATAGAATATCCTTCCATGTCTACTATATCACATTTTCGTACCTTAGTCGTATAGTTATTACTGTAGACTCCTTCTGTATCATAAAAGATATCGGTAGTAAATAACTTAGTAGGGGAATCAGATACTTTAATTGGCAGATGTTCTGGTACTACACAACCGTAGAAATCATCGTGTATTTCACCTACTTTAAGTACTTCTCCTACCTTATGGTTTTTTAGGTTTCCACAAGAACCAAAATTTATAACATGGTGAGGTTTTCCTCCAGCATGAGTTAACTTATAGTTATCTATTAATTTTTTTATATTTAAAGCAGACTCTACTTTACCTACTCCAATAATATGAATTGGAATATCAAAAAGTTCTGTATCATGGTGCTCTAATTTAGTAGCTGATACTAATAAGATATTAGACATTTAGTTTTGTGATTTTTCTCGATACCGATATCAACTAAACATAAAGTATCAAGAACTTCATATCCAGCCATTTTACATAACTCTATTGCTGCTTTCATAGTACCGCCCGTCGCGTATATATCGTCAACAATCACTACCTTTCCTTTACCTTTCATCATTTGAATAGTATCTTCTCCGTATTCTAATTTATAGTTTAGAGTGACTAAGTTAATAGGGGGTAATTTACCTTCTTTTCTTATAAGTTTTAATCCGTTTCCTGGAGACATCGATAGTGCAGATGCGAATATGAATCCTCTTGATTCAATTCCTACCCAATAATCTACTTTTTCATACTCTACCAAACCAGCCATTCTTCTAACGGAGTCGTTAAATACATACTCTTTTTCTAATAAAGGTTGAATATCTCTATAGACTATTCCTTTAATAGGAAAGTCTTCAACATCTTTAATATAATTTTTTAAATTCATTACCACCACGGGTTAGTTTTATTGTACTGTTCACACTGAATTTCTACTTCTTCTAAAGTAGCAGTTTTACCCGAGTCAATCACATTTTTCATTTCCAGATAAAGTCTATACTGCCAACCTACATTCATATGTATATCTCTTGCTTCCTCTACAGGGGAATTTGGATTAACTCTAAATACTTTTCTGAATTCAGCCATGTCCTCAGGGGTTGCACATCCGAAATGAAAATCTTGCCAAAAGTATGGAGTAACATTATTTTTTTCACATAGGTATAAGATCGCGAGCAGATTTGAACGATGTATATAGTAACTATGGTCTTGGTCAAGCAATAACCTACGTAAAGCTTTTCCGGACTTGTCATCCCATTTAATATCATAAAAGCCGTAATCAAGATGAGGGAATATCGTCTCCCAATGGTTCCATTGATCTTTACCGAGTGGGCTGAATTTTTCGTCTTCTTCTCCTAAAGAAAAATCATACCTGTCGTGGTGAGGGTAGAATATAAAGCATTTATCTGCTTTTACTTTATCGATATATTGTTCCAACATTCTAAAACCGGTCTGTATGCCGGTGCCTGGAACTGCCATATTGTAGAAACGTCCGCCTATTTGCTCGTTTAGTATATGACTCCAAGTATTTTCAAGGTAGTGTCCGGTGCCAAAAGTGTGACTGCAACCTATAAAAATATTCCCATTATGCTCGGTAGAAAATTCATCGGCTCTAAAACCATATTCATTATACTTATACTCAATTGGATTCTCAATATAGTAATCGTAATCTTTTAACTTAGGCCAATTATTAGCTTTAGCCTCTTTATAGTTAATTAAAAAATTTTCGTTTGAATCACTTCCTTCCCAATATTGTGTACTATCTCGGAATCGATAGTTAAGGTGTTTATCTCCTTTTTTTGTCGTTAACATACTTTGCTTTGTTCTATATAAATATTAACTTTTGTTAAATTCGCGCGTGGTAGAAGGAACGACGCCCACTCTACTTTCCACCTGATTCTTTCCAGAAAGACTGCACCCCTAGCACTATAAAGCAAAGAAGTAACTGTACTGCTATCTTTAAGGTAAACTTTTCATCGAAGAATAATTGAATCATAATAGCATAAACTATCATTCCAATTGCAAACCCTACAAACCTAGCTCCCCATATTGATCCATAACCTTCTACGTTATATTTAGTAGCTAATATGAATACATAAGTTAATGGAACTGATAGAGCATACATACCCCACCATTTTTCGTCAAGTTCTGGATATTTAAACTGTAGGTTGTGTTGAAACCATGCTCCTATTTGAGCAATTACGGTAATCGCGGCTCCTAAAATAATATAATACCAATTTAAGTCTTTCATAGTTAAAAAATAAAACCCGCCGAAGCGGGCTTTGATTTAATGGTACCTTACTTGCTTTCCTCAACTGAAGCCTTTCTGTAGTCTGTAATCAATTTCTTGATTTCACCTGCAGCTTTTCTAGCTCTCTGTTGTGAAGTTTTAGTAGAACCTTCATTGTTCTCAGCTAAAGTGTTAAAATTAGCTTCGATTTGATCAAATAATTCTTGTTTACTTGCCATAGTTATTGTATTTAATTTAATTAACCTAGCAACATATTTGGATCTACTCCTCCTACATTACCTTTATTGTCGTCTTCTTTATTAATTGATACCACCGCTTCTGTAATTAGCATAGTGCTAGCTACTGATGCAGCATTTTCCAAGGCAAGACGTGTAACCTTTGTTGGATCAATAATTCCTGTTATATCATCCATATTGTAGAAAGTATCAGTACGTGAGTTATACCCGTACCAGAAATCTCCGTTAGTAATTAACTCTTCTTCAATATCTCCGATTTTATTTTCTTCTAATCCTCCGTTAGTAAGTATCTTAGTGAAAGGTGACTCACATGCAGCAATTACTATTTCTACTCCTGCTTTTTCATGTAAGTTATATTCACTATCATCATCTGTTAATATATCCACAAGTTGTTTAGAGGCTTTTAGCAAAGCTACTCCTCCTCCTGGTAGTATACCTTCTTCTAAAGCTGCTTGAGTAGCATGTAGAGCATCATCCACTCTATCTTTTTTCTCTTTCATTTCAACTTCAGTATGTCCTCCAACGTATACAATAGCTATTCCTCCTATAAATTTAGCTAACCTACTTTGTAAGTTTTCTTTTTCATAAGGGGAAGTAGATTTATCGATTGCATTTTTAATTTCCTCCATTCGTTTCTGAATGTCTTCTTCGTTTCCTTTAGCATCGATAATAGTCGTGTTATCCTTCCCTACTGTCACTTTATGTGCAGTACCTAACCATTTAGTATCAAATTTATCTAATCTTTGACCTTTTTCAGATGATACTACTTGACCTCCTGTTAAGGTAGCGATATCCTGTAAAATAGCTTTCTTACGATCACCAAAGTCAGGTGCTTTAACTGCTACTACCGGTAAGATACCTCTCATTTTATTTACTACCATAGTAGACAATGCCTCTCCATCAATATCGTCAGCTATTATAACTAATGACTTGTTCTGTTGAGAAACACCTTCTAAGATAGGTAAAAGCTCTTTAATATTAGTTAAGCGTTTATCTGTAATTAAGATTAAAGGTTCATCTAATACTGCTGTCATAGTATTATTGTCGGTGACAAAATATGGAGATTTATAACCTCTATCAAATTGCATTCCTTCAACAGTCTCTAAATAAGTTTCACCTGTTCTTGATTCTTCAATAGTAACTACTCCATCTCTTCCGACTTTATCAATTGCAGTTGCAATCAAAGTACCTACTTCTTCATCATTATTAGATGAAATTGTAGCAACTTGTTTAATTAAAGCTTCATCTGTAATATCTTTAGAGTTTTCAATTAGGTAATCAGTAACTACATTTACAGCTTTACTGATTCCTTTTTTAATATCTACAGCATTTGCGCCATCGTGCATCCTACTCATTCCATCATTTAATATTGTCTGAGCTAGTAAGGTAGATGTCGTAGTTCCATCTCCAGCTTGTTCTGCTGTTTTAATGGAAGCTTGTTTAACTATCTGTGCTCCAATATTCTCTTGTGGATCTGTTAATTCAATTGACTTTGCTACTGTAACACCATCTTTAGTAGATACTGGGTTACCTTGTGCTTGTTCGATAATTACATTACGGCCAGATGGTCCTAATGTTGACGTTACTGCGTTTGCAAGTGCATCAACTCCTTGAGCTAATTTCTGTCTTGCATCATTTGAAAAAATAATTGATTTACTCATCTTTGCTTTCTTTTATAACTGCTAAAATCTCTCTATCTTGAGCTATGTAGTACTCTTCTCCTTCAAAGTCTATTCGTAAAGTACCTAGTTTTGGGACTAATACAATATCTCCTGGTTTACAAGAACGTACTAAGATAAGTTTAGAGGGATCTAATTCTGATTGTCGGCCTGAACCGATAGCTAAAACTTCTCCCATTTCTGGTTTCTCTTTTCCCATATCGGGAATAACTATAGACCCGTAAGTCTGTTCCCCTTCATCAATCGGCTTTATTAGTATCCGATCATTTGTAGGCTGTAACTGTTTTGACATATGTAACGTTTTTATTTATTATTAATATACGATTATTATATATAAGAGCAAACCCTAGAGCGGGTTAATTTAGCTAATTTTTAAAGTTTTTGTTTCTTTTCCTTTAGCAAAAGGTATTGTAACGTGCAGTAAGCCGTTTATAAATTCAGCATCTGCTTTTTGTAGATCAAATCTACTGTCTATTTTCCAGCCTAAGTTAAATGAACGTTTTGCGATTCCTCTATGAATGTACTCCTTTGTTGTGCAGTCACATTCATTACACTCGCAGTCTGGTTCACACTGACATTCTGATTTCGGTTTGTT
>TARA_R110000796_G_scaffold11336_17_pt1 | contig 10947 bp, 11 predicted proteins | sample TARA_R110000796 | Tara Oceans TARA_R110000796 (sample SAMEA4397815) | marine metagenome | biome: Polar Biome; feature: [SRF] surface water layer (ENVO:00010504); material: water (ENVO:00002006), including particulate matter (ENVO:01000060) such as... | depth 5 m | reverse complement strand
TATTGACGTTGAATATCAATCATGGCGACCATTTCATGCACTGAGTTCACATTACTGCCTTCAACCGCGCCGCTTTCAACTTGAACCCCTGGGTCGTTTGGAGCATTACCACCTGCAATAAGGCGAAACAAACCATCTTCACCGCGCATTAGGTTTTCGTTGCCCGGATTAACTAATTTAATCCTCGCGACCTCTTCTATCACTTCAGCGGTTGCGCCTTGCGGACGTACTGAAATAATACCGTTGGCGGAAATTTCAATTTTCTCAACTGGAATAGGTAACACAATAGGACCCGAAGCCCCCATTACCGGACGGTTACTGCTATTTAACAACATACCTGTGCTGTCAATTTTCAAACTGCCCGCACGGGTGTATCCTTCAGAGCCATCTGCCGCTTGCACTGCAAGCCAGCCATCACCCTTAACCGCAATATCAAGGTCACGACCTGTGGTTTTAATCGGACCACCGTTAAAATTACTACCTGGGCTTTCCATCATCGAAAATACCCGTGTAGGCAAGCCTTCACCAAATGCCTGCATTGAACGGGCTTGGACCATGTCTGCTTTAAATCCATCAGTATTGGCGTTAGCAAGATTGTTCGCACTCACTGCTAGGGCATTCATCCCTTGCTTTGCGCCACTCATGGCAATATAAAGAAATTTGTCCATTTTTTGCTCCGTCAAACTTTCTGCAAAAATACTATATACACAGAACAAGCAAGCATCATGCCAATGAGTTTTAAGTTGTGCTGTAAGGAGGTAACTACATGAATCAGTTAATCAATAAAATTAATGAATAACGCATGAGTGTCAAAAAAGCATCTATCAACACTAGTGAGGTAATAACAAAGAGTAGCGAGGAGTAACAATAACAAGGATAAAGGCAAGGTGTTGCCGTAAACGGCAACACCTATTATCACGTAAACATAAATTAATAAGGTAAAGGTAAACGTAAACTTAGCGGATCTGTAATATCGTTTGATTCAAAGTATTGTTGACTTCAAGTGTACGCGAGTTAGCTTGGAAGTTACGCTGAGCAGAGATTAAATCAACCAACTCTGTGGTTAAATCAACGTTTGATTGCTCAAGCGCAGACGAACGAATACTACCAAATGTACCGCTATTCGCCTCACCGGCTAACGCTGGGCCCGAATCTAAACTGGCTTTCCAAGAAGTATTGCCCACTTGAGTCATACCTTGCTCATTAGCAAAACGAACTAATGCCACTCGTGATAACGGAACCGTTGAGCCATTACTGTAACTTGCGGTAATTAAACCATCTGAACCAATACCGACATTGGTTAATCGACCCACGGTAATACCATCTTGAGTCAATTCAGTCACTTCAAACGGAGAAGCATATTGAGTCGGATTATTAAACTTTACCGTAAGAGTCTGAGTTCCATCGGCGCCAGGACCTAAAGCCCCCGCACCTCCGGCACCTAATGCTTCAGTGGTAATAGTGGCTGGATCACTGCCAGTATAAGCACCAACAGAGTTAAATTTAAGCACCGCACCTGACCATGTGCCAACACCACTAGGGTTGGCAGCTGATGCGGTACCAGCTACATCACCAGCACCACCACCGACACCATCTCCATCGCTATCGGTATTATAAGTCCCTGCGCCACTTGCTACATCCACAGGGTCACCATCAACTGCATAAAATGCCACCCAATTGCTTTCGCCAGTATATGAACCGTTCGTTGGCTTAACAAAGTAGGTGGTCATAATATGTGATTCACCTAACGAATCATAAATCGTCACCGAGGTGGAGTTATTAAATGTATCAGAATCGGCAGGATCAAAATTAGCGGGATCTAATGCGGTTTCACCAACATTAAGATTCATTTGCAAACCAACATTTCCGGTTTGCACTGGGCTACCCGCAGTGTCAGGGATCTTAATCGGTTGAGTTGTAGTTAAACTCACTGAAGTTGAGTTGCCATCTTCATCCACTGGGAAACCTTGTAAGAAGTTACCCGCTGAGTCGACCATATAATTAGCCGAGTCAACTTTAAATGCCCCCGCTCGAGTGTATGATTGATCTTGCGAACCTAATTCTGAAGAGGTAACAAAGAAGCCACCACCACTGATCGCCATATCCAACGAGTTACTGGTAAATTGCAAGCTACCTTGATGAAACTGCTGCGCAACTTGTGTGGTAGTTGCACCGCCACCCACTGCCGTTTTACTGTTAGAAAAAATTGAATTGGCGTAAACGTCAGCAAATTCAGCTCGAGATTCTTTAAAACCAATAGTATTGACGTTCGCGATGTTATTCGCGGTCGTATTTAAATCTTTTTGCGCGGCAGCGATACCACTCAATGCGATGTTAAATGACATATTACACCTCTCACATTTAATTCATTTATGATGACAGCTAACGGTTCGTTATTAGCCGTACTATGTTTCAGATACTGCGAGTACGTCAGATAACTTAATTCCACCTACTCCACGCAAATTCAAAATTGCTCCTGTTGCTACAGTGCCTAATGACACACTAGTAACATGAGCGTAAGTCGACACGGCTAAATCTTCCGACGTTCCATCGACTTTACCACTGGCCTTAATGGCATAATTACCCGCTTTAGCTGGGTTACCACTTTTATCTAAACCATCCCAAGTCACATCAACATTGCCGCCTTTACTGCCGTCAACATTAAAGCTCTTAATAAGCTGACCCGACTCGTCTTCAATCCTTACCGTAATCGTTTCAATAGCTGACGGTGTACTGATCACCCCTTTTATCTCAGAGCTTTCAGTAGAGATAGCGCCGGTATCAGAAGGAATGAGCACTTTTCGTCCAACCAAGCCTGAAGCTTGTAACGCCTGGCTAGAACTCATCACAGTATTAAGGTTAAGGATTTCATCATTAAGATTTGAAATACCATCGACTGTAGAAAACGATGCCATTTGGGCAATCATTTGATCGTTATCAACTGGTTTAAAAGGATCTTGCATAGACAACTGCTGACTAAGTAAAGCAAAAAAATCCTCTTGCTTTAACATCTGATCTTTTGATTCAGGGATAGCGCTTTCTTCAGGCAAACGAATTCCGTCTAGGAAAGGATTACCCGTAGTCGTGCTGGTCGTATTTGTCTGTACAGAACTTTTCGTTGTAGCGCTAGTATTAGATGCACTACTGGATTGTTGCGGTAAAGACTGACTGTAAGAATTAACGAGGCTCATTGTTACCTCCTTGAATAATCATACTATTTACCCATCCTTAATGTCTGTTGCAACATAGACTTTGTTGCATCAGCCACCTGAACGTTCATTTGATAAGAACGCGATGCAGAAATCATATCCGCCATTTCTTCCATCACATTGACATTAGGTTTATAGATAAAACCATCACCATCCGCCATGGGATGGTCTGGCGAATATTCTTTTAATAATGGTTTATCACTTTCGACAATGCCTTTAACGGTCACGCCAGGTGAGCTATTTTGTTGGCTATTGGCTTTTAGCATTTCGGCTTCAAAAACGGGATGACGCGCGCGATAGGTTTTATCGACACTGCTAGACACAGAATCAGCATTGGCAATATTACTGGCGGTGGTATTCAAACGCACTGACTGCGCAGACATACCTGAACCAGAAACATTAAAAATATTAAATAAACTCATAATTAATCACCTCGCAATGCTTTACGCATGCCATTAAATTTTCCCTCAAGAAAGCCTAATGACATTTGATATTCGAGCGCATTTTGCATAAATGCAGCTTGTTCTTTTTGCGTATCGACAGTATTACCATCGCCAGTATCAGCTTGATTTGGCATACGATATTGAACATGCTGTTGACTTAACGCCGTTAAATCAAAATGTTTCTCTGTAGTTTGGCTCATACTCAAGCCTTTCTGATGCGAGCTTGCAGCTTGCATAGCAGAAGCAAAATTGACATCTTGAGCTTTATAATGAGGAGTATTGGCATTGGCGATATTACTTGAAATCACTTCTGCTCTTTGCGCTCGAACGCCCAAAGAATATTGGTGAACACCTAATGCATTATCGAAATTAATCGCCATAAAATTGCCTCCATCAGCTAACTGATAGAAATAAAGCAAAGGTTATGCCAACAATTTAATTTATGGGTGAATAAAAGACAAAAACAAACATGCCGACGAATGCCGGCATGATAAATAGGTTAAACTATTATATTATCTAGGTTTTCTTTTGATAATAGATCCCAGGATTACAGCGAACCATATTAAATTCATCGGTTAACCCTGCTAGAGATTCTGACGCACCCAAAAATAAAATACCCTTAGGATTAAGTGCGGCAGCAAATTGCCGCAAAATTTTAGCCTTTGCCTCAGGAGCAAAGTAAATCAACACATTGCGGCAAAAAATAATATCGTATTTACCTAATAAGCTATAACTTTCAAGTAGATTATGGGCTCTAAAGTTAACTAAACGCTTCACATTATCTTTAACTTTCATGTTGCCCGAAGGCAAAGCATCAAAAAACTGACGTTTACGTTCTTCAGACAAACCACGAGCAAGTGCTAAACCATCATATTCAGCATTCTTACAACGATCTAACATAGAAGGTGATAAGTCTGTTGCCTGAATCGTCGCGCCTCCTGGTAAAGTACCAGGTTTACGCTGTTGATATTCCAACACCGTCATGGCCAACGAATAAGGTTCTTGCCCTGAAGAGCATGCGGCCGACCAAATTTTTAATGGTCTGCCAAGCTTGCTGTATTCAGGCAGTAGAGTATTGTGCAGTAATTCAAATGGATAACGGTCTCGAAACCATAACGTTTCATTGGTGGTCATCGCATCTATCACTTCAGCGCGCAGTTGCCGCTCTATCGGTTTCATCGATTTTTTAACCACCTCAGACAAAGAAGGCAAATTATGCTTTCCCATCAAAGGAGCTAAACGACTGCGTACTAAATATTGTTTGTTCTCACCTAACACAATACCGCTATGCTGTTCTAAAAACAGTCTAAATTGATTGTACTCTGCTTCAGCAAGTGATTTATCTGTCACATTATCTTCCTAATATGTAAGCCTATGAGCTCAACCTCCAATATTTTGCAATCTTTTGCAATAATAAAAGGTTTATAAACTTAAATGTTTGTTAACCGCGGCGGCTAACTCATCGGGGTTAAACTTAGCAATAAAGTCGTTAGCCCCTACTTTTTGTACCATCGCCTGGTTAAATACACCACTTAAAGATGTATGCAATACAACTTTGATATTCTTTAATTTTGGATCATTACGAATTTCAGCCGTTAAGGTGTAGCCATCCATTTCAGGCATTTCAATATCAGAAATGATTAACGGGATCTCAACTGACACATCATCCATTTCTGCGGCAATACTTTTCAGTTTTTCTAACGCTTCTCTACCATCTTTAGCGGTATCGATTTGCAGATTTAATGACTCTAACGAACGAATAATTTGTTTACGTGCCACTGCTGAATCATCAATAACCATAATATGATAATGCTGTTCTCTATCAATAGTTAATGCTTCATTGAGCTCTTTACTGATAGAAGTCTTAACCGGTGAAATTTCATCAAGAATTTTTTCAACGTCTAGAATCTCAACCAACTCACCTTCAATCTCTGTCACCGCGGTTAAATAAGAAGAGCGGCCAGAACCTTGCGGTGGAGGCATAATCGCTTCCCAGTTCATGTTGATAATACGTTCAACAGAACTCACTAAAAAACCTTGAATACTACGGTTATATTCGGAAATGATAATAAAGCAATTTTCTGTTGATGTCAGTGGACGTCCACCCGTTGCTGCACTTAAATCGATAACGGAAATAGTTGCACCACGAATATGAGCAACACCTTTAACAAAACGGTTTAATTTAGGCAACGTAGTCAGTGGTGGACATTGCAAAACCTCTTTCACTTTAAACACGTTAATGCCAAACCGTTGACGGCCGCTAAGCCTAAACAACAGCAGCTCTAGTCTGTTTTGCCCGACAAGTTGGGTACGTTTATTTACTGAATCTAAAATGCTCGACATAACAAGGCCTTGTAGTTAACTGTCACCCAAAAGGATAAAAATTGTTCTCTGAAATTATAGTAAACCTTGGTTTAGCATAATACGGTTAGTGCATATCTTACTGATGATCACTCAACTTGAGTCTAAACCATCACCAATCTAACAAATACATATCAATTTAATGAATCAAAAAAGTGGGCATGCAACTTGCTTTAATTTGTATAAATTAGCTCGCACTGTGAACTGACACTTTTTTGACAAAGGGATAATGTTATTCTTATGTCCCCTAGCCCATTTATTTTAGCTTATTGCGTATGCAGAGATTACTCGCATATTTTTCGTTTTTCAAAGTATAGGTGCATTCTGGCAAAACAAGCTAGTATCTTCATTATGAAAGTATTTTTTTTATGTTTTTTGTGCTCAATAACATTTTCTTTGCCAGCATTTGCTAGCGAAGAAATAATCACACCTTCCCTATCGACCATTTATAAGTTAGCTAAAGAGGCGGTAGCCAAAAAAATTGATGCAGACTCAAAAGCTAAAGTGCAAATAACCCCACAAAATCTTGAGGGCCGTATCAGTCCACCAGCCTGTTACCCGCCGATTAATGTTGAACTTGCCAGTGAACGAGCTATTAGTCGAAATAACATGGTAAAACTCAGCTGCAATAGCCCAGACTATGATTATCCATGGCAAATGTATCTCTCTGTTCGAGTCGAAATACAATATCCTGTTGTGGTTGCTAACCAACTATTGTCCCCAGACCAAATTATTGGCGAACATCATTTACAAGTTATGTATGTTGACCAATATAGCTTAAAAGGTCAGTTTTTTTCCGACATTACTACATTAATTGGCTCACGAGTGAAACGCCGGGTAGCGAAAGACTCTCCAGTATTAAGTAATAACCTGTGTTTTGTTTGCAAAGGTGACACTGTTTCTATCTATGCAAAAACCACTAATGTAGAAATAAAAACCCTTGGGGAAGCACTGCGAGATGGCAATATCGATGAGGTTATCAGAGTAAAAAACAGTAACACTAGCAAACAATTTGATGCTGTTGTAATTGGCGTTGGCGAAGTTGAAGTAAGAATGTAAAATAGCGTTAAAGTTTTTTCCTGGGGTGCCGATAGCCTGATTGGAAAACCTGATTCATTACGCTGGAGCCTACCATGGCAATTGACATTAAGCATAACACTGCTACCAATACACAAATGCGCACTGCACGTGACACGCAGTCTGCTACGCAATCTACAACTACTGCAGCCCCAAAATCAGCTGCACCGGTTAAAACAGATTCCGTTAGCATTACCTCTCAAGCTCAACAGCTTCAGAGCGCGCAAACAAAAATGGCATCGTTACCAGAAGTCGACCAAAAAAAGGTCGCTGAAATTAAGCAAGCAATCTCTGAGGGACGATATAAAGTTGACCCAGAAAAACTTGCTGCGAATATTGCCAGCTTTGAAGCAGAGCTAGGCGGTTTATCGTTTGACAGAGAGTAACCGTTAAACGTTACTCTTTAATTTGTTTTAACGACACACAGATAATTAGGTGCAAACTTGCATCATAGAGAAGTGTTAGTTAAGAAAACCTAAGAGTAATTTATGACAGAGTTAAACCAGCAATTACATAAGCAAGCAAGCGAAGAACAGCGCAAAGAGCTACACCAACTGCTTGATAGCCAAAATCAGACATTAGTGCAGCTGAAATCGCTTATTGTTGAAGAAAAAGCGGCATTATCCAAACAAGATGCCGATAAGCTGCTGGCGCTTTCCAAAGATAAAACCCAGTGCTTATTCAATATGAAAACTACTGACGAGAAACTGGCAAACCACCCACAGCACAATCTGCTTACTACCGATGCTGAATTGGCACAACAAGTCGCACAAGCTAGAGCTATTCTCGCCGAGTGCAAAGACATCAACAGCCAGAATGCCAGCTTGATTGAGCTCAATATCGCCAGCCTCAATCGATTTGCCCAGGCATTACAAGCCAGCCGCAATGCCTCAAGCTTGACCTACAATGACAAAGGTAAAACTTCTACCATTTCAACACTGGGCAATGACTTTTCAGCCTAGCTTTAAAATCTTGATAGCCAGCCATAACGAGCGATGACATCAGATAAAATCCGATAACGAGCCAAGAGCCAAGTGCTAGACAGCTCTATCCGTGAGCGTAGCGTTCGCTTGTTATCGTTTCCTAGCAGGACGCAGTCCGCTATCTTAGCAGCGAAGCTGTCCCTAGAAGCGCAGCGACCCTAGCAGGACGTAGTCCGCCCTAGAACCTAGCAGGACGTAGTCCGCCCTAGAACCTAGCAGGACGCAGTCCGCCCTAGAACCTAGCAGGTGATTTACTGAGCTAGCATAGCCTGACGTAAACTTCGTTGTGCAGGCTCTTCACCTAACCAAATCTTAAGTAAAGCCTGACGAAATGCCTCTCCAGCAATATCTCCCTGAGCTATCCCATTTTTAATACTGCTCACACCCTTGCCTTTTTGAGTAACAAAAGTAAATTGATCTCCTTCGACAATTTCATCTGCAAACAATTGGGTAAAATGTTCAATATCTTTGGTAATTGAATGAGTGTCATTGTCGGTAGCAGCTTCAAAACCGTCAGTAATGGCATCACGCATTTTGTCTGAAGTGATCATCCCAGAAGTAATTGTTAGCTGGATCACCGCTATCGGCTGAGCAAGCACATCTTCCAGAGTGTGCGCTTTTGTCGGCAGATATAAACTACCCACATATAAATCCATAAAAAATTTACTGCGTACACCAGCGCCATTCAATATCAATGGCTGCTCTACTACTGTCATTTGCTCTGCTACATCAACATCTGCAATCATGCTAGCTTGTGCCAACATCGGCATCATTAACGATAAGCTCAATCCAATTGAAGCTAATACTTTCATATAAACGCTCTAAAAAGCTGAAATACCAACGACTACAACATCAGCCGTTTAACCAACAACCACAACTCAAGTCGGGTAATTTAACCGCGAACGCCTAATTTATATTGGCCATTCTGTAGAAACATCAAGGCTTGCTTGTGCTTTGGCGAAATTAAAATTGGACCATCATCAAAAAATAAAAAGCACTTCCAATTACGCACAAACACATCCCAGCGAGTTTCAACTATTTGGTACTTTTCATAGCAAAAGTACACCACCGCATCATCAGGCCATTGAATATGCGCAATAATTGCTTCGGGCATCGCATTATCATTAGAATCCCATGCCGACTGCCAATGCTCCGTTGCCGCCCAAGCATCTTGCTTTATTGGCCAATCGCCTTTTTCAAACAATTCAGCACGACTACTCTTATTGCTTATCCACTTATCCCACACTTCCATGGCACTTTTATCGGTCAGTGGTTTAATCAAGGCCTTATCATCATCTGATACAGGCAAATCTTTATGGTTAAAAATCCACTTACGCTTATAAAGATCAAACGGAATATATGAATGTGACAAACAACTGCTCCTAGCAACAAAAAATGAAGCGCAATTATAGCGCTAAAGCCGATCAGACTGCGATAGCGATAGAGATAAATGATGTGATGATTGAAGAAAATAGAGTTTAAAAGTACAGTCCTACGTAACCGTGTCCATTTGTTATAAAGCCATTTATAGTTGTTGTCAGTCGAAATGGGATTTTTTAAGCAATTTTTCATTCACTTTAAAGTAAACAGACTCTATTTCGTCATCGGAAACAGCTTAATTAAACTATTGCGCCTTGGCTTTACCTCACTATTTTTGACTTTTAAAATTAAATTATTTAGACATTTTTCAAACAAAAAATCAAAAGGGCTTTTTAACTATTTAATTCTGTTTCCATCACTTAGACATCAAAAAAACGAGCCTCGTTAACCTAAAGAACATAAGTCATTCAGAGGTTATGATAAGTTATTAGATTTTCCATTAGTACTTAATCGAGTATGTTACGCTATAAAAAATAGAATTTTTGGGATAAGTAAAATGAGTATAAAGAATAATATAGCTAGAGCCGAGACATTATTTCGTCAAAAAAAGCATGCTGAGTCACTCTCCTTGTGCACCAAAATTCTTGAGAAAAAACCTAAACTTGCTGAAGCTATCCATTTATCGGCCTTAAATTATTATACCCTAGGGCAATTTGAACCTGCTATTACTGAATTCAAAAAAGCCATTGCCATTAATGACCAGCAACCATCATTCCAAAGTAACTTAGGCAATGTTTACCTAGACCAAGAGAATTTTATTGAAGCTAGTCGGTGTTACGAAAAAGCACTTAATCTTGATCCACTCTTATCTGGTCCTAACTACAATTTATCTATCTGCTTACATAATCAGGGCAATTATTCATTGGCAGAAAACTATTGCAAAAAAGCCATCCTGCAAAACTCCTGCAATTCTGACTTCTATCTTCAATTAGGTGTTATTTACTACGATCAAGGTCAGTTTGACAATGCTGCCAAAACATTCTTAAAAGCACTTGAAACAGAAAACAAGCACAATAGCGGAAGAACAAACCTCAATGCCTATTGGCAATTATTCAGCCTGCATCTAAGTCAACACCGCTACCAAGATGCACTTGAAGTTGCCGAATTAGGCATACAAAGCCAGCAACTGTCTGAACAACAGCTCTGCGCTTTGATCATAGGAAAGGTTATAATCTATTACCTATTCAACCATTTAGACGAAGCCAAGCATGCACTATCGATGAGCGCAGTCATTTATCAGTTTCCTTCCCTGCCAAAATATTTGAAAAATTTCGTTGTATTTCATAGTTATATTAAAAACCTTATATCGCTATATGAAAGTGGCAAATATAAAGATTGTTATCATCTGACTAACGATACAAAAAAAATGTATTTCATCTCAGAAAGCCATGGATTAGCACCCAACCGAACATCTGTTCAGTACCAGCACCAAAACTATCAAATAAATTCTCTATTCATCATGGGGGCTAAAGTCATTCATTTCGTCACCGATGA
>TARA_R110000796_G_scaffold98253_1_pt1 | contig 10952 bp, 12 predicted proteins | sample TARA_R110000796 | Tara Oceans TARA_R110000796 (sample SAMEA4397815) | marine metagenome | biome: Polar Biome; feature: [SRF] surface water layer (ENVO:00010504); material: water (ENVO:00002006), including particulate matter (ENVO:01000060) such as... | depth 5 m | reverse complement strand
TTTAAGAACTCCCCGATCTAGACGATCTTGAAGTTTAGCCATGTTACCTTCTGCAATGGAGGCCATGGAAATGTTAAGCTCTGAAGCTAGTGCGGCGACATACCAAAGAACATCGCCTAGTTCTTTACTTAGGTCCTCAACATTATTCTGATGAAGAATTCCTTCCTGATCTCGCATGATCTTCTTGATCTTCTCACAGACCTCACCAGCCTCTCCAGCGAGTCCTAGTGCGGGATAGTATAAGTTGTCACCTTTGTTGGGATATACGGCTGTGGACTCTGCTGCGTCCTGATATAGATCAAAATGATATAGTTCGTCTTTCATGGTTTATTATAGCCAGTCAGAGCAGATGCCCCAAAGCTTTCCTTTAAAATATACTTCGGGATATTTCCAAACATACTTCTTTGATGTGATAGCACACTCATCCCCTTCATGCCAAAAACAATGAATTTGGGGGTATTCTAACATCTTATGTAGAGCCTCAATATTTTTAGCATGGCAAATAAGTTTAGCGTCCATTAAATAAGTAATGGATACAGGGTAAGTGGGTTCATCGTGCCCTAAGAAGAGCCCCTGTTCCGTTAGCCAAACATCTACTTCACAATGATACCCCTTCTCAACCGCAGCCCTAATATGGGTTGGGTCATTCTCTAATTCCTTTTTACGGCCCTCAGTATTGCCCCTATGTGATACTTTAATCATCCTTTATAATAAGTAAGGAAGTAGCGAAGGTCTTCAGGAGTACCTAAACCCCACATGTTTTTAATAGGAACAGACTTAATCTTCTTTCCATCTTGAATTGCTTCATTAAACACAGGGCAAACATAAAACTCATTGTTCACTCGGATATCTTTTTCAATCATCTGTTCGGCGTACTTCACATAATCTGAGCCTTTCGCCCAATGATAAACACCAACTGTTGCATTATCACTAATAGGCTTCTTCTCAGCAACTTCAGTAATGTATCCGTCTTCTCCTAATTTTGCAAAACTCCACTTAGGGTGGGTCGCTTTAAAGGTTAGCATTCCCCCATCACTATCAAAGGCGTGGCTCCAGCAGTCTTCTGTGTCCCACTCCCATTCGATAAATTGATCAGAGTTAGCAGTAATAAGAGGAGTATCATTATCAATAAACTTTTTAGCTAGAAGTGTGGTGCAAGCCGCTCCTTCAGTAACACCATCGACCTGAATGATCTCGCATCCTGGGGCAATTAAGGGAAGTAAGTACTTTAATGCATACCTCTCGTAATGCTCTTTTTGAACTAAAAATATGAAACGTCCTTCAATGTTTAAGTTCTCCACTACCTTTTGAATCATGGGCTTGCCATGTATCTCGATAAGAGGTTTTGGGAATGTATACCCTGCCTGTTCAAACCTCGATCCTGCTCCTGCCATCGGTATTAAAATGTTCATAGTTTATCTTTAAATAATTCTTTTGTTACTTCTGTTGAGTTTTTAACCTGAAACACTCGACTACCCGTTAATCTTGCAGCCTGTAGACCCTTGGGGGAGTCCTCTACGATAATAGCATTCTTAGGAAGAGTATTAAGAAACACTAGGGCCTGGATATATTGCTCTGGGTGAGGTTTGTGGTTTACACTATCCTCATTTGTAATAAGTATATCCATGTACTCTAGTATTCCTGATCTTTTCAGCATTAACTCAGCAGTTTTCCTAATACTATTAGTAACACATCCTATTTTATACCCTTCTGCTTTCAAGAGTTTCATTAGAGCTATCTTAGTGACTGACTCTGTGCAAAAATCATTAATTACTTGAATAGTGTACCATTGTTTTAGATCCGATATCTTTGTGAAGTCCTCTTCTCTAATAATTCCCATCTCTTTTAGGATACTCAGCTTAGTTAAAGTTGGAATACCGTTGTATATCTTTTCATGCGAATCCCTATCAATTGTATAATTAACAACATCTTTTAGGGCACGGTTTAGTGCTTCATAGTGCCACTCACACGCATCCACTAAAACGCCGTCTAAATCAAATAAAACTGCTTTCATCAAACCGTTTCCATCCAATGATCAACCATCTCATGAACCATGGATTCAAAAGTATACTCAGGAGCCCATTCTAATTTTTCACGAATTTCGCTTGAATCGCCTTTTAAGAAATCAAGTTCTTGAGGACGGAAATATTTTGAGTCAACAGTAACATAATCTTTATAATCCAAACCCAAGTAACCAAAGGTAGTCTTACACATGTCCCGAATAGTTCTACTTTCTCCTGTAGCAACAACCCAATCACTTGGCGTTTCATGATTAGTGATCTTATGCATAGCCCGTACATAATCTTTAGAGTGTCCCCAATCACGCGATGCATTTAAGTTACCCAAAGATAATGACTGACGAAGACCCTTCTTGATCTCCACCGCACCTTTCACAATCTTATTGGTTACAAAGTTTGATCCTCTGCGAGGAGACTCATGATTAAATAAGATCCCGTTACAAGCATGCATGCCATAGGCTGCTCGATAATGTCTTACCAAATTATAAGCCATAACTTTAGCACATCCGTAAGGTGAGGTAGGATTCATTAGAGTTGTCTTTCTTTGGTATCCATCTGGGTCAATGGAGTTTCCAAACATCTCCGATGAACTCGCCTGATAAAATTTAACATTGGGGATAAGAGTTCGGCAGACCTCTAAGAGGTTAAGGACTCCTATAGCATTTGTTTGGATTGTAAATGACGGAACATCAAAACTAACCCTAACGTGGCTCTGGGCTCCTAGGTTATATACTTCATCAGGCTGAACCTCTGAAATAATACGAGTAATCGAAGGAACGTCTAGTAAATCACCGTAGTGTGTGGTCACATCTAAGTCTTTTATTCGACTATCTTGATTCTCAGACACAGAGTTTCTACGGACCATCCCATGAACTTCATAACCTTGCGATAGCAAGTACTCTGACAAATAGCTGCCGTCCTGTCCAGCAACTCCAGTAATTAAAACTTTCTTTTTCATATGCATCTCTCTAACCCAAAATCAACGTACTCAGTTTTTGTATTTTTTACGTCAAACCCCTTCTTTGCAGCATGGTGACGCGAGAGGGTGTGGTTTGATAGCTCCGCTCCCTCGTCAAAGTAAGTGTCCAGATTATCATAGAGTGTTGAGAACTGATCCATAGTCTTTGAATCAGAAAAAAACCAATAATCTAGGAAGCCTGTGTCGCTATGAGGTTTCTGCCAATTAGAAGAATAAAAGGTGCCCTTTTCATAGTCTTCAAACTTGAATGGAGTTAGAAAACAATTATCAAAACGGGATACTAAAACAAAATCAAAAGGTCCATTAGTCAGTTCATATTTACTCTTTAACTGGACACTCTGTTTGTGCGAATACCATCTACTTTTTATTTGATGAAGTTTCGTGGCATCAGTATCAAATATACGCTGCTTTTCTTGTGTTGAATATTTAGGTTTGTATAAATCTAGGAGGTCCATCTGTGTATTATAATCCTCATTCCATGTGTGAAAAAATACAGCCACCTCCTCTCCTTGGACTTCTAATACATTCTTTTTTAAGTAATTATACGCCTTAGTGTGCGAGACAGGATCCCCTTTATCATTGTTTCCTGTGGATAGGCCGTAAAGACATACCGCGCCCTTCAAATCATCTCCGTAATTTCAGCAATGGAGTACTTCTCAGCAACACTAGAGTCCGTCCCATCTACCAAAATCTTCTCATGTAAGTTTTCCCCTGGCTGTAGGCCAATCTCTTTAATTAAAAGATCCTTACCCTCTGGGAGGTACTTTTCTGACATAGCGACTAAAAGATCTCGAATGCTCATGGACTTCATCTCAGGAACATAAGGTTGACTGTCTGTGGCATTATCTAAACAGTCCCAAATTAAAGTAACAGCTTGATCAACAGTCCAAAAATACCTAGTGGCATTCGGATCTGTTACAATAAGAGGCTCCCCTCTAAGCAATAGCTCTTTCCATTTACACAAAACTGATCCAGTAGAATACAAGATATTTCCGTAGCGGACCACCCTAAACTGAATCTCTGGGTAATTACTTTCGAACTGTTCAAACAGTTTCTCCATAACATACTTAGTTGCTCCGTACACTCCAGCGACTTGGGCTGCCTTGTCTGTGCTAATGCCAACAATAAAATCTACGCCAAGAATTGAGCCTTCTTCCAATATGTTCAAGGAACCTAAAACATTGGATCGTGTACATTCTCTTGCTAAAGACTCAGCCATGCCAACATGCTTAAACGCTGCTAGATGAAAAACTCCAGCAACGCCCTTCATCGCTTGGTGAACATCAAAAGGGTCACAAATGTCTCCCGTGTAGAACTCAATCTTAGGAAACTTCTGCTTTAGTTCAATCAGCTTACCCTCATCTCTGGACAAGGTTACCACTTGGCCTCCTTCATCTAAAATCCTTTTAATCACTTTCCCACCGAGGAATCCGCTTCCTCCAGTTACTAAGTATTTTTTTCCTTCTTTAATTTTAATCATATCAAGTTCTTCCTGAATTACTTCCGTCTAAGTGTTTAATAATGTAGGGCTCGTCTTTTCCACCATAGTTAAAGACACCCCAATCTTTTTGAGCTTTTTCAAACCCATCTCTCTGAATTGCCTGACCGTAGCTTAGGTATGTAGAAAGCTCTATACTCCAACCACCCTCAACCGTATCAACGACAGGCATCCAATCGTCAACAAACTTCTCTTTTCTAATCACATGAGGATGAGTAGCCCAGCAGTTAGTTTTCATTAAAGGGAATACAGTTACCTCTGGGGCCTCCTCTATGTGAGTTTCCCACGCCCCTACCTCGTCGTGAGTTTGCCAATTGTTTCTTTTATTAAATCTAACAAAATTTATAGAAGGGCTTGTAATCATTCCCCGCACTAATCCTGTAATATTAACATCACGCAACCAAACCCAATCATGTTCTGAAAATAAGATGTAGGGTGTTTTTACTTCATTCATCGCCTTAAAGTAATTTATCCTAAGGCCACTGTTTGGGTTTTCGATCAAGGTAACCTCGGGAAGATTCTTCCTGATGTTTTCTAGGTATTGATCAGATACCACATCATTTGGTCTGCTATCACAGTACACCAAAATATCACACACATTAATCCCACCGAACTTGCTTACAATGGAGTTTACGCACTCTTCTAGTATGTGAGTTGATGGGGCAGTAGGTAATACATGGGTTGTGATAACTACCGTTAATTCTTTTTCTAAATGCATTTTACTTTTTACAGACAAATGAAAGCTTATGCTCTGTACCTACGGCACGTTCAAGAGTGAAGTGCTTGTATATATCGACAGACTGGAAGCCTACATCTAATAATAGTGATTTGAGTGAAAAAGGAGTCCATAAAGTATGAGAAAGTTTTGAAGTTATGACCTTCCCCACTTCGTCATTTAAAGAAACATCCATCATAATATTAGAGTTAAGATAATCCACAGTTGGTTCATACCTATACGTTCCGTGAGGAGTTACTGTGGTCTTTACTTTCGGAGGCTCCATGAAGAACGCTGCGCCGTTCCAGCAGTCGAACAGAAAATATGCATTATCATTTAGCTTAGAGTATATGCTACTAAAGGTTTTCTTCAAAGTGCCATAATCTTCAATATGGTTAATGACATTAAAAAAGCTGACTGCTAAATCAAAATTATCCTCTGCTATATCGTAAACCTCCCCCGTATGAAGTGTACAATTTGGTATGCTTTTTTTTCTAGCCAAAGAAATCATCTCTTCACAAGGATCAACTCCTACGCTACTAACACCATGCAGATTACTAAACTCATTTAAATGTGATCCAGTCCCACACCCAACATCTAAAATTGTTTTAGGAGGTTTAGTATAATAGGCTCTACAAAAAGAAACTTCATCTTTGTAGTTTTTCTTTTCTGATAAGTTATCATATAAGGATGCAAATTCTTTATACATGGTAATACTCTAGAATTGACTGACACACTTCAAGCACTTGGGAATGTGTTATTGCTACAAATGAGGGTAAGCATACACCATGTTCAAATGCTGACACGCTATTTGGAAACTGATTGTCTGAAAGGTTTAGCGTGTAACAAGGCTGCTGGTGGAGAGGAACAAAGAATCCCCTGGTTTCAATCCCAGCAGTAGACATGTGGCTCATGAGGGCTTCAGAGTTATGCTTAGTGCTAATAACAACCCTAAAAGGGATGTAGGGGTCAGTGTTAGTATCTGGCTCATAAACACGAATCTCATCAATACCTGATAACCCCTCTTTATACCATTCAAAAATCTGTGCTTTCTTTTTTATAATCTCGGGCAGCTTATCTAGTTGGGTTAGACCTACAGCAGCTTGCATATCTGTAATCCTGAAATTATATCCAATCTCTGGGTGCAAGAAAGATCCTCTGTTCTTCCTGCCTTGGTTTCTTAGGTAAAGGAGCTTATCATATGCATCCTTATCCTTCACAATAACCAAGCCACCTTCTCCCATAGTGATAGTCTTGTCAGCAAAGAAGGAAAAACAACCAGCATCCCCAAAGGTTCCGCATGGCTTCCCATTTCGTTTAATGCCTATGGCTTGTGCTGCATCTTCAATTACTTTTAAATTGTGCTTACTTGCCACTTCACAAATAGCCTCCATGTCAGCAGAGAACCCAAAGATATGCGCTGGCATTATTGCTTTCGTATTTTCAGTAATCGCTGCTTCGCATAGGTCGGGGTCCATTTGTAAATCAGATCTAATGTCTACAAAAACAGGTGTTGCTCCAACCATCTCTACTGCGTTAGCTGTAGCGATAAATGTAAAGTTGGGAACTAATACTTCATCCCCCTCACCTATACCTAATGCGCGTAATGCTAAGTATAAGGCCAGAGTTCCATTGGGAGCAAACACAACGTAGGGAGTTCCAAACATCTCCTCCATGCGACTGAGGAATTCTTTGCTTTTCGGTCCCTCAGTAATCCACATATCGTCAAAGCAGGATTTGATGGAAGCGTACTCATCTTCCCCAATAAATGGTTCGAATTGATTAATTTTCATTTCTTGCTAACCTTGAATAAGGTAGGGTCTAGTGTTTCATAGACACCAGGCGAACAGGCTAAAATCAAACCATCATCAAAGAAGGACTCATGAACTTCAAACTCTTCTAATATGACATACCCAGCATCAACTAGAGTTTTTCTAAAAGGATAATTTGGAGAGTGGGTTCCCAGAAAAATGAAGTCTACCTTTCTATTAGCTAAAGTATCTTTCATTCCTTCTAAGAGTTCGGCTTCGTTGTCCTGAATGTCAGCTTGTAGCATATGAAGCTTATCTATATTCTTATGCTTCAAATACCAATCTACGGACACTTGAGGAACAGAGAAATTTGTACCGTCCCAATCAACAAAAACAGAAGGATCATTATGTGAAGATCCTATAAACCCCTGCATGAAATCACCTTCATAGTTATTAAGAAGGAAGTTATGCTTTCCTAACTCAATTTTATATGGATTCGGCTCGATTAAATACGCTTTAGATTTAGGCTTCTCCTTTTTAAACCACAACGAGTAAAATGCCCAGAAACTACCTAGTTCTAGTATCACTGCATCATCAGGAATATACTTTAGGGATTCGTAAAACAGCTTCTCCTCTTGAGGTTCATGATGTCCATTAAGGCATCTAATTAGATCGGTCATCCATTGCTGGTGATAGCACCCTTCGTGAACAAGGACTCCTGGGTGCATTATCTGTGCAGGTCCTAACTCGGTATCTATGACCTGTCCTGCATTTTCAACCTTGGGAATAGAATCACAATCTCTACATTGAGCTACTCTAGGAAGGTAGTCGTGATTATAGTCCTTAGTTGGATATAAAATAGCGTATAGTTCTTTAATGCTTTTCATTTATAAATGTCTTATCCTTCTCTAACCCAAAATAGGGACCGTTCTTGAATTCATACAAAACCGTATCATCTTCTAGCACATCAAAACTATGCCCTGCTCTAAAAACTACAGCACAGTCCCCCGCTCCAAGCTCTGTTACAAGGATAACCTCATCATCAATATCATAGAATGTCGCTCGAACTTTTCCTTGTAAAAATACCCAGGACTCTTGGGTTCTTGTAGTTTCTCGCTCTAGGATATTATGCTTATGTGGCTTAAAGTTTGTACCAGCCTTAATCCTCTTGCAAGCAACTTGGAGAGGTTCTTTTTCTGGGGAAATGTCCTCCCTAGTTTCTGTAATAGCATCCCCCCTAACTATTGCACACAAGAGAATACTAGGGTCAACCTTAGAATATGTTTTTTCACTCATCCTATTATCCTCTCGATAGTGGGCCACAAATTATACTTATTCATAATTAATTCTCTTGCTTCTGCAATAGCAGATTGTCTTATATCGAAATCGTCGTTATGTATAATATCATACACTCGATCCACATCTTCAAGATTAGTAGGATCAATTTTTATAAAAGATTTTTCAGGGAAGTACTTTCCTAAATCTCCCCCTCCTCCGTAAATAGGGACGGTCCACCGAAGCAAGGAGTCTGTCACCTGAGTCCCGAAAAAGTTTTTGATTGTTACTTGGTTATCAAAGCAAAGAGAATACTTATAAGGATCTAAAGAGTTTCGTTTATCATTATCTTCTAAAACAGAATTTGCACAAGAAATAGAGCCGTATACATCAATAGGATAGAGAGCAGCGTATTTTTCAATAAACGCTTTTCTAGCAACATGGATAGGAGTCATTTCCTTATTCGTTTGTGTGCAGCTTATTACTTTAGTTTTAAGAGGAGCTTTTATTTCTTTTTGCAGATCAGAGTAGGTCATGTTTACTCCTGCCAAGTCTCCTGAATAAACCCACTTAGTATACAAGTATCCCGTGCCATCCCAAAAAGAAAATCTAGTCACCTTATCAGAAGGGTAGCGTGTATGTGATTCTGCGTCTAATGCTTCTCTAGAGAAATAAAGTAGTTTCTCTTTAGGAAAGCTGTTTAAGACTTCATTAGAACAATTATCTTCAATAATCACATAATCAGCCTCTTCAATATTTGTAGTATAACTGATTTCATTCCAACATCCATCCAAGTTAGGAGTTTGGTTTGCATAACAAGACACCATTTCTTTTGAGGACAAGCCCCAGTTAGGAGCAAAATAAATTTTAACCACTTACACTCTCCATTAGCTTAACATCAACTAAATCTTTGGCCTCTCCTCTGTGGGCCTTTAATGATTTCACAACCCCTAGTGTAGCAAATTTTACATTATTCCAATAAAAATGATTATACGGATTGAATAAAATATCGTCTTTGTTCATTGGATATTTACTTAATTCTTTTTCGTGTGAATTAATATATGAACTTCCTTGAATTACATGGTTAGGATCATGGTGTAGGTAATCTAAATCAGCACACTCTCGTAGACCAAACATAGTCATTACTGCACTGCCTGTGACACAAAAGAGATCGGGGTTTAGCCTATGGCCCTCGATGGTCTTCCTATAATTTTCTAACTCGGCAGTTAACTTATGGGACAAGTCAGGAATTCCAACATTTAAAAAAGCAACACTATTTGGATTATACACAACGCGAGCTAATCTTAGTGTCTCTTCATACATATCATTAATGTGAACAGATGATTTATCAATACCATATAAGCTTCTAATCTCCTCCTTAAGAGAATTTAAAATATCCAAGCTATCTTCTTCAATTAGTAATACCCTAACAGGAGATTGGCCCCAACATAGATCACCTTTTAATCTGGCTCCTGCGATGGGGTCATTTGGGGTACTCAGCCAAGACTCTCCAAAGTACATTTGGCTAACATAATTTGTAAATCCCTCTTTATTCAAGGGTATTACAGAATCATAGACTACAGGAACTTTAGAATAGATTAGATCACTTACATCCTCTTCTTTTTGAATATCCCTAGCAGGGTGTAATGTAATCAATTTTGTACTAGGCTTTAGCTTAACATACTCTAATGCCATATGATCTAAATACTTTTTTTCTAACCCTAAGTTCTTAAAGAATTGCGAGCCGCAGTTTACCTGACCAGCAGTAGGATCAGTAGTTTTTGTAGTTCTTAAAGTAGTGTTAGTAACATATGCAGCAGCAGTTCGATGCGATCCATTTAATAGGTGACCTTCGGGGGTGGTGGGAACTGCGTATTCCTTATCGAAACCCTTGGCTTTCATAGATTCAATAATATCGTCAAAACACTTCTTAAACTTTTCAAATGTATTTTTGTCGGGATTATCATATTCTTTAAAACCATTCCAAACTCGTAAATGCTCTTTATATAAATCAACAGCGAACCCTGTCTTTAAGTTTGCCTCTCTATATGCGGCATACAAGAACTTGGGAACTAAATCAAATCTATACGGAGTAAGAAGTTGGTATGCAAAGTTTAAGGAACCATACGGGGGTTTTTTCCTTGCGTACTCTGCGTGATGATGTTGAGGATTGTCCTCTCTTTTGTGATCATTCAATGGGTTATTATCGTTATAGATATAGTTAATACCCTCCATGAACTTAGTGTGTTGCTCCGTAGCCATTTCGTACATAGGAGTCATAAAGAAAACATCCCCACCCCCATCAGAGTACCAGCCTGTGTGAGTATACAAATCTTCTACCTGAATATTACGCCACAAGAAAGCTTTCCAGGTTCTAAGGTGAGACATTGTGAATACATTGGTTCTACATTGAGATACACTTCCCTGCTGTGCAAATCCTTTTCGACCGTCAGCGTATTGAAACTGTCCGAACGCAATCCAAGTCTCCCCGTCTGAATATGCATCTATCACGCGATCAAACACGCCGCTATCTGGCAGCCAATCGTCTCCATCAACCTCTACGCAAATATCATTATCTAGCACTCGATCACTACGAATAATTTGGTCATAGTTTCCCGTTTGATAAAATTTCTTGGTATTCTCAACGATAACAAACCTGGAGTCTTCTCCAATAGCTTCTTTTGCTTTCTCTACCGAGGAGTCGGTAGATATATCG
>TARA_R110000796_G_scaffold59035_7_pt1 | contig 10982 bp, 1 predicted proteins | sample TARA_R110000796 | Tara Oceans TARA_R110000796 (sample SAMEA4397815) | marine metagenome | biome: Polar Biome; feature: [SRF] surface water layer (ENVO:00010504); material: water (ENVO:00002006), including particulate matter (ENVO:01000060) such as... | depth 5 m | reverse complement strand
ATAAACTATCTGATAATTTACTGATGACATATAATACCTTACTGAGTTTGGCGATGTGCTCATGTCAAATTCTGCGGCAAGCGCTTCCATGTCAACATAAGTACATGCAAAATATGCTAAATCACTACTGTAGCCTCCCTCTAAAATAAAATCAAAAGTAAACAAATACTTTAAAGCGGGATGTCCATTTACCGTGCAAGTGACAGCAGGCTGGCTGCTTTCCTCTTCCGACAATAATAGCGTTCTCTCTTGAACTGTAATTCCGGAAAACTGTGAATAAAATTTCGCATCACTATAATAGCTATTGGATTTTGCGTTCGAAGTAAAATTAGGATTTGTGCTTTGCAAAACCTTTAATTTGATATTTTTAGAAAAGTCTTTATTAGCCCAATAAGTTTCTCCATGTTCATCTACTCTGTCATATATAGTTATAGTAACTGTGCACATACTATCAGCAGAACCTTGACTAGTAGAGCTATTATTAGTTGCTTGCACTAATTCCGTTGTTCCATTTAAATTTTCTTGTTTTATTATTACACCATCTCCGTAATGAATGTCCATAGTAGGGTTAATAATAGTTGTGCCTTGCTGTATCAATGCTTGTGTTATGTATGCATTTGGAAGTTTCGTGCCCAAAAAAGACGATGCGTTGCTCATACTTAACATTCTTTGATATCTCCTTCAGATACATTACTAGTGTATATGTTAAATGGAGTTTTGGTGGTTTCTAGATCTGGGCAGTCTGCTAACTGATCTAAGTATATGGACATCTCATCGCCTCTTTTTTGAATACTGTTGGCGGCTGCACAGAGCGCCGTTGGGCTTATTTCGTGATCGGCGAGCATAGTAAAGTAATATTCAGAATATGTAGAATCAGGAGCGTTATATTGAAATGGCATGTCTTTCTGATCTAGTAATATATTATTAACTACTTGCTTTGGCTGATCGATAAATGACAATGGAATTAATGTCTCTGTTTGAGACTCATTTGAAATACCAGGAGTTGATACTGCATCAGAGTCGACTGTTTCTACCTCAAAGACTTCTATATAAAAGTTTTCATTTTCAAAATCTGTATTTTGCTCAAATATTTCCAGCATCAACGGTTCGCTATCCATTATTGCAAGAAAAGTATCATCTTCAAAGTATGTCGACACAATAGGCAAGCCATCCAGATTAATTGCCGTCTTATCGTTATATGTAGACGTCTCTTTGTTTAAGAGTGTTGTCTCTTTTTCTTGCACATATGTTTTATATTTTAATTCTACTTCAAGCTGCGGTATTCTTTGTGTTGGGCTTGAGCCGGTTAGATACTCTATTGAACCTGAAAGTTCTCCTGAAAGAAACTTTACTTCCCACGAAGGAGAATGAACCGATCCTAATTCAGATGTCCCCAGTTGTCCACCGAGAGAATATGCCGCTGCCTCAGTACGATTCATTGGAATCACCTCTCCAGCTTTTAAGGCTTCTTCCGAGGTTGCCGCATATTGATTAACAGAAGTTTCTACGCCATAGAAAACATGCCTAGGGCGCAGGTATGGCGTTTCTTCTTGAATTCTCTCTTCTGCCTTATTCTGCTGCTCTTCGAAGCTAGCCCATTGGGAATCATACAAGACGCCATCATCGTGAAAAGTATAATATACTGGCTTAAACTTACCCTGAGACAAAAGGTATTTGCCATATTGGGTTAGTTGAATGTCCAGAACATCTTCTTTTGGGTTGAAAAATTCCATAAATTAATTAGTTTCCATATTTTATTTTTTACTGCTTACTGTTGCCACTAATATGTGACAGGCGGTGTTCCAGCGCCGCCAGTCGACGGGCCGGCTTCTGTTGTTGGTGGTGTGGTACCCCCTCCTTGTGTTGGGGCGCCTCCAGTGGATGTGCCGCCAGTGCCAGCTCCATTGGTGGTGCTGCCTCCAGTTCCAGTTCCGCCGGAGGAATCGGTACCGCCTGTTTCAAAAGTGGGGCCTGTTGGTGTTTCGGTGACATCTCCCTCTACTACCGTCTCGTCGGATTCATTTACCGGTATCGGCGCCTCCATTGGTTCCTCTTCGCCAGTAGGTACAGTATTCGACATAGATGGAGTAAATTCAACTTCTGACTCAATCTGTGCTGCTTCGACTATAGAGAAGAAGTCATACGGCCAGTTATAACCATAATTTGGATCCGTGTTCTGTCCAAAGTCGGCATCGTTATCGTTAATAGAGTAAGTATTTCCATAAGCATCTGTAAGGGTTGCATCTTGAATATTCTCGCCGCCAGCTATTGTCTCATAATAATTTATCTTACCTCTCTGCTTCGCCTTGAACACCATCCACTGAACCTTGTCTTGGAACGACGATGTGGGTGTGGAGTCTGCCAAGTCACCAGCTGGTGTATTGCCTGCCTTATCCGCTAATCCCGTACCCTCTTCTTCGTTAGCATATCCCATCAACTCGTTGACTAACAAATCATGTTGGATAGATGCTTCAGCAAGAGAGAATGTCTTAGAGCATGGCGGCGCGACATTCTGCCAAATGTGAGCTAGATCATCTTGATCAAAAGTATAGCTAAACGGGAATATGTACATCGCGACAGGAGCTACATCTCTATTCGTAACAAAGTCAAAAGTAGGCGGAATAATAAATGTTCTCATCAGAGAGATTTGTTCCGTTATACTTTCTCCAGCCTCTTCTACTTGTCCCGCGAAGTTATCTCCGAGAACTTGTCCCACCTGAAGCTCGTTTAGGGCAAAGAAAACTTTCTCTCCAGACTTCTCTATAAATGGTATCGCCACTACTGCTTCCTGTACTGTCAAAGATTCCCTAACCTTACCAAGCTTCGCTGGTGTAGAATCAAACCCAACTAAGTCAACCAAGGATTTCATATCATCAGAAATTTGCATTCTTTGATGCTCTAGTGCCGCACCAGTAAGGGTACTGGAAAGTGATGGCTGGTATATATCTGTGGTTCGAACCCACCCGTGGTGTTGTAGCCAGTTTTGGGGAATATTATTGATCTCCATATATATTCCCCTATTTTCATTATTATCTATGGCGCCGAATTGATGCCACATTCCTGAAGGCACTGATTCCGAACCATGGGTTGGAATAGTAAGATCTGAGGCTTTGGTTGCGACATTATATACAGAGTTAAAGTTAAACATTGGTGTTTCAAATTTCGGCTGGATTGTCCACACTTTTGACTCTTGCCCTGCTTGATCTTCAATAATCGGTGTGTTCTTTCCGTCAGCCGGACTCGCTACTTGGAAAGTCTTTATAGATTCTTGAGATAGTAAATTAATTGAAGCACTAATCTGCATTGCATTTCGATTAATGTTCTCGCCAGAGTATAGTGAGGCGCTGTGCATACCATTCGTAGTAAACTTTGGATAGCGCTCTTCTGCTAAGGTTTTTGGAGCAGCAAAGTTTCCAGCGTTAGGATCGTGGATGCCTGGATCGTGGCGCCAGTATTGAACTTTAACTTCTGACATCAGCTCATCAAGCGTGTATGTTTTTGTCGATGAGGGTGCGAAAAGAAGATCTGCCCAAGCCTCTCCATCATAATATGGAGGAGTGAAGCTCCAGTAATACCCCTCAAGGCTGTCCATTGTTCCCCAATCGGAACCAGACAGGGATTCCTTGTGGAAGTTGAGAGATCCTGTATTATAAGTATTTGAATGAATCTTTTGGTGTATTCTTCCCCACACTGCTGGGCCGAACGCTGATGGGCGGCTGTACATTGTATATGTCTCAACTAAGCCTGTCTGATTTCTCGGATCTTGCGGAAGATCATATGAGCCCGTCTTGTCAAAAGTATCTCTGATTGCAGTGTTGGAGGCGCCGCCCTCTGTTACATCGGTACTCCAATCTCTTGCAGTATTTAAAGACTTTCTCAATTTAACTCTGGCGCCGTAGACTGAGCCAGCTGTGACTGAAAGATTTAGATTTGCCTCTGCTTGCGATGATATCTTGGTATTTTGTCCATCATTTAAGAAGAAGCTAGAAACTTCTGCACAGAAGTTATTTGCCATCATCTTATATAGGAAGTCTCCACCGCCGCCCCAAGAGGCTGTAACGTCAATTCTAACTCTTGGATCGGGTTCGTGATCAATCATTGGTATATTGGCAATATATTGTTCTGGGTTTAGTATTGCCTCGAAAGGAATTCTGGTGTCCCAAACGCCAGCATTGTAATCAAGAGATGCAGTATTTCCTATTTCTCCATGTGTCTTGACTAACAGTCGCTCATCCTTAAAAGTTCCTAAGTTGAAAGACTGAAAGGATATATTATCTGGATCTGTTTTATTAGTACCGCCTCTTCCATCCTCATCAAAGAGAGGAGACTCGCCAACTCCATCAAAACCAAGCCCCCAGTAGTCCGAGTTTCCTAGTTTTGTTTTTCTAATTTTTGAGCCAGTTAACATCAATGGATAGTCAACAGCCAAGCCAGCTTTAATAGAGTTGAACAATATTCCTGGCGCCATCATTGGCTGCAAGAATGCTCTCCAAGCGCCTCTATTGGGAGGATTGGTAGCAGAGAATGCGTCTTCGTCAACTGCCGATATTCCGCCTTCATAGGTAACAAAGTTAGAATAAGAAGATGAGAACTGCTTCGCTAGCGCCAGAGTTCTTTCTGCGGGATAGAAGCCGTCATAAGGAAGGAACTTAATTGCTGCTCGACATGTTAATGTCAGCTTTGAAGGCTCGGCGCCGATGGAAGATAATCCAGACTTAATCGTGGCAAAATTCTTCATGAAGTCCGAAGTGGAGTATATTTCATAGAAACTAGCTGTGATTGAAGTCTGAGGAAATTCATCAGACTGATTATCTTGCCCAACAATAGAGAATAGATTTTGCTGATCAGCAAGAACATTACCCTGATTTTGCCTCACATAAAATTCTATATTGTCACTGATGCGGAATTCTGGAACTATAGAATAGTCTTTTGCTTGTGCTCTAATTTCTGTCGCATATGAATCATAATCTTTATACCATGGATCAGAGGAGCCTGTCACCCAAGCTGCTTGCCCAATAGTGCCGGCGCTTAAGTCATACCTTCCAGCATTATCAGCCGCTTGCCACTCTGCATATCCAAATCCGATTGACGCAGAGCCTGCCCAGTTTCCACCAACGTGTCCGCTGGAGTTTCCGATACGGGCGCTAGCTAGTTTAATTGTGGCATTCGTCATTGACGCTGTTGAACCGAGAAAGTGTGGACGTAAATAAGAAGGACTAGTATTTGCTACCGCGCTTATGGCGCTGTAGTCTACAACAATAGTGCCAGGTGAGCCGATAGTGCCAGATGCTCCCGCTAATGATGCGCTAATATTATGGTAGAAAGTGTGAGTATTCATCAATTCGCCAGATATGGCAGTAATGCCGCTAGCGGTTACAGAAACTTCAGTACCAGATGCAAAAGTATTGAAGGCGTCCAACGGCCACATACTACGCCTAATTGCCTGTTTAGTCGAGTTAGCAGGCGATACTATATGCCTGTCTTCTCTGTTCTTTCTCCAGAAGTTATTTGTATAGCTATACCTACTTCTAACTCTGTTGTCAAACATGTTTTCAGAGGAAGGGTAAATTATTTCTTTATAAGATATGTTGGTTACGTTCTGTATCGACGAATCCATACCTGTTACGGCGCCGTCGACATATTGATCCTTGACTAAATCAAAAGCGGTAGAATCTCTTGCAATAAGAGAAATACTAGAACTGGCATCTACTTTTGCATCATCAAAATAAACCAAATCATTTCCATATGTTGTCGATACAATGACATCCAAGGATGTTCCAGAGCCATCATAGTAATATGTGTAATCATTAGAGTCGTCGTTTGACAGAGTTTCTGCGGAGTAAATTGTAACTGCGTGTTCAACTGGACGATACTTGGAGGAAACCGGAGACACCCTCTCAAATACGTCTATTGTTCCAAATTCAGATTTTACAGTTGGAGCAGAAGAATCAAAGTTTACAACATCGCCAGATCTTACAATCGAGAAGATATTATTTTTTCTTTGATATCTAGCAATTGGATGTTCGGCTGTTCGGATCTGTTTCCAAGAAGGATATCCATATGGACCGTTGCGATGTAATAGGATACCATTAAGTGCGCCTACGGCACCTGGAGAGCCTGACTCCGGAGTGTTTAGCGCTGGAATTGCAGCGATATTAATAAAACTTCCTGTACTATGTTTTTCAATGTTAGCCAGTGACTGGGCTGCATCAGCAGGAGAGCCAATATTGATATAGGCGGCTGCCCTGTAGGTACCTACATCAAAGCCCAAAAAGTTCGTGCCATCAGAAAGTGAACTGACTATGGACTCATTAATATTAGTATTAAGTCCTACAAAATCTGTAAACATCAACCCTTTGTCGCCAGATCCTACGTTTGATTTGTCTTTAGCAAATTTTCTTTCACCATCAGATATGACGCTTACTAATTCACTTGCTGATACAAAGTTAAGTGCATTTTCATAACCCTGCCTTCTTAATACTCCATTGTCTGTGCGAACAGCGGAACTTGAAATTCTACCACTATATGGCGCGTATCCAAGAACGCGGCTGCCAGATGATGCTAGCGATGCGGTAATCCACGAGTATTGCATATCGCTTCGCGGAATCATGTGACTAACATAGCCGTTATCATATTTTGAAGATGTTACATATGTTGGGTAATGGGAGATCAAAGAACTTTGGAGCCCCAATGCGCCTGCACTAGCGGTGGCATCGAACGCTCTTCCGTCAGCGCTACCTGTTGAAACATCAGACACAACAGCGGTGTCACCGACGCCCAGTTTCCACCAAGCAGAAAGATTAGCGTTTTCTGCCGTGTGTGATTCTGTTAAAGCCTGTGGGCCCCATGAAAGATAATCATCATAATTTCTATTAATACTCCAAACTTCAGCATCATTTAGTATGCCGTCCCAAAGCATGCACTCCGCGATGGCGCCGTCAAAAGTAGATGTATCATAATATGAGCCAGATGCTGAGGTGCCTGCCCCGTTGCCTATCATAGCAGCCAACTCATTGGAGCTAGCAAGAGTTGCAGGTACTGAATCTAAACCGCCGAACCTAGGATCTCCAATGAATCCGCCTCTACCAGGAACATACTCAATGCTGCCAGAAGCATATTTTACATAATCAGAGTCTTGCTCCCATACAAAGAATGTAGGCAAGGCGCCCATTCCAGCTTCTGAAGCCTCGGTTTCGTGATCCCAGTTCTCCAAAGCGTTAGCGGTGCCATCAAAAGTAACTGCAACTAGTGTCCATACTCCGACATTAATAGATTTTTCGCTTGTCTTTACTACTAAAGAACGATCATCTGATGTTCCTCCAGCATATGCGCGATGGAAAAATAGCCTGCCATTGTCAGCTTCAGAGCCTGAGATTCCGAACATCAAACCTCTACCACCCTTGAAAGTATTTTTATTCATAAACCCAGCACAGAAAATAGATTGCCACCCTCTTTCCCCAGCAGTTAGATCACTATGATCACCAATTCCATCCCAACGGATCCATGCGGCGATGGTGCATTTATTAGTGCCATCTGTTCCTAGGATATCATTAAAGTAGTTTAGAGAGGTAAGGGAATTGTGATCTTCAATCTCAATTCTATCATCACGAACCCTTGTTGAGCCGGCGCCAGCTCCATCCATGGCTATTCCATCAAAAATTGTTGCGTTATGTGGCACATATGTTGGGGTACCACTAAGTTCAATACGCTTCAGTCTATTTCTATTAACCTTGTGCAAAGAAGGATTAGTTACATAAGTCGTAGAAGACACAGAGCCAATCTGTTGATCGTGTCCAAACTGCCCCATATAACGCGCTAGATGGGTTCTTAAGCCGTAATTTGTGTTAAGATGATCCCTAACTCGCATAGTGCTCGATTCGCCACTTCCAGAGCCCAATACAGACAAGTTTCGGTAAGGCATTGCATTGTATACTGAATATTCTTCTGCGTTCTTATCTAAGAAGCCTCGTGACATTTGTTCGGGGGCGCCAGGAGAAGAGAAGCGAGAAACAATAACACTATTTGAGCCTGTCAGATCTCTGCGTGGTAGAGTAAATACTGTCGCGCTCGTGGCGGCGGTGCCACCAGTGAAGGCAGTTGGGAAAGTAGCCGTGGTGTTGGCGTTCCAGTTAGAATAAAGACTGAGAGCTATTAAAGTATTGCCCTCTGTGCCTCCTACGTCTTGAGTTAAAAGCACCTCGCCAGTAGCGCCTGCGCCGACTGTAGCGGTTATTTTTAGCGCTGATGCGTTAACTTTACTGATGAGGATAGCTGACATTCCAGCCGCGTTGTTAGAGGCGGGATCCATCTCTATGTTAGAGCCGGCTCCACCGTCGCCATCATTATCAACTTCAAATACAAGTGAAGTGCCTTCGTAATCAATAAGCGTAATTGTTGTCGTTTCGTTTGGCTTATCTGTAAACGTAAATGACGCTGATGCCGCAATGGATCCGCTTTTTTGCTGGGCGAACCTTAAAGATGTGTCCCTATCTAACGATGGGCTGTCGGCGGCTGTTGTCGGGCTAGTGATGAAAGAAGGGCCGTGATCGTTTGCAGCTTCAGGGCGAACAGCAATCAATGTATGAACATTTGTTGTTGCCGGCAGCGCGGAGGCGCCACTATGAATTAAGCCTGGAAGAGAGGCTGCATTAGATTTGCCAATGGTGTCGTCATTTGAATAACTTCTCTTCAAGAAACGATTGTTCTGCGTTCTTCCCGACATTTGAACAACATCGTAATTGAAAGTATAGTTTCCTATTTTTGTTGGAGAAGTGGTAGTTGATCCAGTTGTTTGTTTTATGTTTCTTATATTAAGAGGGCGTTTTGCTAGTTCTTCTCGACTCCACAAGGCAGAAGGGTTGTTGCCTGCGGGTCGGGAGAATATAATAGCAGACTGAGCATTTGTTGTATTAGAGAAACTAAGATCCCAAGCTTCAGCCCTTTTGTCTTGAACATCGAGGGATTTATTGCTATCTGCATAATTTAATTCTGCATGGCGATTTAAGTATCCACCAACATATTTCTCAGCAAATGGACCCTGCATAGGTACCTCTTGATCGTTGCCATATGCATCATGATGAAGATTGGTTATCTGTGCGGAAGCCGATCCCGACAAAGGAGGGCTCCAGAGTACAACATCAGATTGATACCCTGTGGAAACCGAAGAGCTAACAATATTAAATGGCGCAATGAGGTGCCCTTTGCCTGAATTCGTAAAGTCGTTATTTTGATTTGCGTCTGTGAACGCCTTAAAGGTATACATGTTCTTCGCGCTTGGATCTTGTACATCATCAATGCTGGGAAGATTGTAAACTTGCGAGGCTGAAACTGCCAACGTAGGTGCGCCGATTGCGTTCTTAAGAACTCTACTCCTGATGAATCCAAGCTTCTTGTTTTTATTAAAGTTTATTCCGCCGCCGTATACTCTAGCTTTGTATGTGTTAAAATTGTAAACCTTGGTAAATACTCTTCTTGGATATTTTTTTGTTCTGAATGTAGTGCCGCCCTTTTCTGTTACAGAGCCGATGCCTGATGCCGAAATATGCGTAGTGATCCTGTCCCTAATTACATTTCTATCTCTATCCAGTACTGTATTCGAAGAGCGCAGTAACGCGTGATTGCGGGATGCTCGTTCTCTCCACCAAAGAGCATTCTTGTTTTCAGGGGTTGAGCCGCCTGTGAATGACGTTGGGAAAGTGGCTGATGTATTGGCATTCCAGTTGCTATAGTTATTGAGAGCTATTGCTTGGTTGCCATCCTCACCTTTGACATCTTGAGTCAGAAGAACCTCTCCTGTTGCTTCTCCGCCAGCTGTTGCGGTAATTTTAAGAGCCGAAGCGTTAACCTTGCTGATAAGTATAGCTGACATTCCTGCCGCATTATTAGTAGCTGGATCCATCTCTGTGTTGGAGCCTGCTCCGCCGTCGCCGTCATTATCAACTTCGAACACCACCGAAGTGCCTTCTGTGTCTGTCAATGTTATCGTGGTGGTTTCGTTTGGCTTATCTGTAAATGTCCAAGTTGCAGTAGCGGCAGTATCGGGAACTGGTGCATGTCCATGCTCCCAATCATAAAGCATTTCCGAAACACCGAAAAGGCGAGCTTCTGGATCTTCTGCTTTGAATTCAATTGTAGGGAACTTACTCCAATACTTATTTCTCTCAAGAACATGGCTCTCCACCATTGTCCGTACATCCTCAGATATGTTAGCGGATGCTGGTACCAATTGTTGGATAAATTCTCCTATTGAAGAATCAATCCATTTATAGTAATCGACATACTTGTCAAGCTGCGGAGTGTTGCCTACTCTATCAAAGAAAAGTTGTTTAAGTTTTTCAAGATCTTTGTATTGAGGACGGTACCGATTAACGGGCTCACCAATAAGATTGTTAAAATCTACAATACTTCCAAAGAAGTTAAGCATTTCTTCAGAAATTGTGCGATACATGCTCTTTTCTATAGAATAGAAATAATCAGTTATTCTGTCTTCGGTACTAAAGTCTTTTGCTTCATCTGCTGATGTTGTGATTTGCACCATGTCATTTGAATCAATATTCTCTGGAGGCTGTAATCTAGATGCCCCAATAAAGTTAAAGTCGATAGCTGGATCGTCCCCACTCTCTGGAGGTAAGAAAAAGTCTCCCTTACCAGAGTGTTGTTTCTTCGTTATGTTCCCAAGCCAGCTATAGCCCCATCCTGCACCTGCCCTGCTTGTCAAGTCTGAAGAGCCTGAAGATATGTCATTGACAAAGAAAAATGAATCTTTGCCTGATGGATCGGAAGCATCCGAGGACGCTGTTAGTACATTGCTGAAATCCCAGTGTAGCGCTAGCGTATCAATATGAGGAATAAATGAACCTGTATTGGGACCTGCTATACTTTTTTGTCCTAGATATGGACTTCGATATGGATGCTCAACGCCATAGTTTCTTGGATCTTTAGCATGAGCAATAATTGAACTAGTTGGAAGATACGAAGCCCAA
>TARA_R110000796_G_scaffold12355_6_pt1 | contig 10993 bp, 8 predicted proteins | sample TARA_R110000796 | Tara Oceans TARA_R110000796 (sample SAMEA4397815) | marine metagenome | biome: Polar Biome; feature: [SRF] surface water layer (ENVO:00010504); material: water (ENVO:00002006), including particulate matter (ENVO:01000060) such as... | depth 5 m | reverse complement strand
TCTTTTGTGAGATTTGTCTGATGCGGACAAAACACGAAAAAAGACAAATAATAAAATATATTCATTTGATAAATGGAATTACAACAAAGAGTTGATAATTATCACAAAACATTCTCAAAATATTCTCAACTTCTCATCAATAGAGATGTAATTGAGGGGATTTTTGTAATGGGAAATAATTACACAACAAAATCATCTTTATACGGAGCATATCCTCACGGCTATCTTGACCGCATGGATTCACTTTTCCCTTTAGTACCAAAAAAGAGTTTGCATCTTTTTAGTGGTTCTCTCCCTGATGATGAAAACTATGATAAAGTTGATTACAATACAGGGATAGACGCACACGAAATGTCATCTATACTTCCTCATAATTTTTATGAAATTATTTACTCAGATCCTCCCTACTCTATTGAAGATTGTGATCACTATGGCTGTTGTATGGTTAAAAGACAAATTGTATTTAAAGAGTGTAACAAAATATTAAAAGTAGGAGGACATCTGATATGGTTGGACCAAGTTCTCCCTAATTACAAAAAAGATGAGTTTGATATTGTTGCAAGGATAGGAATGGTGAAATCTACCAATCACAGATTTCGTGTGATTACTGTTTTCCGTAAAAGACAAAACACTTAAAATATATTCATTAAATAAATGAGTGATATGACTAAAGAAGAAGTAATCAAGACATATCGTGGTCTGAATGAAAGTGATACCTATTATATTTATCAGGCGTTATCATGTCTAACAGTTATACTCCCGGAGAATGATATTACATATTGGGCGAACGGCGGGACTTTACTAGGGGCGATGAGGTGTGGAGGAATTATCCTCTGGGATGATGACGTAGATCTCGCTATCCCTTTGTCTGATAGGGACAAACTGGAATCATTAAAAGACAAATTAAAATTATTCAAATTAGGATTAAAAAGACCATCAAATAAATACTACAAAATATATCCTCTTGATAATCCCAATGTGTGGATTGATATTTGTCTTATTGAGACAAATACAGGATTAGACTTGAGAGGACATAAAAAAAAAAGACAATATCTAAATGATGAAATATTCCCGTTGAGACAAATACATTTCTCTTCTCTCAAAAAACCGATAAACATTCCTAACAAATCAGAGGAATATCTTGATAGGATTTTTAAAGACTGGAGAGAGTATGCAGTTATTTATAATCATCATGACAAAAAAAAGACAAGAACTATTGTGAAACTTGATGAAAACTTCACGGTTGCTCTCCCTTATTTTTATAGATAATTAAGTATATGAAAGATTATATTCAGGGAGATATTAAAGATGTCATCAAAACCCTTGACGATAACAGTATTGATTTTATTTATACAGATCCACCTTTTTCTGTAACAAAGGCATCGTGGGATAAACCACTACAATGGGATATGTTATTCCCTGAGATGTGGAGAGTTCTCAAACCTAATGGAATCATTTGTCTCTATGCTTCTATGCCGTTTACTTATGAGTTATTACAATATGAAAAACCGAAATATCATTATTCATGGATAAAAAATAACTCAACAGGATTCTTTCAGGCAAAAACTCAACCTCTCAGAAAAAATGAAGAGATATTTATCTATTACAGACAAAAGGGAACATATAATCCTCAAATGGATGGTGATAAGTTCTTCCCCAAAAGAAAAGTAAAATATGGCGGTTCTGCAGCATATTGGGGCGAAAAAGGATCAAAAAAAGAAAATGAATATATCAAAGAAGAGGGTCATACGGGTACATACCCCACAACTTTTAAAGATTGGAAAATAAGAAAAGATAAAACAGGTATCACACGGACAGACGAGCAAATAGATTATTTTATTAAAACTTATTCAAATGAAAATGATACCATTCTTGATATGACATGTCATAATCATTATGTAGGAGATAGATGTGAATTATTAAAAAGAAACTATAAAGGGGTTGATATTAATTTGGAGATTTCGGAGTCTTCCCATACTGTCCCGCCATCAGATTCGTAGCAAAGTTAAGATCAGTATTTATTTGTTTGTCTACTCTGTAAATAATTCCACTATTATCGCCTACCTGCGCAGTCCTACCCTCTGGATCTAATATTTGAGATGTTATTTGTGTAATTGTCTTTTTTCGTGTTACTGTAAAAACAGGACCACCACCACCATACTCAACGAAATCATTTGCCGCATTATATTTCCCGACCATAGCCATCGTCTGCAATGGATTCGCCAACTGATAAAAATTAGCGGCGTCGAGAATATCACTATTTATGAGAAAGTATCCTCTCAATAATTTTCGGGGAAGTAGATTTGCTTTAATTTTTGTGCTTTCTGCTTGTATTACTATAGGAATATTCAAATAATAACTCGCATTCGCCAAGACTAAACTACTCATCTTTTGTGCGGTATCAAAATAATATATCTCATCATTTATCAAAGGATTAAAAAGATTAGTCCCGAAAGCATTAACAGAGAATTGAGTTGAGTTTTGAGAAGTGATATTTGCATTTGTTGTGATTGTTGATGAGTTTGTTGTTGTATCTGTAAATCTTACATTTATATTGCTGATATCATCTATACTCCCGGAGGCGTTAAACTGACCATATTGGAATCCTAAAATGCCCCAGAGAGAATTATTCCAATTTGTATCATCAACTCCCATATTTACAATACTGATGCCTCCGTGTGCGTCATAAATTAAACCAGGAATTAAGACTCCATTCATAGGAATAAAAGAGTTTTGAGTCCCCGTAGTATAAGAACCCGTAACATCAAGAGGTATATAAGGATTCATTTCTGGGGTCCATGAGTCGTATTGTAATGCTTTATTTATCTTATAGCACTCTTGAGACCCCTCAGCAGTCGGGGGAGGAGCAAGAATATTATTCGGAGGATTAGGATCTCCAGCATTGTAAAAGTTTCCCACTTTTTCTGCACTATGAAGATTTGACATCTCAAAACGACTCTCAGTTGTGTCAAAGTTAAAAAGAGAATTATTTGCCCCGACATAAATCTGTCGTATGATCTCGGCATGTTTATATGCCTGATGACCGTAATATTGAAGTTGATTAAAACCTGATGACAGCAATATAGCAGCATTGCCGTAAGCGTTAAAATGTTTGTCATATCCGATGAGAGTGTCTTTCCCTATAAGATTCCCGCCCTGTTCACCATAATAACTGTCGGGGATACCTCCTATTAATTCAGTAGTAAAGGAGATAAAACTTCCATTTTTTCTGGCGAATCCATAGACAAGATTTTGGTAACTGTCTCCCGTGGATTCTTCTTCTGTTAAACTTGCTGTCTTACTATTATAATAAAAGAATAAGGGAATAGAACTTTTATCAGATGCGTTTGCTCTTGCTGGAACTGCAGTCGCCGAGGAATATGATACGTTGTACATATCATTACCCAAGACTTGCTCATTAAAATAAGACGTATGGACGTTTAAATGAATAAACCTCCCCTCATCTCTAAACGAAGCATTTAAGGAAGCACTTGTCGTATTAAAAGACGCATAATTTGTATTGCCTGTAGATGCTTCGGCCGCATATTCCAAGAGTTCCGCATAATTAGTTTGAGAATCAAAAAATCTTTTTAATTCCAATAAAGTTGTTTTATTCCAAAGCAAAGATGTTTCTACGACTGCTGTAGACGCCGACGCTAATAATAATGAAGCAGATAAACGTGCTCCTTGAGATACTTCTCTCCCTGCCTCAACAAAATCGGGTCTTTTAAATCCTACGACAGCATAATTATTTAAATATTTTACTGCTGCTGCAGTATTACAAGCATTTTGAGTGGTTCTTGAGACGGGTAAATTGTCAACAAGATCCGCATCAAAAAAATCCCTATTTGTTGAGGCATTAAACGTCCCCCATGTCGCACAGGGAAATGGCTTATATAAGGTTGATTCAATAAGTATAGGACCACCATCCTCTATAATATTGATGGGGGTTTCTGTTTTTCTAAGTTCATCTGTTATTTGTGATGCTATTGTTGACGGAGAATTATATCCGATAGATGTTGATAATGGAACTTCTTGTCTTATACGGACAAAATCGTTGAGAGCAGGATCGGGAGGTTTGACATCAAACTCAATTTGTAAATAATTTTTAGACGTATCAGCCGAAACGCTATCAATATCCCAGACAATCGGGGTCATTCTGAAAAGAGTATACTTTGAATTATCTTGTTTTAATCTTCTAGCGACACACGAAGCACCACAAGCATTGAACGTTCCGGGGACTCTATAATCGGGATGAAATGTATGAGATGAACTGATATAATATGTTTGTGCTCCCATAGCATAGGAATCATGTGTCTCCCAAAAAGAAGCGTTCGGATTTCCGCTAGTAGGACCTCCACTCGCAACTGACCCACCGTGAGAACAATTTCCAAAGTTTCTGGGAAGTGTCATATTATTCTCTCCATTAGTAGTCTTATAATAATCTATCACCATTGATGCTTCATTATCTCTTATTTTTATTTGTTTCTCAGTATTCACAGATGACTCATATGCATAACCCGTGGGTGAGTATGTTGAGGAACTCGAGATATAGTGATATCCGATATAGGATGAATTTGTTGTTTCTGTTTTTAGGATATTTATTTCGCCGAGGGTTTCTCCCCGAAACTCAATCACAGAACCTCCCGCCCCTCTCTGTGCTATATGTGCCGATTCAATACTTACTTGATCGCCGATATCAAGTGTTATCCCCGAACTTACTTTATTTGTAAAAATAGCATTGTTAATGTTACTTAATTTGGATGCATTATATTCCTCAGATGATAAGCGATTACAATCAAGCAAAATAGTCTGGGTATACCCTGATGAACTCATATAATAAAGAATAAGGTTATTTTTATGATAAGAGATTTTATTTAAAGTAGTTGCGTCGTAACATAACCATCAACGAGCATAGTAATTTTTGCGAGTTCCAGCCAAGTCCGCTGGGTATAACCGCCACCATTACCAAGACCCTCATATTTGGTAAAGTATTCAATACCCCGAGAATTGATGCGTTCATTGCGATTCAGTCTGTATGATAACCAATTGAAGCGTCCAAGGATACCCTTTTCATCAGCATCATCACCAGTATTCTGATCATATCCCATAAAAAGATCGCTTGTCAAAGCAGTTCCCTCAGCGGCAAACTCTTCACGAGTTACAAAAGGAACCATACCCTCTGCCTGAGCGGTATTATGGAATTGTCTCGCAGGATTAGTTACGTCAATCGGGAACAGAAACCGATCATTATATTTGAGATTCACAGTAAGAGAACCATTATGTTTACCTGCGGCTGGTTTCTGACCAAAAAGATATTTCTGTTCTGGAGAGATAGAATTATAAACATTCAGGACCGAACTTTCCGACGCACTATCACTCTGAAGACCCGTGATGACCTTGGTCACAATACGACCCGCTCCTCCAAGATTCCGTATCTGAGTAGTATCATTCGCACTAGTAGCACTCACAGAAACTTTAGAATGACGATAATCAAAATGATTCATTGTGATGCTACGATTCGCATTCGCATAGGAAGTCATCATATCTTGTGGATAGTAAATATAGTCGGCAATGAGTTTGAGTTCATTCTGATCAATCGCATACGTCCCACTTGCGACACCACTACCACTGCAGATGCGATTGGTGTTCTGGGGCTCAAAGGTCAGTTCAACCGAAACCTGTTCCTGCATCATATACAAGGGGAGTTGGGTCTGCTTCAGCATCGGGAACAGATCACTTAAAGCAATCTGATAAACAGGGTTATTTTGAATATCACCCCAATCCGGGACAGAAAGATCTGGGGTAGCAGCGCCATAAGTGGAGTCATATTCCTTTCCATTTGATAAACCATAAGTAAAAGCACGAGTATCATTATCAACCCCGCCATTGGTGTCAGTCGCATCACTATATCTAAACTCGTGACACAGAGAACGACCACTCTGAACCTGTTCCCGCTCTTTTTGGTGTTCGTTGGAAATAAAAAGAGACTTGTAACTGGTTAAGAAATTGTATCCATCTATCTCCTGAAGAGTCTTTGTACCAACTTTAAGAGCAGCACGAGAAATTAGAGAAGACACGCCAATTGCTGGCGGATAAAATCTACCCGAGGCGTTCGGGGAAGTAATCGCAAGAGTTACTTTAGAGTGAGAATGGAGTATGCCCTTGTTTAAAAATACGAAACGACAAAAAGTATCGCTCTTAACGACTGGGTCTAAGATGCTCGTTTCCACATCAGTCGCCGTGGTTGTATCCATAGGAGACACACGGAGAAGATCGGGAACATTAGGAGGAGCAGGACCACGCTCAACCATACTGTCAGGAACATCAGCATTAGGGATGGAGCCAGGCATCGTGGAGGTTTGCGAAGGAGATGTATTCATTTATAAAATGAATAATAATAAAAAATGAATGATAAAACTTAATTTAAAAAATCTACGATAAAACCTGCATGCCCTGAGGACCAAAGACAAGGGTCTGCTTTGCGTGAGCGAAAACAAAGAAAGACTGGGGAGAGTCCGTAGTAAGATCAAGAGACATATTTATCCCAAAATTAACATTCTGAAAATCCACTCCTTGGTCCGAGATATTATCAAAAGCACATCCCACGCCGAAAAAACACCCACCATCAGCGAAGTCTTTATCAAAGCGAGTGCTGTCAGAAAGACGAGCATTGACAGGACTTGCGGTCGTTCTGGTAATATCAGCAAACTTAAGAATAGCATTCAAATATTCATAAACAATTTGTGAGTCTATAGTTTGATTGGATGTGTTGGTCTGCTGAAGAGTTGTGATATTAAAATCAAGGGGGAACTTTGTTCCATTACGAGTGAAAAATAGTTCTTTAATATCAGCAGAACTTCCATCAGTATTGGTCGGATACAAAGTAGAAAGACCATCATACAGAACATTATTGATATGAGCAGCTGGAACAATATTCGCAAAAACACCCAGAACACGACTTAATCCCAACTGAAAGTTTATAATACCATTCCCAGAGTTAATGGTCTGATAGTAAGACGATATAGAATTGTATTCATATGTTCCAGACTGTCGAGATTTTAGTTGCTGTACCACAGCCGCATCGGGTTCAGCAAGTTCAGCAACAAGTGAGACGTCCGTAAATTCATAAAAAGAGTCATTATACGAAGCACTATCGTTGTCGCCCTGAGTATGGAAAACCTGAGAGTCTGGAGCAAGATGAACCTCAACAAGGAGACCACCAACCGCCTCAGGCATCAGCGGGATAGGTTCTCCTCCGTTAAACATACCGCAGGGAAGCGCCATGCAGAAGTGGTTCATGGTGGACGAAGCACTTGGGATATTCACGACACTCTCCTGTTGAGCCGCATAAGACGGCATAATTAATGCGGATTCGTTCATATGCCCGATACCATCCTGAAGAGACGTTGTCGCAGGCAAATAGGAACTTAAAAATCTGTTGTAATGTCTTATGGACTCGAGAGTTTGACCCGTTTTCTGCGATTTGATGGTTAGCGAATCAATACACGAATAAACACCCAAGCGCTCACTCATCGCAAGTTGGGAAACATCACTAGTAGACGAGGAAGCACTTGAGAGCATACACCGGAACTTTCCGCAAAATCTAACAGAGTTACCCAAAAGAAGGCGGTCCTGTTCTCCAATAATAAACTGAATGACGGGATTACCATCTCTAAAGGAAATAGATCCATTTGCTGTCACGTTACTTGGGACTATCTCGGTGTTAATATTTGACATATCTTGTTATACATATGACAATAATAAAAAATTATGGTTAAAAAGTAAAATTAAGGAAGTCTATCTTTAAAAACTTATCGCATTACAGAAACAGAACCGTTTTTAATCTCAAGTCGCCGAATATGCGAGACGAAATTGTTCCACAACTTATCCTTAGTCTGAGCATTTGCACCAGTATACTCCACTTGCAAATTAAAGTCCTTACCCCGAGCGTCATAAACTGCATTCTTCCCTAGAGCCAGAGCACGACCGATGAAGAAATTATCTTGGAAAGACAAGAAGGATAGCGGTTCAATATCCGCCATGGCGAGTGCTTTTTCTGCCTCAATACACCATTGCTGAGAGATACTATTTTTCGCACTAATCTTTGAAACATCCACCTTTCTTGAGGGATTGATCTTACCATCATAAATAAACTGATACTCTTGGAGTTCATCGGATATTCCTGTCAAACCACTACGAGACGAACGATTGATGACATCACCCGACTCTTCATTAATCTTATAAGTCTCCGAGCACGACAATTGCTGTTTGGTAGTGTAGACACGAGCATCCGTAGGGATGCACAGAATACTGGTCGCCCTGCTTTCAGTTAGTGGGAGACGAATATTCGCAACATTATCCCCCTGAAGTTGTGAATGTCTGTAATTTGTAAATGACCGATAATCATAATTTATCGTGCCGCCTTCTTTCATCATAGCCATCATGGATGCTTCATAACCATCTGGAACCTGAATCTGTTTAACAATCATCTCAACATTACTGATGGAATATGTGGCGTCAAAGGTGGTTGAGTCTTCAGCAGTCTGAGAAACTACATGATAGTAAGGGAGAAGACCCTTACCGATGACATTACCAGTATTGTTGAGAATACCGTCAACCGTTAGTTTAGTTTTACTCGTTCCGAAAGCAGCCCCCGTAACCTGTTCTATTGCCGAGATTATTCCCGTTGCTGACATAGAGGCATTATTTGACGAAGCGAGAGCAATATGCTCACCCACAACAAAAGGACAAGTTGCGACTGAAGTCTGATTATTGTCTCGGGTGCAGAAAATAGTTGTGGCCGTGGCTGCGGTAGCAAAAGACCCCGTTGTCGAGGATGAAGTATCAGACCCATTTAGAGAATGAAAGACTGGATTGAGATGGAGTCGGCGAAATCTAGCTGCAGAATCTAATTGACGGAAAACACGTCGTGAATCTTGGAGGAGTATTTCAATAAAAAGACCATCAGTCAGAAGAGCGGGAAAAACCGACTCATTTCTAAACAGTCCAGTATTGAGATGGAGTTCGCCCTTAACAACCTGTAAGTTTGACGCCGCACTAGCAGTGAATGAAGTAGACTGATTCCCCGATGTTTTATTAAAATAAGGATTAGAAACACAATTGCCCTGAATAGTTTTCGTCGTTCCAAGAGTTCCACGACAAGCGGGGTCATAATCGGTCGCACCCTCAGTAAGAGCACGCTTTGCCTTAAAATTATCATTCGTCTCATAATCAAACCGTAATGCAGTTAAAATATCATAACCTTCTATCTCCTCCAAAAGTGCGGTCTTACGACCAGTAAACACCCTAACCGAACGTATCAAACTGTGTAATCCTGTCTGTGCATCCAACTGTACCCGCATAGCACCATCAGATCCCGTGATAGCTGGGATGGAAAGGGTAACGTCAAACTTTAAACGGGACTGAGATAAATCAACAAACTTAGAAGTAGGAGGAATATACAGATCTATCTTCCCGCCTGGTCTGTAATCAAGACCGTTCTCACTCGGGACGGCGACGTCAGTCTGACCCACTTTAATCTTATCAGAAGAAGTAAAAAAAGAACTCATTTATTAAAATTAGCAAATAAAAAAAAATGAGGTTAGTCTTTTAGAAAGTTAAAAAGAGTTACCTCCTACAATTTGAGATTTAGCACTAGGCATTGATGAAGCAACTAGACCCATGCTCTGAAATGCGGGAGATACTTTAATTGCGGTCTTTTTGGGAGGGACTGGAGCAGCCGCATCTTTATGCTTTTTATCAATATCGCCCTTAATATCTTGATAGGCGCTATCAATACCCCCAATTAATCCAAGAACACCACCCACAACCTCAGCGGGAGGGAATACAGTTCCGACAAGATCAAAAGCAGCACCTGCCTCTTGATACTTGTCGGCAGTAGTTTCACCCGAAAAAACATTTTTACCGTCTGCGAGATTCTCAACACTTTTCCCAATATCTACAGCACCACCAAAATCCCCAATTGCCTTGCCTCCTATCTCACTAATAGCAGAAAGACCCGCCTCGCCAATTTTATCACCGACCGCAAGTTTTAATCCCGCCTTAATACCCCCCGTAAGTATTCCAGACGATTCAGTATCCTCTGCAGCCGCCCCCGCATCTTTTCCTGCTGATAATCCTATGTCTTGCGGTGTCTGGACTGGGTCAGCGGTCAAAGATACGACTTCTCCCTCTTTAGGGATCATTTTGGCTGGAGGAGGTGCGGGAGTTCCCTTGACAATGCTTTTAACAGTCCGACCAATTGTATTTATTCTCGCTCCTGTTTCCCCCGTTACGTAACCACTCAGTCCCGCTTTACTAATACCTTTGCCTGCACCATACAGACCCGCCGTAACACCCATCGCTCCGGTTCCGTCTTTAAATCCATAAAATGCCTCATCTTCATCTTTTTTCGTTCCGTCTCCTGCGACCTTTCCAGGTCTATTTTTAACTTTAGCGTCATACTGGTCCTGAAGAATTTGATTATGTGCTAACACACCATCATTGAAGTCTTTCACTCTTGAGTTAAATGCACTACCCTGAGATAGGGCGCTAGAATAACCATATAAATCACTCATTATCTTTATAAGAAGAACAAACTTTTTATTTTCAGTCGGGGATATTATTTTCTACATATCCATCAAATAATAAATTGCTTCCCTCTGCTAATTGTGTATGAAAACAACAGAAGGCACGTGATGGATTACTCTGCAAATCTAAATATAAAAAATCGTATCTTATTTTTGTCGCTTTGTGATATATTTTTCTAAACTTCTCATCACCCCCAAACATGCCCGAATATTCTCCACTAATTTTGTCAAGTTCATTCATATTCTGTAAATTACCACAAATAAAAGAGTTACAATTATTTCGTATTGTTGGACTTATTGATTTAAAACTCTGAACAGATACAGCCAATAATCCGACGCCATAATGGCGAGATCTTGTGACTAATGAATTGAGATAAGAGTTCCTTTTCACACTTCCTAAT
>TARA_R110000796_G_scaffold63139_4_pt1 | contig 10997 bp, 14 predicted proteins | sample TARA_R110000796 | Tara Oceans TARA_R110000796 (sample SAMEA4397815) | marine metagenome | biome: Polar Biome; feature: [SRF] surface water layer (ENVO:00010504); material: water (ENVO:00002006), including particulate matter (ENVO:01000060) such as... | depth 5 m | reverse complement strand
CAATCGCGGATTGGGCGGAATGCCCAAACGGGAATTTATAGGATCGTCCCACAAAATGAATTTACAAATCCGATTGTTGATTCGTAAGAGAATGAAAAAAGCAATCGCAAACCAAAGATAAAATGGCAAGTACAAAAACACAAATGATTCAGGCAATCCAAACGGCAATTGAAGCAATTCCCGAAATTGGAACATTCCGTGGTTTCAACGGACAATTCGGTGACAATCGTCAACACCCGTTGACGTTTCCGTGTGTGTTGTGGGAAATCACGTCAATTCCGTGGAAAACCGTGTCGGACAAACGCGGCGGTCATTATCAATTCGCAACGGACGCGGAAATGGTTTTTCACGTCGGTGTCCGATCATTTGGTGACGATCCGAACGTTGACGACGAAATTTTTGAAATTGCGGATCAGGTTTCCCGCGCGGTTGAGGTTTTGACCGGTGACGAATTCGGACGATTTGAAAGGATCGGCGAACAAATGGACACACAACACGATCAAGTCGTTGACCACATGATCACGTTCAAATTCGGAATTTCGGATTGTGTTACATTTACAAAATCGGAAAATCCATTGACCGCGACCGTTGAATCAATTCAACAACACGGGGATTTGGAATCAAACATTGCGGACGCGATTTCAAATTTTGGGAATGTCCCGCAATATGGAAACGACGATCCGACCGACTAAAAACCAACAACCAATGAACAAAAACGACGAAACATTGAAACGCCGACGATTTGATTTGATTCAGGCGATCGAAAAATCCCCAAAAAACACGGGGTTGGTCATTTCCAATTTTGCGGCGAAACATTATTTGTCCGAATCAACGGTTTGGAAAGACTATGAACGGGCGTTGGACGAACAAAACGATCCGCGATCCAACGGTCGGGGGTCAAAACATCATTGAAAACGATTTTCCGGCGACGTGTTGAACGATCGTTGGTTGATTGGTACATTCACCCGTCAAACTGTAAAGACGGAAACACACGGCAAATTTGCCCTAATTAATTAAATTATAAATTATTTTTGTAGTATGGATTTGAAATATATCAAAAACATGAATGGTTCAACCGCGTCAATGTTCCTATTTTCGGAAATTGGCGGTTATGGAATCGACGGACAAATGTTCGCGAACGAATTGAAATATTTGTCCGAAAACAATGTGACAGACGTCACTATCCACATCAATTCCGGCGGCGGATCAGTCATTGACGGTTTGTCAATCATGCGTTCAATTCAAATGTTCGCCGGAAACATCACAACACAAATCGAAGGTGTCGCCGCGTCAATCGCGGGTGTCATTGCGTTGGGTGGTAAAAAACGAACAATGGTCGATTTCGGTCGAATCATGATTCACGATCCGTCATTCACAAATGGCGATCACATGGACGAAAAACAAAAAAACGCGTTGAATTCTATTCGCGAAATGTTGATTGACATTTTCGACAAAAACACAAACATTGACCGCGCCGAAATTGACACCATAATGTCAACGGAAACGTGGTTTGATTCAATCACCGCGTTGTCACGTGGCATGATTGACGAAATAATTTCGACCGACCGGAACGCGGAAAACGTGTTCGACGGTCAAACAACAATCGCGGGAATGGTGAACCGCGCAAATTCTATTCACCAACAATTGTCAAGTAAATCAAAAATAAATATGGAAATGGTAAAAAATCATTTATCGTTGGACGCAAAATCGACCGACGACGCAATTGTGAACGCGATCAAAGAAATTGAAAATCGCGCGAACAATGCGGAAACGGAAAACGGTCAATTGAAAAATTCAATCGTTGAACAGAAAACAGAAATCGACGCGAAAGTTGTTGAAATCGAAAACGCAAACACGGAAATTGAAGGTTTGAAAAAAACCGTTGCAACAAACGTTGTTCAAAATGCTATTGATTCGGGAAAATTTGCAGCCGAAAAGAAAGCGGATTTGATCGATCAAGCGTTGGAAATGGGTGTCGTAAATTTCAACAAAATGGTTGAAGCGATCAAAAGCGTTCCGGCAAAAATCACGGATCAATTGAAAGGTGGTGAAATTCTAACAAATGAAAAATCATTCAGGGAATTAGAGAAAACCAACCCGACGTTGTTGAATAAAATCAAAAACACCGATCCGGAAACATACGGAAAAATGTATTTCGCCGAATATGGCGTTGAACTTGCGAAATAATTCGCAAACAAACAAACGTGGCGACGAACACCGCAAAATTTTAAAAAAAAATTAATACATACAAAAATGGCAGTACAAAAAGAAATTTGGGTTCGCGACATTAGCGAAAAACTATTTGAAGGCGTTGAATTTGCGACGCAATCAATCAATCACGCCGCGTACATAAGCGGAAAAACGGTTCACGTTCCACAAGCGGGAAACGCGCCGTCAATCACAAAGGATCGAACATCATTTCCGGCGACAATATCGCAAAGGGTTGACACAGATTTGACCTATAACATGGCGGAATTCACAACCGATCCAATTTTGGTTCGTGACATTGAGGAATTGCAGTCAGAATATGACAAAAGACAATCCGTTTTGCGTTCACACGTTGACGTTTTAAACAACCGTTTGGGTCTTGAAATCATGAATTCATGGGCGGGATCATTGACAAACACCGTTTCAACAACGGGTGAAGCGTCAAACAACGCGTTGGTTGCGGGCGCAACCGGTACACGTAAGAAAATGACGGCAACGGACGTTCGTCAATTAGCGTTGACAATGGACAATCAAGACGTTCCCGAAGCGGGTCGAATTCTAGTGTTGCCGGCGTCAATGTACTACGAATTATTTGACGACGCGGCGTTGATCAATAGAAACGTAATGGGTCGCGAAACATTACCGGCGGGTGTCATTGATCGTTTATTCGGTTTTGACATATACGTTCGAAACAATGTGAACAGATTAACGGCGGCGGGGTCATTAAAGGCAACGCAAACAGCCGGCGCAACCGGCGATTTGTTCGCGGGATTAGCTTATCACCCGTCATTCGTTTCCCGCGCGTTGGGATCAATTAAGGTGTTCACCGACGACGACAAACCGGAATATTATGGTTCTGTAATGTCCGCCATGGTTATGTTGGGCGCGTCGAAACTATACACGGCGGAAACCGGAATTGTGACGTTGAAACAAACGGTTGGGGCTTAATTGAACCAACATGGATTTGACAATTGAACAATGTCGCGAAAATAATTCCGACAAACTTGAAAATTGCGATTTGTGGATCACGGGGGACGGAACACCGTTTCCCGCTACAAATTCCGGTTTGAAATACGCGACCAAATGGCGTCGTCGAAATGGTTTGGCGTTATTCTATTGCAAAAAAACCCAAAAGAAAGCAACCGCGACCGAAAAATCAAGGGGAAAAAACACAATTAAAAAATCAAAATAAAACATGGCAACACCAAAAATTTCATTTGTACGTGGCGCGGGCGGTTTAGGTCGTCCCTTACCAAACAATGATCACATTTCCGCTTTGTTATTTTTCAACGATACATTACCGACTGGTTTCAACACGACGGATCGCACAAAAGCGGTTTTCTCTTTGGAACAAGCCGAACAAATGGGCATCATTGAAGGGTCAGCAAATCACGCGGTTGAACATTATCAAATCAAATCATTTTTCGAACAAAATCCCGCGGGCAAACTTTGGATTTCGATTCAGGTTTTGACGGCAATGACAACAACATTCGACGAAATTTCCGAAATTCAATCAATTGCAAATGGCGAAATTCGTCAAATTGGGGTTGTTGATTTGACCGACACAACATTGGTCAGAATCGGAACGGACAATGTTCACGACTTAATTCAAACGCAAATCAACGCATTGAAAGCAATTGACCAACCGATCCAATGTTTGATCGGATTTGACGATTCTACTTTGTCCGGTGTTTCCGATTATGAAACATTAGCGGCGGAAACGGCGTCCAATGTATCAATTGTAATTGGTCAGGACGGCGGAAACGTTGGCGCGGCGTTGTCTATATCCAACGGAACGTCGATTCCGGCGGTTGGGGCGTTTTTGGGCGCGGTTTCCGCGGCAAAAGTGAACGAAAACATCGGTTGGGTTGCAAAATTCAATTTTGCGGCGGCGGGTGAATTTAGCGTTCCGAAACTGAATTCCGGCGAATTATTCAAAACGATTTCAGCATCGACGGAAACGTCGTTGAATAACTACGGTTATTTATTTTTAAAAACACACACCGGACGTTCGGGATCATACGCGAACTTTTCATGGACGGCGGTTGGTCAAACTGACGATTTTGCCACAATTGAAAACAACCGAACAATGGACAAAGCGATCCGACAAATTCGAACATTTATGTTGCCGAATTTGAATTCACCGGTTGACGTAAACGACGACGGAACGTTGACGGAAAACGCGATCGCGGTTTTCGAAAATGCGTGTTCCCGTGGATTGGATTCAATGGAACGTGACACCGAAATTTCAGCGTTTGACGTGAAAATTGATCCAACACAAAACATTTTGGGAACGGCAAACATGATCATTTCCGTTGCAATCGTTCCGGTTGGCGTTGCGAAACAAATCACGATCAACATTGGTTTCGCGGTGTCGGTCTAATATTAACAATCTAAAAATAAAAAAAAATGATTCCATTAATAAACGGACGCGCGTTTGACTACGGTCAAATCATTGTCAACATCATGGGCGTTCCGATTCCGTCGGTGATTTCCATTGAATATCAAGAAGAGCAAGAAAAAACAAACAATTTCGGGGCGGGTCGTCGTCCGGTGTCAAGGGGACACGGAACGATCAACGCGTCCGCGTCAATTGAAATGTCCATGACCGACATTGAAGCGATTCGCGACGTTGCACCCAACGGATCATTGTTGGCGATCCCGTCGTTCGACGTTGTTGTTGTGTTCGGCAATCCACAATCACCAAAAAAACACACATTGAAAAATTGTGAATTTACGGTTGACGGATTTTCCGGATCACTTGACGACACGGATTTGACAAAATCGTTTGATTTGGTCGTTTCCCACATTGAATTCAAATAATTATTAATTTGCTAACAACACACGAAATGAAAGCAGAAAACACGACGAAAGTCAAAAAAAGTGAACCCGCGTTGGACGGTATTCCAAAAGGCGCGGAATTTACAATTGAAGTCAACGGAAAAGTTGCATATTTAAAAAAACCGGATCGAATTACAATCGAAAACGCGTTGGGTTTGGCAATGCCGATTCAAGGGCGTCCACAATATATCCGCGCGGGTGAAATCGTGTTGTTGAATTGTTGGGTTGGTGGTGACGACGAAATCAAAACGGACGACGAATTGTTGATTCCGGCGGCAATGCAAGCGTTCCAAATTATACAAGCAAAAACCGCCGTTTTAAAAAAAATTTAAGTCAATACACGGTTTCACAAAAGGACGGATCAGGTGAGTTGACAAAAATCAACGCGTTGATCCGTTTTTATTTTCATATTGATCCCGACACATTGGACGACGACAAATGGGCGAAACTTTGGGGCGAATTACAATTCGCGATCACGTTTCACCAAAAAAACATGACGGGAATGATTTCCGATAAAAAATAGGAAAAGAAATGGCGCAATTTGAGGAATTTATTATAAAACTAAAGGATCAATTTTCCGGCGGTTTACGGGACGCCGACGCCGCGTTGGACGACACCCGTGAATCGGCGGACGGATTGAATGATTCGTTCGGAAAAATGGTCAAAATCGCCGGCGGAATTGCCGTGGCGTTGGGTATTTCAGAAATTGCAAACGCAACAAAGGAATTCAACAAATTGCGAAACATTGTGACGGCGTACACGGGCGCGAATGGCGCGGCGACGGACGACATGGTCACAACGGCGAAAACAATCGCGGACACATACGACACCGAAGCAACGGCGGTATTAACCGCGGCGAATACATTGACCAAACAAATGGGTGGGACAATGGAATCAAATTTGGCGTTGATCGTTCAAGGTTTCAAAAAAGGGGCAAACGTAAACGGCGAATTTTTGGACACGTTGCGCGAATATCCGGCGCAATTTCGCGCGGCGGGATTGTCCGCGGCGGAATCAATCGCATTGATCACAGACGGCGCGAAAAAAGGCGTTTATTCAGATAAGGCAGCCGACACAATCAAGGAAATGACGTTGTCATTGCGTGAAATGACGCAAATTCAACGGGACGCGTTGACCGGAATTGGAATTGATTCGTCAAAACTATTTTCCGAAATGAATTCCGGATTGAAATCACCATTTCAGGCAATGCAACAAATCGTTGGCGAAATGGACAAATTTGACATGGTCGCCCAACAAACGGTGATCGCCGACATTTTCAAGGGGGCGGGTGAAGATGCCGGAATCCAATTCATTAAGGGGTTGAAAGACATTGATTTGAATTTGGACAACATTTCCGATTCCGGATCAGGATTCACGGACGTCATGTTCCAATTGAATGGAATGATCAACAAAATCACGACATCATTCATGTCGGGATTGATGCCGGTCGCGACACAATTTGGACAATTTATTTTGGACAATGTTCCATTGCTTAAAGGATTGGCGGCGGCGTTGGGTTTTGTTGCGGTTGCGTTGGGTGTTGTTAAAGTTGCCACATTTTTGGCGACATTGGCGACCGGCGGATTCAACGCCATGTTGTTGGCGAATCCGATCGTTTTAATTGTTGCGGCAATCGCGGCATTGATCGCGGGTTTGGTTTATGCCTATTTTGAATTTGAAACATTCCGAAAAATTGTTGACGGCGTTTTCAAATTGTTGAAAATTGTCGGATCATACATTGGAACGGTGTTTGTCCAAATATGGGACACCGCCGTCATGGGTGTCAATATGTTCATGAATGCGTTCCAATCAATTTATCCGCAAATCAAAGCCGTGTTTTTAGCAATCGGAAAATTCATCATGAAATATCACCCGATCGCGTTGTTGATCAATGGGTTGAAATCAATGTTTCCCGAATTTTTTGATTCATTGGTGAAAAAATTCACAAAAGCGTTTTCGTACATTGGAAAAATGTTCGCCAAAATCAAATCGTTTTTCGGTTTTGGTGATGACGGAATCCCCATTGATTTGGGCGGGAAAACCGACGAAAACGACGGAAATCAGGATTCGCCAACATTGCCAACGGGCAGTTTGACCGGCGGTGGAATGATTTCGACGGCGACGTCCGCGGGAAATCTCAAATCGGGAATTTCGGGAATGTCGAACACCGCGCCAAAACAATTCAATATCAACATCGACAAATTAATTGAAAATTTCACGGTGGCAACCGAACGAATCGAACAATCACGGGATCAAATTCGTGACATAGTATTGGAAACATTATTGACGGCGGTGAACGACGTCCAATCAAGCGTTGAATAATTATGGAAAACCAAACAAAAAAAGAGTTCAACACCTCAACATTCAATTTCAAACAACCGTTTTTGAAACCGTCGGCAATTTCGCCATTTGTGATTGATCCAAAAGCAATTTTGAAAGGGATCGCGGCGGGTCAAATCAAATCGTTGATTTTCAACACGGATTTGGTTCAATTGGAACAATCGGAACAACAATCATATTTGAACACAAATGTGTTTTCAAACCTTATTTTTGAACCCGATCCGGCAACGGGACAATCGGGAACATTCACGGACATTGACGGCGTTGATCAAACGTTTTCAGGGTTGCGAATTGACACCGTGTTGTTTCAGGTGGGGCAATCAAAAAACATCGTGAAAACGTCCGTTCAAGGGTTCAACGGAACGGTGAAGGAATACACGTCCGACGGCGATTTCGAAATCAACGTCGCCGGTTCAATTGTTGGTGAAAACCCGAACGAATATCCGGAAACAGACGTTCAAACATTGATCAAATTGTTGTCAATTCCCGAACCATTGGAAATCACGTCGGAATTTTTGTCCTTTTTTGGGATCACAAATGTCGTCGTTGAATCATACGCAATGCAACAAAACGCGGGATTCCGCAATGTTCAACCATTCACAATCCGAATGTTGTCGGATCGACCAATTGAATTAACATGAAACGATTAATTTGTCAAATATCGGTCGGGTCATTGGAAACCACGTTTGTTCGTAGGTTTGAAATCAAATCGTCATTCGACGTTTTCACGGATTCCGCAATCATAGAATTTCCGCGTGAAATAATATTCAAAAAGGAACGAAAGCGAATTGAAAATTTGATCAAAGTCAACGACGCGGTCGAAATTAAAGCGGGTTATTTTCCAAATTTGGAAACGCGATTCATCGGATTCGTGACAAAAATTGAACCGTCGATTGTGACAAAAATTCATTGTCAGGACGGCGCGTGGTTGTGTAAACAAAAATCAATAAATTTTTCAGGTGAAAACATGACCATTGAAAAAGTGATCACGGACAATTTTCCGGACGGATTGGGATCAATTAACGCAATCGACGCAAACATCGGATCACTAAGGATCAAAAACATGACGTTGGCGCAAATTATGGACAAAATACGGAAAACGTATGGTGTGAAATCGTGGTTCGAAGGGTTGGACATTTATTCCGGATTGCCATATATTAGAAACAAAGGCAATGAACACGACATTCATTTTCAACGCGACATTCCGTTGGATTCGTCGTCGTTGGAATATCAAGACGGCGAAAACATAAAATTGAAAGTCAAAGCGATTTCAATGTTGCCAAACAACACCAAAATTGAAACCGAAGTCGGCGACGCGGACGGTGAACAAAGAACGTTCACAACATACAACGTCAAATCGGTTTCCGAATTAAAAAAATTAGCGGAACAACACGCGGACGATTTGAAATTCACGGGATTTCGTGGATCGTTCACAATGTTCGGCGAACCAATGATCAAACATGGTGACAAAATAACATTGACCGACGAATTGAATCCCGAACGCGGCGACGGGGTGTCCCAATACGGGGTGAAAGCCGTTGACACGACATTCGACGTCACGTCGGGATTTCGTCAGGTCATAACATTAGGAAAAAAAGCGTCTTAATTATGGCAAATTTGCGATTTGCGGGACGTTTGTTTGTGTTGTGGGTGTTTTGTTACCTCAACAAATTAGAACCGTTTAAAGGTATTTAAAATGAATGTAGGCGACGCGATAAAAAAAGCAGTTGACACGGGGGCGGAAATCTATTCCGTCATTGGAACAATCAAATCGGTTGACAAATCGAAACGGACGTGTGTTGTTGAACCCGTGGACGGATCACCGGAAATTTTCGGTGTCAGGTACACCGCGACCGAAAGTGATTCGGCGGGTTTTATAGCAAATCCGGCGGACGGCGCGTTTGTGGTTGTCACATTTTTTGACGACAACAACGCGTTCGTTTCGTTGGTGACACAAATCGACACCTTTGTCATGAACAATGAAACCGGCGACATGAAAACCATTTTGTTGGATTTGATCGCCATGATTGAGAAAATAACAGTTCCGACACCGGCGGGCGCATCGTCAACACCGATCAATTTTTCAGAATTAGAACCAATAAAAGAAGCGATCAACGGTTTATTTGAATAAAACAAAAAAATGAACGAAATTTGTGAAATATGCCATTAAATAAAGCAAGCCTAAAAACAGCAATAAAAAACGCGTTTGACGCGGAAAAGGAATCAACCGATCCCACGATTGATTCAATTGATCGGATCGCGTCGGCTATTGCGGACGGGATTGACTTATATGTCAAATCCGGAACGGTGACAACGACCGTCGTGACGGCGGGGTCAGCAACCGCGCAAACGGGAACGGGAACGGGAACAATAACATAAAAAAATAAACAATGGACATTCGCGACATTATATTTTCATTTTCTCAAAACGATTTGGCAATCGAAAACGGCGATTTTGTGATCGGAAATTCAGATCAACAAAACATTCGAAACATCATTCAATCGCAACGCGGGCAATTTTACGAACAACCGTTGATCGGTGTTGGTATTTTGGACGAAATGAATTCGTCGGCAACAACGCAATCATTGAAAAATAGAATCAAAACAAATTTGTTGTTGGACAATTATGAAGCGGACGAAATTCAAGTCGGCAAACATTACGAATTGACGGTCAGCGCAAAAAAGACAAAATAATGAAATTAACAATCAAAGAAGGACAAAATATTTTTGACGCAATTTTGGCGTCGTCCGGATCGGTTCAATTGGGTTTGGAATTTTTGGTTGTCGGCAATCAATCCGACGTCCTGAATTGGGACGTTGAAACGGGTGACGTAATTGAAAGCGGAACGGACGAAATTTTGGATTTTATAGTTTTGCAAACATATAAAAAAAAGGGACATTTGCCGGTAAACGGCGAAACCCAATTGGACGATTTCAACGGTGATTTCAACAACGATTTCAACGCCGGCGGTGTTGGGAATTATGGAATCGGAATCGGTCAAATTGGGTTGACATTTACAATTGGATAAATAAAAAAAAAACAAAATGGCGATTATTTCGAGAATAGCAAACAAAACCAAATTTGAAACGGGCGACGTTCCAACACAAAATGATTTCATTGATTTGTTGGATTCGGTTTTTCACTTTGGATCGGACACATTGGACAACGTTTCGCAAGGAACAAACCGAAAATGGTTGACACCAACACAAATCGCAACGTTCAATTCAAAAGCGAACGGGACACACGGTCACGCAATTTCCGAAATCACGGCGTTGGCGTCAACGTTGGCGTCAAAAATGAATTTGGTTGATCCCAAATTTTTGACCGACGTCGAAATTGAATCAATGGGTCAATTGGAAATGTCGGATTTCACAAATCTATTTGGATCAATTCCAAAAGTCGGATTGATTTTGGAATCCGGATCATATCCTGAAGGATTTCCGGCGTCGGAATGGACATTGGTTTTCGACAACGATTCAGGGATTCAGGTTGACGCAAAAATCAATTTTCAATATATAAACATGAAAAACGGGGCGGTTGATTATTCGACCATTAATGGGTCAACATTACAAATTGCGGTCAATCACCGTTTGATTGTGAAGGGGTCA